>OGCY01000017.1_pt1 | contig 110053 bp, 108 predicted proteins | sample 1570311 | NCBI WGS metagenome assembly OGCY01 (sample SAMEA2582165, study PRJEB24529) | metagenome | biome: Human gut stool | place: China | collected 2011
ACAAAGGAAGAGAGAAAAAATCAAAGGATCTCAAGGAGTTCCCAAGATTGGAAAATCTTCTGAAGTTCTTTCCGATAGATGACAAACAAGAAAACAGGAATTCTGATTGGAGGAATGATTTATGTATATGCCGAGTATTTTTGGAGAAAGTTTATTTGATAATATGTTCCCGTTTGATGAGAAGTTCTTTACAGAAAAGAAGGATCCGTTGTATGGTAAGAATGTATCCAGACTGATGAAGACAGATGTCAGAGAGACAGAAAAGACGTATGAGCTTGATATCGATCTTCCGGGATTTAAGAAAGATGAGATCCAGATCGAACTGAAGGATGGTTATCTGACCGTCAGTGCCGAGAAAGGTCTTGATAAGGACGAGGAAGATAAGAAAGGCAAATACATCCGCAAGGAACGTTATGCAGGTGCTCTGAGCAGAACCTTCTATCTTGGCGAGGAGATCCGGGAAGAGGAGATTAAGGCAAAATTCGAAAACGGTATCCTGAGCGTATCAATTCCGAAAGAGGAAGAGAAGAAGGTTGAAGGTCCGAAGCACATTTCCATCGAAGGGTGATCTGACAGCCCCGAGCGGTAACGATACAGAAACGCATGCGAAGCTGCCACGTATCTAAAAGATTAAGCCGCCCGGCGGATGAAAATTTCGCTGGGCGGTATTACTGACAACAAACACAACAAGTACTTCAGAATTGAAGGGAGGCTTGCGATCATGAATATCAGCAAATTTACACAGAAATCAGTGGAAGCAGTCCAGAACTGCGAGAAGCTGGCTTATGAATATGGAAATCAGCATATCGACCAGGAACATCTCCTGGTGAGTCTGTTAAAGTTAGATGACAGCCTGATCTTAAAGCTGATCACAAAGATGGGAATCTCCGGTGAGCAGTTTACGGATGAGGCGGAAGCAGCACTTAAGAAGCTGCCGAAGGTATCCGGAGGCGGACAGGTTTATCTGACCCAGGACCTCAATAAAGTCCTGATCGATGCCGAGGACGAGGCAAAGGCGATGGGAGACGAATATGTTTCCGTTGAGCATTTGTTCTTATGCCTGTTAAAAGAACCGAACAGGGCAATAAAGGAACAGTTCCGTACTTATGGGATCGACCGGAATAAATTCTTACAGGCTCTGTCCACGGTCCGCGGCAACCAGAGAGTTACCAGTGATAATCCGGAGGCAACCTACGATACCTTAAATAAATACGGTTCTGACCTTGTAGAGAAGGCAAGAGACCAGAAGATGGATCCGGTGATCGGCCGTGACGCCGAGATCCGGAACGTGATCCGGATCCTTTCCAGAAAAACGAAAAACAACCCGGTTCTGATCGGTGAACCCGGTGTTGGTAAGACCGCCGTTGTGGAAGGACTTGCACAGCGTATCGTCCGCGGCGATGTGCCGGAGGGCTTAAAAGACAAGAAATTATTCTCACTGGATATGGGTGCCCTTGTTGCGGGTGCGAAATACCGTGGTGAGTTTGAGGAGCGTTTAAAAGCCGTTCTCGAAGAGGTGAGAAAGAGCGAGGGACAGATCATTTTGTTCATCGATGAGCTTCACACCATCGTCGGAGCCGGAAAGACGGAAGGCTCCATGGATGCCGGCAATATGTTAAAGCCGATGCTTGCCCGTGGTGAGCTGCACTGTATCGGTGCGACAACTCTGGATGAGTACCGGAAATATATTGAGAAGGACCCGGCTCTGGAACGTCGTTTCCAGCCGGTTATGGTTGATGAGCCGACGGTCGAGGATACGATTTCGATCCTTCGTGGACTGAAGGACCGTTATGAGGTTTATCACGGCGTAAAGATCACCGATTCCGCGCTTGTAGCGGCGGCAACCCTTTCCAACCGTTATATCAGTGATCGTTTCCTTCCGGATAAGGCTATCGACCTCGTGGATGAAGCCTGCGCAATGATCAAGACGGAGCTCGATTCCATGCCGACAGAGCTGGATGAACTCTCCAGAAAGATCATGCAGCTTGAGATCGAGGAGGCGGCTCTTAAGAAAGAGACAGACCATTTAAGTCAGGAACGCCTTGCGGATCTTCAGAAGGAGCTGGCGGAGCTCCATGACCAGTTCGCGACTCAGAAGGCCCAGTGGCAGAACGAGAAGGCGACGGTTGATAAGCTTTCCTCCATCCGTGAGGAGATCGAGGCAGTCCATCGTCAGATCCAGGATGCACAGCAGAAATATGATCTGAATAAGGCAGCAGAGCTCCAGTACGGTAAGCTTCCGCAGCTTGAAAAAGAGTTGAAGGAAGAGGAGGAGAAGGTAAAGAACGCAGATCTGAGTCTTGTCCATGAAAGCGTTACCGAAGATGAGATCGCAAGGATCATCTCCCGCTGGACTGGTATCCCGGTTGCAAAACTCACGGAGAGCGAGAGGAATAAGACCCTTCATCTGGACGATGAGCTTCACAAACGTGTTGTCGGTCAGGATGAGGCAGTCGAGAAGGTTACAGACGCGATCATCCGCTCCAAGGCCGGGATCAAGGATCCGACAAAGCCGATCGGCTCCTTCCTGTTCCTCGGACCTACCGGTGTCGGCAAGACAGAGCTTGCAAAGACGCTTGCGGCAAGTCTGTTTGATGATGAGAACAATATGGTCCGGATCGATATGAGTGAATACATGGAGAAATACTCCGTATCCCGCCTGATCGGAGCGCCGCCAGGATATGTCGGATACGATGAGGGTGGTCAGCTCACAGAGGCAGTCCGCAGAAAACCGTATTGTGTCGTTTTGTTCGATGAGATCGAGAAGGCACATCCGGATGTATTCAATGTTCTGCTTCAGGTCCTCGATGATGGACGTATCACAGATTCCATGGGCAAGACCGTGGATTTCAAGAATACGATCATTATCCTGACCTCCAACATCGGTTCCCAGTATCTGCTTGACGGTATCGATGAGAACGGTGATATCAAGCCGGAGGCAAAGGCTGAGGTCATGAACGATCTGCGTGCCCACTTCCGTCCGGAGTTCCTGAACCGTCTTGATGAGACGATCCTCTTCAAGCCGCTTACAAAGAACAACATCGGAAGCATCATCGATCTGCTTGTTGACGATATCAACAAGCGTCTGGCGGATAAAGAACTTGTGGTTGCACTTTCCGATTCTGCAAAGCAGTTTATCGTGGACAACGGTTATGATCCGGTATACGGCGCAAGACCGCTTAAGAGATATCTGCAGAAGAATGTGGAGACTCTGGCAGCCCGCCTGATCCTGTCGGATGGTGTCCATACCGGAGATACGATCAAGATCGACGTGGTCGACGGAAAGCTCAACGCGTCCGCGGAGAGAGGAACAAAAGAATAATCAGAAAACCGGATTCCGGGCGGGGGCTTTGAAGGCAGCCTGGGATCTGGATAAAAGAAAACTTCATCCTTGGAGTTTTTCAGACCGGTATCACAGCCTGAAAAACTTCCGAAGATGAAGTTTTTTAGTGTGTTTCTCCTCCAATCACTTTGATATCCTGCTCATATTCAACAGCGGCCTTCACCGCCGCCTCCAATGCAGCCGTAATATCCGCAATGGCCATAGACGGGGTTGCCGGTTTATTGACAACCTGAGAAACAGCATACGGAACGTGGATAAAGCCGCCGCGTACATTTGGAAATTCCTTTTGGATATAATATAAAATTCCGTACATGACATGGTTGCAGATATAAGTTCCTGCGGTATTGGAGAGGGTAGAAGGATAACCGGCATTTCGGATCTCCTGAACCATCGCCTTCACCGGAAGATTGGAGAAATAAGCGGCATCTCCATCTGCAAAGATTGGTTCATCGATGGGCTGGTTTCCTTCGTTATCCGGGATCCTTGCATCTGTTACATTGATCGCAACACGCTCCGGAGTCACGCCGAACCGTCCGCCGGCCTGGCCGATGCTGATGACGATATCCGGGCGGAGCTCCATCATCTTTTCATGGACCTTCGCAATGGATTTATTGACAACGGTCGGGATCTGCAGCTTCGTGATCGTTGCGCCTGCGATCTCGTCTTTCATGGCTTTTACGGCTTCCCATGCCGGATTGATCGGCTCTCCGCCGAAGGGGTCGAACCCGGTGATCAGTACGTTCATGTAAATTCCTCACTTTCTTTACAGCCGCCTCTGCAACGCGGGGGATTTTCAGTCCGGAAAATCCACGCCGTGATATTAACGGCATATTTTCTCAGGAGACTCATTTGACAAACAGAGTCTCCGACGTTATGATAGATAAGGATATTATACAGGAAAATAAAAGAATTCGCAAACGCAATTCCTGTACACGGACAGGAATTTTCTAATGTGCAAACACGCGAAGATGCAGATTGCCGCACACGACCGCGTGAGGCGCGAGAATGTGCCAGGCATATTCTTTTTTAGGAAAAATTCCGTACAGTACAGAAATGCAAAAACAGATAGAAAAGAGGAAAAATTATGTTTCGCAGAATCGGAAAAAATGATCCATGCTGGTGTGGAAGCGGGAAGCCATATTGTGAGTGCCATATGGCATTTGACCAGAAGATCAGTCGTGCCCGCTTCGCAGGCCACGAGGTTCCGTCCCACAAGATCATCAAGACACCGGCACAGATCGAGGGGATTCGTGAGAGCGGAAAACTGAATGTGGCAGTCCTTGACTATGTGGCGGAGCACATCAGAGCGGGAATTACCACAGAGGAGATTGACCAGTGGGTATACGACTTTACGACAAAGCACGGCGGGATTCCGGCACCATTAAATTATGAGGGATTCCCGAAGAGCGTGTGCACCTCCATCAATGATCAGGTGTGCCACGGAATCCCATCCGGGGATGTTGTCTTAAAAGACGGCGATATCATCAACGTGGATGTCTCCACGATCCTTCACGGATATTTTTCTGATTCGTCCAGAATGTTCCTGATCGGCAACGTGGATCCGGAAAAGGAAAAACTTGTCCGTGTCACGAACGAAGCTGTGGAAAAAGGTCTTGAACAGGTAAAACCGTGGGGATTCTTAGGAGATATGGGGCAGGCAGTCCATGACTATGCGAAGAAGAACGGATACACCATTGTCGAGGAAGTCGGCGGCCACGGTGTCGGTCTTGAGTTCCATGAAGATCCGTTTGTAAGCTATGTGACAAGACGGGGCGAGGAGATGCTTATGGCACCGGGGATGATCTTTACCATCGAGCCGATGATCAACATGGGCCGTCCGGATATCTTTGTGGATGACAGCAACGGCTGGACGATCTATACCGATGACAGGCTTCCGTCTGCCCAGAGGGAGATCATGGTACTCGTGACAGAGACCGGACATGAGGTCCTTGCGTGGTAGAAAAACAGGGAGAAAAACCGTTACTGTTTGCGCAAGGCGTAAACAGTGACGAAAAACCTGATGAAAAACAGGAAAATTCCTTGAATAGTATCTGAAAATTCGGTATAATATAGTCAAATAACAGTAAACGTGAGATTTGAATAAGGAGGATCGTGTATGGAGTTAAAGTATGACAAAATTCAGACGACCGGTACAGATACCCCGTTAAAAATCGTAAAGGGACATTTTGCAACGAATCATGCCCACACGAATTACTATTTTGACCTGACGACGGTAAAGAGCCGTCTGAGTGAGGCGGGAGGAATTGCCCAGGCACTCGTACATATGTATCTGTACGATATGATCGTCGATACGATCGTATGCATGGAAGGGACCGAAGTGATCGGAACACTTCTTGCGCAGGAGCTGACAAAAGGCGGTTTCATGTCGAAGAACGCCCACAAGACGATCTACGTTATCAAACCGGAGTTCAACAGCAACAGCCAGATTGTGTTTAAGGACAATTACCGCGCAATGATCAACGGAAAGAATGTGCTGATCCTCACTGCGACTGTGACAACAGGCTTGACGATCAACAAGGCGATCGAGGGTGTCCAGTACTATGGAGGAATTATTCAGGGGATCTCCGCAGTATTCAGCGCGCTTGAGAATGTCAATGGGATTCCGATCAAGTCGGTATTCGGATTAAAAGATGTTCCGGATTACCAGTACAGCGATTACAGGAACTGTCCGTTATGTAAGGAAGGAAAGAAACTGGATGCGCTGATCAATCCGTACGGATACTCAAAACTGTAAAAAATAATTTGAAATAGGAGCAGCTCTGCAGACCGGGGAAATCCCGGTGCCTGCAGAGCTTTTTCTTAACAGGAAACGCGAAGGAATTTCCTGATAAACAAAAAGGCATTTACGAGCGGGCAATGTTTTATAACTCTGGTTCATACAAGCTATAAAAAGAAATTACTTGCAATTTCTGACAAAGTGCTTATAATAAAACGTAGCAACATTGCTGAAAGGCAACTGGAAAGGAGACGCAAAGATATGACGAATCTTATTCTACTCGCAGTCGTGATTCGAATTATCGTCAGCATTATCGTCGTGGACGGGAATGCTTATTTGCGTTATACTGAATCCGGGATTGCCTGATAGAAACTTGAAAGAACAAGTTACGAAAGAAAGCAAAGCCTTACAGTGTAACGCTGTAAGGCTTTTTTATACCTGAATTTTAATACGGACATTTGTCCGTGCCAGAAAAGAAAAAGGCGGGAATGTCTGACAGAGCCGGACATTCCTGTGAGAAATAAGATGAGGGGAAAACAGCTATGAAAATGAACGGAGCGCGGATCCTGGTGGAAGAGCTGATCCATCAGGGCGTGAGAGTGATCTTCGGATATCCGGGGGGAGCAGTACTTGATATCTACAATGAACTCTATCTTGCGTCTGACCGCATCGGACATGTCTTAACGGCCCACGAGCAGGGAGCTGCCCATGCCGCTGACGGATATGCGAGAGCAAGCGGAAAGACCGGCGTGGTCCTGGCGACAAGCGGTCCCGGTGCTACCAATCTTGTGACAGGGATCGCGAATGCCTACCTCGATTCCGTACCGATGGTCGCGATCACAGGAAACGTCGCGGTAAACAGTCTCGGAAAGGATTCTTTCCAGGAGGTGGATATCGTCGGAATTACACAGCCGGTAGTAAAACACAACTTCATGGTCCGCGACATCAAGGATCTTCAGAGAACGATCATCGAGGCCTTCGAGATCGCAAACTCCGGACGTAGGGGACCGGTTCTCATCGATATCCCTAAGAACGTCCAGTCCGCGGAATATGAATATTTTGAGGACTTAAAGGTTCCGAGCGTTGTGAAAAAGCCGAGAAGGTCCGAGTGCGGCAGCATCGACGAGGTCGTAGAGATGATCAAAAAGGCGAAAAAGCCGTTTATCTACGCGGGTGGCGGTGTTGTGGCAGCAGGAGCCCAGAAAGAAGTTCTGGAACTCTCCAGGAGAGTGGATGCGGCCATCGGTCTTTCCATGATGGGAATCACATCAGTTCCGGCATCCTACCCGTTAAACCTTGGAATGTGCGGCATGCACGGAAAATATCCGTCTATCAAGGCACAGTCCGAATGTGACCTGCTTTTAGCAGTCGGCGTAAGATTCTCCGACCGCGCAACAGGTGACTTAAACGAGTATACAAAGAAATGTATGACGGTCCATATCGATATCGACCGTGCGGAGATCGGAAAGAACGTCAGTCCTGACGTGAGCCTCTGGGGCGATGTGAAGGAGATCCTCGATAAGATCCTGGAAGAACTCCCGGAGGAAAGGCATCCGGAGTGGGTGAACGAGCTTGAGGGCTACAAGAACGAGATGATCCTCCCGGCACCGAAACCTTACGGACCGGAAGCCATCATCGAGGAAGTCCACAAGCACTGCACCGAGGACACAGTGGTCGCTACCGACGTGGGACAGCACCAGATGTGGACCATGCAGTTCTATCCGTTTGAAAAGCCGCATACGCTTCTCACTTCCGGCGGTCTCGGAACCATGGGATACGGTCTCGGTGCAGCCATCGGCGGATGCATCGCAGCGAGAGGCAGAAGAACCGTTCTCTTCACCGGAGACGGAAGCTTCGGAATGAACTTAAACGAGATGGCAACGGCGGTAAGCCAGGAGCTTCCGATCACCATTGTCATTTTCGACAATGATGTCCTCGGAATGGTAAGACAGTGGCAGACAATTTTCTACGACTGTCACTATTCCCAGACGATTCTGGACAGAAAGACGGACTTTCCGGCTCTGGCGAAAGCATTCGGCGCTGACGGATACGCGGTCTACACGATGGAGGATCTAAAGAAAGCTCTCGACGTAGCCGACAAATCCCAGGGACCGGTGCTGATCGACTGTCACATTGATATGGATGAGAAAGTCCTGCCGATGATCCCGCCGGGACGATCCATCAAAGACATGATTGTGGAAGGATAAGGTGACCATGGAAAACAAAGTTGAGAAGTTTGCGGTCGCCATGATCGTAAACAACCGCTTCGGCGTTTTAAACCGCATCGCCGGTCTTTACGCAAAGCGCTGCTATAATATCGATAATATCTCCGCAGGTACGCTGGATGATCCGAATTATACGCGGATCACCATCGTCTCCACAGGAGATGAATATATGAAGGACCAGGTGGTCCGTCAGCTGGAAAAACTCATCGATGTCCGTGCCGTAACACTTTTGGAACCGGAAAACACCGTATTTGCCCAGCATATGTACATCAAAATGCACCTGACAGGAACCCACAGAGGTTCCAGCAAACATCAGGTACTGGATCTGATCAACGAGTACGGCGGAAAAGTCGTAGACTTCGGTGAAGAGCATCTGACAGCCGAGATTACCGGAGACAGCAAAAAAGTTGAATCGTTTATTGAAAAAGTCAGAGGTTTTGGTATATTAGAACTTAGCCGGTCGGGAGAGATCGCGATCGGTTTAGGAATAGACAACACATTACGTGTCGATCACAATGAATAATAAGGAGAAGAAAAACTATGGCAACCATGTATTATGAGAGAGATTGTAACTTATCACTTCTTGACGGAAAGAAAGTAGCTGTTATCGGCTACGGTTCCCAAGGTCATGCGCACGCTCTGAACTTAAGAGATTCCGGTGTTGATGTAGTAGTAGGTCTTTACGAGGGCTCCAAGTCCGCAGCAAAGGCAAAAGAAGACGGCTTCACAGTTATGCTCACAGCAGACGCTGTAAAGGCAGCAGACATCATCATGATCCTTGTAAACGATGAGAAGCAGGCAGCTCTCTACAAGAAAGATATCAAGGACAACCTTACAGCAGGCAAGACACTTGCATTCGCTCACGGCTTCAATATCCACTTCAAACAGATCGTTCCGCCGGCAGACGTTAATGTTATCATGATCGCTCCGAAAGGACCGGGCCACACCGTTCGTTCCCAGTATGTTGGCGGCAAGGGTGTTCCGTGTCTCGTAGCTGTTGAGCAGGATCCGAGCGGAAACTCCATGGAAGTTGCTAAGGCATACGCTGCAGGCATCGGCGGAGCAAGAGGCGGTATCCTTGAGACAACATTCAAGGAAGAGACAGAGACAGACCTCTTCGGTGAGCAGGCAGTTCTCTGCGGCGGCGTTTGCGCATTAATGGAAGCTGGTTTCAACACACTTGTAGAAGCTGGTTACAAGCCGGAGAACGCATACTTCGAGTGCATCCACGAGATGAAACTGATCGTAGACCTGATCTTCAACGCTGGTTTCGAGGGAATGAGATACTCCATCTCCGATACTGCTGAGTACGGTGACTATGTAAGCGGTAAGAGAATCATCGGTGATGAAGCGAAGAAGGCTATGAAGCAGGTATTAACAGAAATCCAGGATGGCACATTCGCTAAGAACTGGATCCTTGAGAACCAGGTTGGCAGAACAACCTTCAACGCAGCAAGAGCAGCACACGCTGAGACACTTGCAGCTAAGACAGGCCGCGAGTTAAGAGCAAAGATGGGCTGGAAGCAGACACAGGATCTTGACGAGGCTAAATAGTCGCGATAGCAATGAGCAGTGCGAATCCGACGAGGAAAGATTCCCGTTGTGCTTGCACATAAGTGAATCTTTGCCGGCGGATTCATAGGGCGAATGCCCGCGCACGAGCGGACACAAGTCCGCGAGTGTGGCACTGCGGGGCAGCGAATCCGACGAGGAAAGATTCCCGTTGTGCTCGCACATAAGTGAATCTTTGCCGGCGGATTCATAGGGCGAATGCCCGCGCACGAGCGGACACAAGTCCGCGAGTGTGGCACTGCGGGGCAGCGAAACCCTAAAAAAATTCTTCAGGGCCAGGCATCACCGCCTGGCTCTGGATTTCATAAGGAGAAAAACAATGAATTCAGATAAAGTAAAAGCAGGCGTAGAACATGCGCCGCACCGTTCCCTGTTAAAGGCAGACGGATACAACGATGAGCAGATGCGCCGCCCGTTCGTCGGCGTCGTAAACTCTTTCAATGAAGTAGCACCGGGACATATGCACTTACAGACCATCGCGCGTGCCGTAAAGGACGGCGTCCTTGCAGCTGGCGGAACTCCGATGGAGTTCAATACCATCGGTGTCTGTGACGGTATCGCCATGGGCCATGACGGAATGCACTTCTCTTTAAGCTCCCGTGAGCTGATCGCAGATACCATCGAATGTATGGTAAAAGCACACTGCTTCGACGCACTTGTATTCATCCCGAACTGCGATAAGATCGTTCCGGGTATGTTAATGGCAGCAATGCGTCTGAACCTTCCGTGTATCTTCGTTTCCGGCGGCCCGATGCTCTCCATCAACCAGAGAGACTTAAATACTGTATTCGAGGCAGTTGGCGCAAGAAAGGCAAACCTCATCAACGACGAAGAACTCGCTGAGATCGAGGGAAGCTCCTGTCCGGGCTGCGGTTCCTGCTCCGGTATGTTCACCGCAAACTCCATGAACTGCTTAACAGAGGTTCTTGGTCTTGGTCTTCCGGGAAATGGTACGATCCCGGCTGTATACGCTGAGCGTGTCCGTCTCGCAAAGACTGCAGGTATGCAGGTTATGAAACTCTTAGCTGACGATGTTCGTCCGCGCGACATCATCACACCGGCAGCATTCGAGAACGCTTTAACAACCGATATGGCTCTCGGATGTTCCACAAACTCCGCGCTTCATCTTCTTGCAATCGCCCATGAGGCTGATATCACTCTTGATCTTCACATGATCAACGCGATCAGTGAGAAGACTCCGAACCTGTGCCACCTCGCACCGGCAGGACATCACCACATGCAGGATCTCCTGGAGGCAGGCGGAATCTCCGCAGTATTAAAAGAACTTCTCGATGCCGGTATGATCCACGGCGACTGCAAGACTGTAACAGGAAAGACTGTTGCGGAGAACGTTGCCCGTGCCGTAAACCGCAATCCGGAAGTGATCCGTCCGTTAGACAATCCATACACAAAGACCGGCGGACTTGCCGTCCTTTTCGGAAACCTGGCTCCGAACGGCGCGATCGTAAAGCGTTCCGCTGTAAAACCGGAGATGTTAGTCAACACAGGTACCGCAAAGTGCTTTGATTCCGAGGAAGAGGCGATCGCAGCGATCTATGCTGGAAAGATCGTTCCGGGCGACATCGTTGTCATCCGTTATGAGGGACCGGCAGGCGGCCCGGGAATGAGAGAAATGCTTTCTCCGACATCCGCGATCGTTGGTATGAAGCTTGACACAACCGTTGCTCTTCTTACAGACGGACGTTTCTCAGGCGCATCCTGCGGTGCAGCTATCGGACATATCTCCCCGGAGGCAGCCGCAGGCGGCCCGATCGCTTACATCAAAGACGGCGACAAGATCGCTATCGACATTCCGAACTACAGCTTAAAGCTGCTTGTTTCCGATGAGGAGATGGAAGAGAGAAAGAAGACCATGAAGATCCGCGAGCCGAAGAAGCTGACAGGATACTTAAAGCGCTATGCGAAGAACGTATCCTCTGCGGATAAGGGTGCTATCGTAGAGTAATTTGATACCTGGGGTCAAAAGGCTTTTTGACCTTGGGACCCTGGTATCGCATGATATATAAAAGGCGGCGGGCTTATTTTGGAAGCTGCGCCGCCTTTTTACCAGGTATCCGACGGAAAATGCCATACGGCAGTTTCTGAAGGCTGCCAGGTTTCGGAAAAATCCCCGGAAAGAGAGGAAACTATATGAACGAGATCGTATCAAACCTGCTCGTATACGGCAGCCTGCCGGAAGACTCGATCCTCTGGCAGCTTGCGGATATCTGTGAGAAACTGAAAGATGGAACAGAGACGAAGGCGGCGCTCAGAGGCCGCGTTTTCCACCAGGTGAAGAATCTTCTGACGGTTGCCACAGACTACGCTTTTGACAAGAACTTATGGCACAACTACCTGACATTCCTCCTGATCACGAATGAGAATCCGTTCAGCCTCGTCTGTGAGAAGATGGGGGCTCAGGAAGGAACGGTCAACAACTTTGTGACCCACGATTTCGACATGTTCAAGGAACTGTTCGATTACGATTTTTCCTGGCTGGAGAAAGAACTCTCCATCGATTGCTTCACACAGCTGACCCACTACCAGGCAATCCGCAAAAAAGAGCTGATGTACAATAAAAATGTCAGCGAGAAAGTGAGAAACTTAAGCGAGAAGCTTGAGACGGCCGAGTCAGGCGCAGATTTCTTCCAGTATGTGACGGAGTTCTACAAAGATTACGGTGTCGGCATGTTCGGACTCAACAAGGCATTCCGCATTGCTGAGAACAAGGACGGATCCATCCGCTTCCTGCCGATCAACAACATGGATACCGTTATGCTGGATGACCTCATCGGCTACGAGCTCCAAAAGAAGAAACTCGTGGAGAACACCCAGGCATTCTGTGACGGAAAAGCGGCGAACAACGTGCTGTTATTCGGCGACAGCGGTACCGGTAAATCCACCAGCATCAAGGCCATCGTCAACCAGTTCTACCCCCAGGGCCTGCGCATGATCGAGATCTACAAGCATCAGTTTAAGGATCTTTCCACGATCATCGCCCAGATCAAGAACCGCAACTACAAGTTCATCATCTACATGGATGATCTCTCCTTCGAGGAGTTTGAGATCGAGTACAAGTTCTTAAAGGCTGTTATCGAGGGCGGAGTCGAGACAAAGCCGGACAACGTGCTGATCTACGCCACATCCAACCGCCGTCACCTCATCAAGGAGACGTGGAAGGACAGAGAGGACATGGAACACAGCGAGGATCTGCACCGCTCCGACACCATGGAGGAGAAGCTCTCCCTGGTCAACCGGTTTGGCCTTTCTATCTTCTACGCGAAGCCGAACAAGGAAGGGTTCAACGAGATGGCAGTGGCTCTCGCGAGACGCGCGGGCATCACTCCGGAGGTTATGACTGATGAGGAGATCTGCTACGAGGCGAACCGTTTCGAGATGCGCGGTGGCGGACTTTCCGGCCGTACAGCGCAGCAGTTTGCGAATTACCTGCTCACGATCAAATAAAAACGACAGAATACGAGAAGACCCGGTATGGAAACATGTCGGGTCTTTTTTATGTAACGGGAAATTCCGAGGAATTCCCCGTTACATAAAAAGGCACTGACGTGCCAAAGATGCACACTCGCGCAAAGATGTAGATTGTCGCAAGCGGCCGCGCGAGGCGCGAGAATGTGCTAAGGCACATTCTTTTCATTTTGGGGCGATTGTAAGTAATTTGGCGGTGGAAAGACAGGCGCTTATGTGTTAAAATGGATAGCATGAAAATGGCATTGCCTGCCCATTATGCGTATCAATGATCGGGCGGGACAAAAAGGAGAAAGAAATGATTGAAGAATTAGTAAAGAGATACCCGGTTCTGGAATCCGTAAAGGGGCAGATCGAGGATGCATACAAGATCTTGGAGACATGCTATGAGGACGGAGGAAAGCTTCTGATCGCCGGAAACGGCGGAAGTGCCGCAGACTCTGACCATATCGTCGGAGAGCTGATGAAAGGTTTTGTAAAGCGTCGCCCGGTATCTGCGGAACTCGCCGAGGCGTTAAAGCAGACAGACCCGGAGAGAGGGGAAGAACTGGCGAAAAAGCTTCAGGGCGGGCTCCCGGCCATCGCCCTCACAAACCATGCGGCTCTCTCCTCAGCATTCGCAAACGATGTGGATGGAATGCTCTCTTACGCACAGCAGTTAAACGGCTACGGAAAAGCAGGGGATGTGTTCCTCGGAATCAGCACCTCCGGAAACTCTGAGAATGTGATGTATGCCGCTGTGACCGCAAAGGCAAAGGGACTTAAAGTTGTCGGTCTTACGGGAAAGACAGGCGGAAAGCTCGCAAAGCTCGCAGATGTCGCTATTATCGTGCCGGAGCAGGAGACCTATAAGATCCAGGAACTCCACCTGCCGATCTACCATGCGCTCTGCCTGATGTTAGAAGATAAGTTTTATGCGGAATAAAAAGACCATGACCTGGGGGGAATTATGAAGAGACGGGAATGTGCCTCGTTAATTATTCTGGCATTGGCGGCGGTACCCGCACTGTTAGTTGCCATCGGACAGGTTTATGTGACAGGCGTAGACGGGATCAGGCTCAGAAGAACGGAGACCATCGACCTTCTGACGGAGATCGCGGTGCTGTTCTTTTTATATCTGTTCACGATCTGGAAAATTGAATCGAACCGGATCCGGACAGGTGCGGTACTTCTCATCACAGCCGGATTTCTCTGGATCCATCAGGCATTCACGGCGATGATCCTGTCAGGCGCGTATGTGCTGGTGCTTTTGATGCTCGGCGCACGGATCCGCAGAGGGATGGACCGGGAGCACAGATGGAGGGAGTACCATGTGATCACAGGGCTGGCGGACTTCCTTCTTGGAAGTGGATTTATGATATGCCTGTTCTGCCTGGGATCCCTGTTTTTCGGATGTGGGATCACAAGCTTCCGGTTTCTCACAGTGGTCATCGCCGGACTTCTGGCTGGGTACCGGATGATGGAATTGAGGGCGGCGGGAGATAGCGGAATGCCGTGGAAACGCGTGCCGCAGAGAACCAGGATCTCCCTGGAGATGTCCATCTGTATCGCGCTCATGTTCGCCATGATCCTTTTGCAGGCGGGACGAATGAATATCTGTGCCGACTACGATTCCCTCCATTACGGACTGCGGAATGAGTATGTTCTGGACAACGGCGGCGGAATCTATGAAAATCTCGGAATGGTCAATGTGGTGTACACCTATTCGAAAGGCCTTGAGACATTGCTTTTACCGATCTCCGGGCTGCCGTCCTACGGATTTTTCCTGAGCTTCCAGATTTGGATGACTGTCGGCACTCTGATCGCGGCGGGACAGATCGTGGAGCTGTTTGTCGGAAGAAGGTATGCGGTGAGATGCATGACACTTCTCTCCTGCATTCCGGGAATCATGAACATGTCCATCACGGCAAAGACGGATTCCATGACGGTGTTTATGCAGCTTGTACTGCTGCTGTTTCTTCTGCTCTATATCCGCAGACAGAGGAGCGCGTATCTCGTGCTGGCGGTGGACGCCTACCTGATGACACTCGTGTTAAAGCCAACGGCACTTGTATTTTCAACGGTGGCCGCTGGAACGGCGGGGCTTTATATCCTGCTCACGAGACAGCTGAAATTCCGGCTGAAGGGAAGTTTTCTTCCTTCCTGTATCTATATGATCCCGATGTGGCTTCTCATCTGGTATCGGACATGGCTGCATACGGGACTTCCGCTGACATCCGTGTTTAACTCGATCTGGGCGGCCCTCGGATTTACCGTGAGGTACCCGTACCGGTTTGAAAGTCTGCCGTCGAACGGCGGATCCATGATCTCAATCGAGGGACTAAAGCACATTTTAAAGAGAATTTATGGTGTCCTCATGGCCCCTGTGGGCGAGGACATGGCCCATGTGCGGATTGCCTGGAGCACACCGCTGCTTCTGCTCTTTCTTCTTCTCGTCTGTCTGCCGGTGCTGGCGGATGTGAGAAGATCGAGGCAGAAAGAGAAAAATACCTTGATCTGCCTGGCCTTGGTATTTGTGACGAACGGACTCATGAGTCTCATGGCTCTTTACCTGTTATGGCAGGTGGACGGCAACTATTTCCTGCTTCTCTATGTGCTGTCAGCGATCATGGCTGTGATTGTGGTAGGAAAATTAAAGAGCGGTTTCCTGCGCGGATCCATATGCAGGATGCTGGTACCGTTTATTCTCTTTAATGTGACCATCACGGCGGTCAGCAACTGGGGCGGAACCCTGGGACTGACACCGGTGAAGTTCATCCACAAGGGATATTATGATCATATGGAAGAGTCCCATGAACTGCTTGCTTTCTACGGAAATGAGAAGATATGGGATATCCTGGCGGAGAACCCGAGAACCCGCGTCGTCGTATTCGGTGAGCAGCCGGAAATGCTGAGGTTCCCGTGCAGCACTCAGAGTTACACGGACATTGAGGGAAGCGGTGGAAACTTTAATCTCTCATCCAGCCCGGAGGCGCTGGCGGACTTCTTTACATTCGCGGGAGTAGATTACATCTATCTCGGAAGCGGATACTTAAAGCCTGGAACGGATGGATTCCGGAACGTGACAGGTCTCTTAAAACAGGGGTATCTTATGGATCTCCTGTATGAAAACGGAAACGGGCTTGCGGTATTCTCGTCTGATCCGAAGAACCTCACCGAGGAGGAGAGTGAGGCGCTTTTAGCGGAGTTTACTGAAAAATACTGGCCCGGAGAACAGCAGTAAGGGGATAAGACATGAATTTACAGGAGAAGATCCTGAAAGTGTGGAGGAGGTGGAGCCCGGAGCTCCTCATCTTTGCGATCTTTCTGGGATTTGGATTTTGGATCAACCGTGGAGTGGAATTAAAGGGACTTTACATGGATGACCTGTATCTCTGGTCCTGCTACGGGAACCAGTCATTTACGGAGTATGTATTCCCAATGGGCAGCAGCCGCTTCCGCTTCCTGTTTTATCTGGCGTCCTGGCTGGAGCTTTTCTTCATCGGGGGACATGTGGAATGGATGGTTCCATTCAACATCATCCTGAATACGGGAATCGCATACAGCATTTACAGGATGGCGGTGTCATTCAGCGACGGGCGAAGGATCATAAGCTTCGCTGTGGGGATTCTCTACCTGTCATCCAGAATGGCATATTATCAGATCGGCCAGTTTTACGGTCTGATGGAGAGCCTGGCGCTCTGGGCAGCGCTGGGGATACTGTGGTTTCTGTACCGGTATGTGAATGAGAAAAAAACGGGGGCCTTTCTCATGGCAAACCTCCTGTATTTCGTGGTCAGCTTCATTCACGAACGGTATATGGCGCTTCTTCCATTGTTGCTTCTGGCAGTAGCCCTCGGATTTGGAAAGGGACTGGCGCCGGAGACTGTGACAGCGGAGACAGGGAGAAATAGTGAACCGAACCGCGCCGCGGAGCCGAGACGAAGCCGAAGAAGAGGACAGAGCCGCGGGGCGCAGAATAAAAAAGAGGCGGCGGCCCGCACAGCAGCGGCTGAGGAGAAGGTTGGTTTCCATCTCCCGAAGTTCCTGCTTTTCGTGATCACGCTTTTCGTGTTCGGCGCGATCCAGATGATCCGCCTTTACACTATCGGAACGCTTTCACCGGCGGGAACCGGCGGAACTGACGTGGCAGATACTTTTAAGTTCACGGACGCCATTGGACAGGCACTGAACCAGGTGGGACTCGTGTTTGGGAGAAACTCCGGACCGCTCCACCTCTGTATCGAACCGTTTGCGGACAGCCCGGATAGAATCAAAAATCTAATCCTGGCGGCGGAGGCAATTCTGGGTGTCGGCGTTCTGGCGGCTGTGATCGGTATGATCCGGGCGCGGTATGAGATCGTCTGCCATTTAAAGAACGCGGTGCTGTTCCTTGTGTTTATCACACTCTGCATCGGCAGCTCCAGCGTGACGATCCGTGTGGAGATGCGCTGGGTCTATGTGGCTTACGCGGCGGCGCTTCTGTTCTTTGCCTACCTGTCACGGGTGATGGGGAAGGCGGGGATCCTGGTGCTGTTGTACGGCTGCCTGATCTTCCCGGTGGAGACATATTACCGGGACAACTGGGACAACCTGTATCTGTGGGCGCCCCAGAGCCAGTATAATTCCCTGGCGGAGAAGACATACGGAACATACGGGGACGATATCTTCGACAAGGAGATCTACATCATCGGGAAGGATTTTGAGATCAGTGATTTTAATGCTGAAACATTCCTGAAAGTATATGCAAAAGATAAAACAAATGTTCCGAAGCTCCAGTTTATCGACAGTGACATGGATCTCAAAGAGATCACGGATGACATGGTGATCCTGTGTGAGGATCCGGAGCACAACGCATACAACGATGTGACGGAGATCGTGAAGAGGCAGAGGTTCGACACGCCTTTCGGCAGCTACTCGGACGGATGGATCGATGAGCACGCGAAGATCGTTCTGACAAACGGTGAGAGCAGCAAGCTGACCTTAAAGTGCTACTACCCGGGCAGGCTTACAGGCGGTGAGACCTGTAAGATCAAGGTGAACGGACGGCAGATGGCTGATCTTGTATTTACGGACAACACGATGTACTACGAGATCCCGGCTGCGCCGTATCAGAGATTTACCGTGGAATTTTCCTGCAACTTCTATGTGAAAGGGGCGAAGGAACACCGCGGGGAGGAAAATCTGGCGATGGTCGTGAAGGTGGTAGACCAGTAAAAGAGGCAGGTCCGCAGAAATTTTTGCGGACCGCCGGGAAAACGCAGGAATGAAATTTTCTGCAAAAGGGCAGCCGGAGAAGGCTGCGACAGTAAAAAAGGAGAATCAGAAGAATGAATGGACAGCAGTGGGCTCCAATGTGCGCGGGCTTTGCCGTTGCTGTGGTCCTGTTCCTTGTACTCGGGTATTTCCTGAGGAAGAGGGACATGACTGCCCATCTTGCTCCCGTAAAGCGGGAACTCAAGAAGGAAAAGCAATGGCTGCGGCGCGGGGAGTATAATGCGGCTATGGTAAAGGGCCGCCAGAATCTGGAACTGTTTCTGAAGCTGGTGGCGGAATTTAATGGGATCGAGCTCGACAATTCTGCCCAGGCGATGGCGAACGCCAAGAGCGGTCCGGATGGAAGAGGACAGCGCGAAACTTACCGGATGAACGGGAGAAAGCGTCAGAGAGTCATGACATTCCAGCAGTTTGGATGGTGGCTCGACGAGAATGGGTATCTGGACCGGGTCGGAAAGTGGGAATTGAACGAGATCCGCGTGATCGGAAACAAGGCGGTTCATGAGAACTATGTTTCTAAGGAAGATGCCTGGAATCAGTACAATTATATGGAAGATGTTCTGCGGATCGTCGCTGACCACCACGCAAACCGGCGGAAACAGAGAGGACCGGCGGTTAAAAAGAGCCAGACGGGGTGCCATGGGGCGAGCGTGAAGAAGACGTCCGTGGCACAGATGAAAGGACGCGGACAGGGGCAGTCAAAGAGTGGAGGACAGAGTCAGGCAGGAAAAAGCCAGGCGAAGAACAGCGGACAGGGACATGCCCGGAAGCGTGAAGGCGGAAAGCAGACCAGTGGCGGGAACGCGAGGCAGGACGCAAAGGTAAGCGGCAATCAGAGAGTGGTTCAGAAGACCGAGGGAAAGAAAACGGCGGAACAGAAAAGCACTGAGAATAAGCAGACATTGAGAAAGCCGCAGAACGGCAGCAATGGGAAGGCAGCTGGAAAGAATGAGACGTCGGAGAGAACTCAGCAGAAGAGAGAAGTAAAAACAGCGGTCAATAAAGCCCAGCAGAGCAGGGAAGTAAAGATTGTAGAGAAGACCGCAGAGAATGCCCAGCCGGAGAAGCTGAGTTCTTCCGCGAAGAGGCGTCAGAGAAGAAAGCGCGCGAAAGCAGCCAGAGAGCAGGCTGAGGCAGCAGGAATGGTTCGCGAGACTGCACCGCAGAGTAAGGCAGCAAAGCCGACAGAAAAAATAGCAGAGCCGACAGAAAAAACGGTAAAGCCGACAGAAAAACGCACTGTGTGTCATGGGAAAGAGACAGATCGCCAACCGCGCCAGGTACAGCCCCAGACTTCCATGAGGATCGTGACACTCAGTCAGCCAACCGGCGGATGGACAGCGGGAACTGATAAGAAAGAGACAGTGAAGTCAGAAAAGTCAAAGAAGAACACAGCACCGCAATTGAAGCGGAAGAGTGGAGAAGCGGAAAAGCGGACGCAGGGGAATATTGCAGCAAGGCAGACACAGAATGAAGGCGCAGCAGATCCGACAGCGAGACGCCGCCGCAGACCGAAAAGAAGACCGGCAGCGGAACATGCAGGAAATAACGTAGGAAGAACCGCAGCAGGCGGAGGAGATCATGAAGAATAAGAAAAGCTATGTCTATATCGGACTTCCAGTTCTGGGGATGATTTTTTATCTGGCATATATCAGGCGCTCCGCCATTGACATGGTGTATTCCGATTATATCCGGCTCATCAATTCCTATCTGCCGGACGTGTGGAACCCGGATAAGTTTTTTGTGGCGGATCTGCTCACAAGAATTCCGGTGAACTTCTTAGAGCGCGGACTGAATGTCATGATCTTTGGATACAGCGTCACTGTGGACCGGATCATGGGCATCCTCGGATTTGGACTCTCCGCCCTGGTCATCGGCCGGTACAGCAGGAAAAAGGAACTCTGCCCGGTCTGGTACGCGGCGATGATGATCGTTATGTTCAGCCTTAATAAGTGGGAGATGCTGTACAACGGAACCGGATGGGCGCATTTCCTGGCATTCGGATTGTTTTTCTGGAATTATGCCCTGCTGGATCAGGTGTACGAAAAGGGATTCCGAAACGCGAAGAAATCGGAGCTTGTACTTCTCTTTGTACTGCCGTTTGTGATCACCATAGGGGCGGCGGGACCGTACTGCGCGATCTACACGGTAACGATCGTGATGGCGTACCTGTTTATTTACGTGCGCGATATTGTAATTGCAAAGAGTTTATCTGGAAAATATCAGGCAAAGGCCGACAGACAGAATTTAAGCAGCACGGATAGGAAAAACGTATCGGGCAAAGGCAGGGAAAACGCTGGCGTGATCGGTGTAATTTCAGATGATCTTGCCGGAATCGGAACCGCCCGCGTGATCGCCCTGATCGCAGTGGCAGTCATTCCGTTTCTCATTTACCTCTGGAGCAACTCCCAGGCGGTTTACGAGTATTCGGGGGCGGTAAATGTGCCGCTCTTTACGGCTTTCCGACAGGATCCGAAATTTTTTATTAAATTTCTTCTTAAGTCTTTTTCTTCCATGGTTTTTGGAGTAGAATTGATTGACAGGAGCTTTGCAGGGATTCCGGGGAAGGTCTGGTGCGCGGTCGGTGTGATCGTCCTGTTTGCGTATTTCTTTGCGCTGTGGATGAATTTTTATTACCGGATCGAGAAACAGACGATCCTGCCGCTGATGCTCCTGGCAGGCGGTGGTATGAACCACCTGATGGTGCTTGTGAGCCGGTATATCTTTATGCCGAATGACAAGTATGGGATGAGTTCCCGGTATGCGCTGCAGTATCAGATCGGTGTGATCGGAATCTTTCTTACGTTCGCTCTGGCTGCGAAGTGCGGATTCTGTAAAAAGGAAGAATGCAGGGAAAGCAGAGGCACAGAGCCGAAAGGGGCACAGCATATCAGCAGGACTGAAAAGGATCCTTTGCCAAAGCTGGTAAAGAGATTATCGATCGCCCTCGCCGCCATGTTCCTCATCGGAAACGTGATGACGACGGCGGAGGAATTCTGCTTCGGAAAGTACCGGAAAGAACATAACCGGGACGAAGTAAAACAGATCTTATTAAATTTTGAAAACGAGTCAGACAAAACACTGGAGGACGCGCTGGAGTATCACAAACCGGGATGCCGGGAAGCACTTACGGTCCTCAAAGAAAACGGTTGGAATATATGGAGGTAAACCTATGAAAGTAGTAATCCTGGCAGGAGGATTCGGAACAAGGATCAGCGAGGAGAGTCATTTAAAACCAAAGCCGATGATCGAGATCGGTGAGAAGCCGATCATGTGGCATATCATGAAATATTATTCCCAGTTCGGGTATAACGAATTTATTATCTGTCTGGGATACAAACAGTATGTGGTAAAGGAGTTCTTTGCGGATTACTTCCTTCACACATCTGATGTGACCTTCGATCTTGCGAACAACAGCATGAAGGTCCACAACAACTATGCGGAGCCGTGGAAGGTGACTCTGATCGACACAGGACTCAACACCATGACCGGCGGACGCGTAAAGAGGATCAAAGAGTATGTGGGAAATGAGCCGTTTATGCTGACCTACGGCGACGGTCTCGCAAACATCGACTTAAAGGCACTGGAAGAGTTCCACAGAAGCCATGGAAAGCTCGCAACCATCACGGCAGTCAATATCGGACAGCGCTTCGGTGTCCTCGACCTCGAGGATAACGGAAAGATCAATTCCTTCCGCGAGAAGAATGACGATGACGGCAGCCTGATCAACGGCGGTTACATGGTATTAAATCCGGGCGTATTCGACTACATTGAGGGCGATTCCACCGTATTCGAGCAGGCACCGTTAAGAAACCTCGCAAAGGACGGCGAGCTCATGGCATACCGCCACGAGGGATTCTGGAAGTGCATGGATACCCAGCGCGAGAAACAGCAGTTAGAGGCGATGTGGCGGTCAGGAAACGCGCCGTGGAAGATCTGGGAATAGGTTCACACGCCTGCTTTCCGGAAGCCGCTGTGAGGATCGCAGAAAACGGCTGCGCGGAGAGCAAAAATCCGTAAATGGAGATACGAAAATGAATTTGGAAGAAGTATTTAACTTTTATAAAGGAAAGAAGGTCCTCGTAACCGGACATACCGGCTTTAAGGGAACCTGGCTTTCCAGGATCCTTGTAAACGCGGGGGCGGAGGTCACAGGATATTCCTTAAACCCGCCGACAGACCCGGCACTGTTCAACATGGCAGGTCTTGAGGGTAAGATGAATTCCGTCATCGGTGACATCAGGGACCTCGCCCATTTAAAGCAGGTATTCGAGGATACAAAACCGGAGATCGTCTTACATCTGGCGGCACAGCCTATCGTGCGGGACTCCTATAAGGATCCGGTCTACACCTACGAGACGAACGTCATTGGCACCGTCAATATTTTGGAGTGTGTCCGCCTGAATCCGTGCGTGAAGTCCTTCTTAAACGTGACGACGGATAAGGTCTACGAGAACAGGGAGTGGGAGTACGGCTACCGCGAGGTGGACCGCCTGGACGGCTATGATCCGTATTCCAACAGCAAATCATGTTCCGAGCTTGTGACACACAGCTACAGGAAGTCCTTCTTTGCGGACGGACACTGCGCGATCTCAACCTGCCGTGCGGGAAATGTCATCGGCGGCGGCGACTTTGCGAATGACCGTATCGTTCCGGACTGCGTCCGCGCGGCGATGGCGAAAAAGCCGATCGTTGTCCGCAATCCGCATTCTACCCGCCCGTACCAGCATGTGCTGGAGCCGTTAGCGGCATATCTCATGGTTGCGAAGGCCCAGTATGAGGACGGAAAATACGCCGGATACTACAACGTGGGACCGGATGACAAGGACTGCGTGACCACGGGTGAGCTTGTGGACATGTTCTGCAGCGCCTGGGGAAATGGACTTTCCTGGGAAAACAAGAGCGACGGAGGTCCTCACGAGGCAAACTTCTTAAAACTCGACTGCTCCAAGTTGAAGACCACATTTGGATGGCATCCGCGTTATGGCGTGAAGGAAGCCATCGGACTCACTGTTGAGTGGTGCCAGGAGTATGAGAAGAACGGCGATGTTGTGGCTGTCATGGACAGACAGATCAAGGAGATGTTCCAGTAGAACAGAAGAAAATCGTCCACTATTTGAAAAAGACAGGAAACCTGGAGGTGCGTGCAGAAACTTCCCGGCAAATGAAACATTGTATACAGCAGGAACGAGTTCAGAAATTGGTCTGCTGTATCATCAGGAAAGGAAAAAGTTATGTTTGAAAACAAGACAGAGGCGGAGGCAAGAAAAGAGATCCTTGACCTCGTAGCCGAATATGCCGATAAATTCCATAACCAGAAAAAGGAATTCCATGAGGGAGACCGTATTCCGTACGCGTCCCGTGTGTACGACAGCAGGGAGATGGTAAACCTTGTGGACAGCTCCCTGGAGTTCTGGCTTACATCCGGACGTTACACGGATGAGTTCGAGAAGAAGCTCGCGGAGTACCTTCATGTGCGCTACTGCGCCCTCGTAAACTCCGGTTCCTCCGCAAATCTGATCGCATTCATGACACTTACATCCCCGCTTCTCGGCGGGCGCCGTGTAAAGCGTGGGGACGAGATCATCACTGTTGCGGCAGGTTTCCCGACCACCGTAACTCCGGCGATCCAGTATGGCGCTGTCCCGGTGTTCGTTGACGTGACGATCCCGCAGTACAATATCGATGTCACAAAGTTAGAGGCGGCACTTTCCGATAAGACAAAGGCAGTCATGATCGCCCATACACTTGGAAACCCGTTCGATTTAAAGGCAGTGAAGGAATTCTGTGAGAAACATAACCTGTGGCTCGTTGAGGACAACTGCGACGCGTTAGGCTCCAGATACACCATCAACGGTGAGGAGAAATTCACCGGAACCGTAGGCGATATCGGAACATCCAGCTTCTATCCGCCGCACCACATGACCATGGGTGAGGGCGGAGCCGTTTACACGGACAATCCGCTGTTAAACAAGATCATCCGTTCCTTCCGCGACTGGGGCCGTGACTGTGTCTGCCCGTCCGGACATGACAACCTCTGCGGACACCGCTTTGACAGACAGTATGGTGAGCTTCCGCTTGGCTATGACCACAAATATGTATATTCCCATTTCGGATATAACCTGAAAGCCACAGACCTCCAGGCAGCCATCGGATGTGCCCAGCTCGAGAAATTCCCGACCTTCGTGGAGCGCAGACGCCACAACTTCGACCGCCTGAGAGCAGCTCTCGCTGAGACAGAGGACCGTCTGATCCTTCCGGTACCGGCTGAGAATTCCAGACCAAGCTGGTTCGGCTTCCTGATCACATGTAAAGAGGAAACTGACAGAAATAAACTCGTCCAGTACATCGAGAGCAAAGGCATCCAGACGAGAATGCTGTTTGCCGGAAACCTCATTAAGCATCCGTGCTTCGATGAGATGAGAGCAGAGAAAAAGGGCTACCGCGTAGTAGGAACCCTGGAAAATACGGACCGGATCATGAGTGACACCTTCTGGGTTGGCGTTTATCCGGGAATGACAGACGAAAAGATCGACTATATGGCAAAAGTGATTAAAGAGGGGCTGTTACAGTGAGCGGAGAAAAATCCTTTGACCTGACGAAAGTCCATGAGGTCAACTTAAAGCTTTTAAAGGAGATCGACCGGATCTGCAGAAAGTACAAGATCAAGTACGCACTGGATTCCGGCACGCTTCTGGGCGCGGTGCGCCACGGCGGCTTCATCCCGTGGGATGACGATGTGGACGTCATGTTCACGAGAAAGAACTACGAGATGTTCGCGAAGGTCGTAAGACGGGAGCTGCCGGAGGACATGTCCTTTGTGGAGCCGGACGAGTACCATGGCGGAAAGGCGTTCTACGACTTTATCTCCCGTGTGACATACAATAAGAGCCAGAAGTTCGAGGACTCCGGAAAGATGGAGTTCTATGACGATAAGATCAGCCGCCTGAACGTGGACCTGTTCATCGTGGACGGACTTCCGGAGGGAAAGCTCGCGAAGAAGCTCACAAAGCTCTCCCACTGCGTTCTCTACGGATTTGCCCTGGGACACCGGTATGAGATCGATTACAGCGATTACAAGGGCGTTATGAAGCTTTTTGTGGCAGTTCTCGCGACCATCGGAAAGCTGATCCCATTCCCGGTGATCTGGAAGCTGTGGAATGCCCTGTGCCATATGGACAGCAGGAAAGAGCGCCCGTTATATTTCTACACGGGTTACGCGCCGAACTGGTTCTATGTGGAGATGAAGAGAGAGTGGGACGATGAGGTCGTTGAGATGCCTTTTGAGGACACAAGGTTCTACGCTCCGGCCGGCTGGGATGAGCTTCTGACGCAGCTTTACGGCGACTACATGAAGCTTCCGCCGGAGGAAAAACAGATTCCGGAACATTCCGATATGGAGATCAAAATTTATGACTAAACTGCTTTCGGTCGTTGTATCGGTATACAACGAGGAGCTGGCGCTAAGAGAATTCTATGCAGAGACAGGGAAGATCCTGAAAAGGCTGCCGGGAAACTGGGACTATGAGTTCCTGTTCGTGAACGACGGCAGCAGGGATCAGTCCCTTTCGATCCTAAAGGAGTTCGCGGCGTCGGACGAAAAAGTGAAGATCGTCAATTTTTCCAGGAACTTCGGGCATGAGGCGGCGATGATCGCAGGGCTGGACTATGCGGGCGGTGACGGTATCGTCTGCATGGACGCGGACCTGCAGCATCCGCCGGAGTGCCTGCCGGAGATCGTGGAAAAATTTGACGAGGGATATGAAGTGATCAGCATGGTCCGCACGAGGAATAAGACGGCGGGGCTGGTGAAGAATGTCACATCCGCGGCATTCTACAAGCTGATCAACCATCTCTCCGATGTGAAGTTTGAGGCCAACGCCTCGGACTTTTTTGCGGTGAGCAAAAACGCGGCGGAGGTTCTCAGGAACAACTACCGGGAGAAGGTCCGCTTCCTGCGGGGCTATGTCCAGAGCATCGGTTTTGAGAAGACCACCATCGAGTACGAGGCGAGACCGCGTTTTGCAGGGGAGAGCAAGTACAGCTTAAAGAGTCTGTTCAAATTTTCCATCAACACGATCCTGTGCTTTTCTGATCTGCCGTTAAAGCTTGGAATCTATTCCGGTGTGATCACAGCACTTTTCGGACTGATCATGGTGATCTATACCGTCTATACCTGGAAAATCTATGGGGCGCCGAACGGCTATGCGACCATCGTGGTACTGATCTCGTTTATGTTTTCCGTGTTGTTTGTGATCGTGGGGATCATCGGCGAGTATATCGCGATCCTGTTTGCGGAGATCAAGGACAGGCCGGTGTATATCGTGAAAGATACTGCTAATGTCAAAAAAAACCGAAGCAAAGATACAGATGGACAGGATGTCCGGTAGGTTCTATGCATGGAAAATGATCCTGGCAGGAACTTTTTCAGCTGTGATCGGCGGACTCCCACCGGAACAAATGGAAAAACATTACAAAATCATGAATTATTTGTGTAAATTTGAGAAAAGGACTTCAAAAATAAAAGGGAATCGTATATAATACGTGAGTATGCCGATTTCCCGGAAAATTCTATTTAGCATAATGGGAGATCCGTTGAATTCAGAGGAGGAATTTTATCATGAAATTATTAAAGAGAATGGCTGTGCTGTCTTTAGTAGTTCTTGCCCTTGGCGGATGTACAAAGAGCAGCATTTCAACAGATGCACCGGTATCCGGAAGTGAAGAAGTGGATCCGGCAAAAATGGAGACGGATGACGACGAGACACTTCCGAGAGACCAGAACTTCCTTGTAGAGGATGAGACTGTAGAGACGACGATGTACGACTGGGAGCAGGCACAGAGCGAGTGCGACGGACTGTTCAACGACACATCTGCATTCCCGCAGTCTGTAAAGATGGAGTTCACTTATGATGAGTCCGCATTAAACATCGGTCTCACATGGACAGTAAAGAACGACACAACAAACGATGACGCTATGGAATATGCTGTGACAATGGTTAAGCAGTTCAACGATATCATCGCTGCACAGAGCATGGATCTTGAGAATTCCAGCACTGATTCCTTCGGAACACTCTGGAACCAGTTCTCCCTTGATGTAAAAGTTGTTACTGAGGGAGGAAAGGCACTTGTAGATAAGAGCTACAAGGCTGGAGAGAAGATCGACCTCAAGAGCAACGAGACTGCTGCAGAAGGTCCGGAGGACGTTGCAGACGATTCACCGAAGAAGCTTGACGAGACAAAGGCTTCCAAGTAATTAGTTGGAATAATTTTAACAGAATAAATAATTAAGACAATATAATGGCAGAATGCTTTTCAATGTGATCCAGAAAGCGTCCTGCCATTTTTTGTTGTCATATTTTCTTATGGTCTGCACAGACCTGCTGAACAGTAACAAACGCCGCACTATTCTTAACGGCAGAATAAATGCGGCGTTTATATATGGATTCAGTTTTAAATTTCAGACCTGCGTTTATTGACGCGGCTTATTTTACACACTGCTTCACGAAGTACTCAAACATCGGAAGAGAGTCGGCACATTCCTTCGGGTTTGTAACCGGGCCGGTCATGCGCTCCGGGTGCCACTGTACGGACCAGATCGGAAGAGTCTCGTGCTGCACAGCCTCTGTGAAAGTGTGTCCGTTGGACTCGCCCCATGCGATGGCCTGGAGACCTTCGCCGAGCTTGTCGAGGGCCTGGTGGTGGTAGCTGTTTACTTCCATGGACTCGCCGTAAAGGTTTCCTAAGATGGAATCTTTCTTGAGCGTCACCTGATGGCAGACACCCTTGGAGTGATCACCGCCGAGCTGTGTCGGGATATCCTGGGTGAGAGTACCGCCGAAGTATACGTTTAAGATCTGGATTCCGCGGCAGATGCCCCAGATCGGTTTCCTGCGGTCAACGAAGGCCTTGATGATCTTGTATTCCAGATCGTCGCGCTGTGGGTCTGTGATGACGAAGTCAAACATCTTTTCCTGACCGTAGAGCTTTGGTTCAACGTCTTTACCGCCGCTTAAGAGAAGTCCGTCAGCGAGATCCGCGTACTCCTCAGCACAGTTGTTGTTGACTGCAAGGATCGGGATGCCGCCTGCGCGGCGGATATTCTCAGCATAGTTCTGGTTTAATGCCCATGTCGGTGTTCCGTTGGCTGCTGCGCCGGTTCCTCCGGTCAGTAAGATCAATGGTTTCATAATGTAATTCTCCTTTTCCATTTCTGCCGTCTGCCTGTCCCCGTAGTGAAATCTGACGGAATGGATCCGGCTGTCTCTCATACAGACAGAGCGGAAGTTGATAGATGGCAGCTGTTTAAAAAGTGAAACAGCTATGATAGTATATGATAATTCTGCAGCACAGGGCAGAAATCATCCGTTTTAAGCGATATGCCCCGGAAAGCGAAGCCTCCCGGGATCCGTGTCTGGCATCAGATGATGCAGGTCATCCCACATCAAGCCCGCTGTGGTAGGAATAGTTTCCAAGCTCTGCCAACAGCGCGGACATATCCGGCGGCCCGGATGGGACATTCGCGATCAGGAACGCATTGAGGTAATAGTAGACTGCATTGCATTTCTTCAAGGTCTGATGGTACAGATCCGGGAATGACGTCGTCGAGGCGATGGAATTATCCCATGGATTCGTCCAGACCTCATGGTCCAGGTTCAGGATATCGCGGACCTGGGCGGAAAGCTTATCCGTCACAAGCTTTTTAGAAGCGATCGGATGCTTGAGGAAGATGGATTCCAGAGAACCGATCACATGGGTCTTATGTCCCTCGGGATCGGACAGGATCCGGCTTCCGAAACGGATCGCGAAGATCGAGCGGGCAACCATTCCGTCTGTGACCTGGAAGTTGTTTTTCTCTGTGATCTGGTAGTAGGTGCGGTTGATGCACCGGCTGAGATATCTGGAGATAAACTGGCTCTCCTGGGCGTTTAAACAGAGGGAAGCGGTCTGGTTGAATTCGGACGGCTTTTTGTGCTTGAACTTCCAGAGCAGGATCGCGTCGATATCGTTTTCAAGGGCGGCATGGAGTCCATGACACTCGGTCTTTTTCTTATCGGTGCGGTACTTGATCCGCCCGTAGACGAAGGGGTGGCAGATCGAATCAGAGATATAGTGGCACATGAATCCTGCGAGGAATGCCGCCGCCTCCTCTTTCTGCTGTCTCGAGTGGATCTCGGTGAGCTCTAAGAGGCTGTTCTTAAAAAAGTCGTTTACCTGATACTCATGCATATGGGAGCCGACGTTGCGGTAGTCCCTGTGACGGAGGATCGGGATATTATAAAAGAAGATATCAGGTCCCTGGAGACCAAGCTGGTAGAGCCAGCGGTATTTGGATATCACATGTTTCAGGTAGTTGTTCGGAAGGTCATTGTAGGCCTTTACACCGAACAGGTAGTGAGTCGTAAATCCGGGCACAAGAATCATCTCCTTTGAAAGAAAATGCCAAGGTCCTGCTCCGGCGCGGACTTTGGCTTTCTGCTTGTGCAAATAAAAGCTGCCATGGGCAGACACAGTGTTTATTATAGCATAGATGTGTGGAAATGGGAATAAAACGTAGTAAGAAATAGAAAAGGTAAAAACGCGGCGGGCGGCGGTAATGCGCGGCGGGATAGAAAATGAGGCCGTCAGGCTGCAGGGCGTGATATGGAATGAATATGATTGGGGAGATCCATGATATTGTCTGGGGACCATGGACACCGGTGTTGTTTTTGCTGGTGGGAATTGTATACAGTGTGCGGATCCGGTTCTTTCAGCTCAGGAAGATCCCATGCTGGTGGAACGCGACGATCGGGAACCTTCTCAGGGACAGGAAGAGTCATCAGGGATCCTTCCGGTCGGCATGTACGGCGCTGGCGGCAACCATAGGAACCGGGAATATCACGGGGGTGGCGGCGGCTGTGATCGCCGGAGGACCAGGTGCGGTGTTCTGGATGTGGGTGTCCGCCTTCCTCGGAATGGCGACGGCTTACGGGGAGACAGTTCTCGGGATCCGGTACCGGGAAAAAGGACAGGACGGCGGATGGATAGCGGGACCGATGGTGTATCTCGAAAAGCGGCTGGGATGTCCCAGGGCGGCAGTCCTCTACGGATTTTTCTGTATTCCGGCGGCTTTCGGCATGGGAAGCATGGTGCAGGCAAACGCGATCTCGGAGACGGTGTCCTATGTGTACGGAATCCCAGAGGCTGCAGTGGGGATGATCCTTGTGGTCCTTGCGGGTATCGTGCTGGCAGGCGGCGGACGGCGGATCTTTCTCGCGGCGGAGCGGCTTGTTCCATTGTCTGCGGGGCTTTATACGGCAGCAGCGCTGGCAGTGATCATTCTGTATGCCGGGAATGTGCCGGGAGTGATCCTGGGAATTCTGGTGGATGCATTTTCCTTCCGCAGCGCTGTTGGCGGAGTCGCGGGTTACGGGATCTCCCGATGCGTCAGCTATGGGATCGCCAGAGGTGTCTTTTCCAATGAGGCGGGGCTCGGGAGTCTTGCAGTGTTAAACGGGAGCGCGGAGATGGCATCGGAGGAGCTTCAGGGGCAGTGGGCGATCTTTGAGGTATTTTTTGATACCATCGTGAGCTGTACGCTGACAGCGCTTGTGATCCTCTGCGTGGCGGGCAGCGGGACGGCCTCAGAGTTCGGGGCGGAGAACGGAGCATCGCTCACAAGTCTCTGCTTTTTTACAGCGCTTGGGAGTCCCGGCGGGTATGCGGTGGCGGTCTGCGTGGTGCTGTTCGCGTTCTCCACGATCATCGCATGGTACTATATGGGGCGGCAGGCGGCGGAGTATCTTGGCGGGAAGATCTCGGGAAAGATCCCGGCAGTCTATGCGGTGGGATATCTTCTGGCGGCGTTTCTCGGGTGTCTCGGGGCGATGGAGACGGTGTGGGAGGTCTCGGACATCTTTAATGGACTGATGGCGGTGCCGAACCTGGCGGCGCTGGTGCTGCTGGCGGGGGAGATCTATGCGCCGGGGGAAAAGCGGGATCCATAGCTGCTGCCTCACGCCGGAGAGGGGTGTGCGATACGTCTTACGGCGGTACAAAATTGCCCTTTTTCGTGTTCATATCTTGTTCAAAAAGTCTTCAAAATTCTTTTACACAATTCACACGATTTCTTCATGTTTTATGGATATCATATAACCATAAACAGAAAGACATCTGATATAGATGCTGCTTATAAGATTTTTTTCATAATACTCGAGCTGATAAGTGATTATCAGCTCTCCTCCCTTTTTCAAATAATTATTTTGTTGAAGAAAAGCACTCGGCGGGGTGCTTTTTTTCATGTATATAAGGAGAGATGCCGGATGGAAGAGAAAGGTTATGAATATTTAAAGAGACTCGTATCGGTTCCTGGGATTTCGGATACGGATGAAGAGCGGAAGACGGCGGAGTCAATTAGGGAGATCCTTGCGGAGCAGCCGTATTTTCGGGCATACCCGGAAAACTTCGGTACGGTGGAGATTCCTGGGGACGCGAGAAAGCGTCCGTTGGTTTACGGGCTGGTGCGCGGAAATAGGAAATCCGGACGGACGATCATTCTGACGGGACATGCAGGATGGATGGAAATGTACTGTTTTTGTCGGTTCCGGATGAGGAGTCTTATTCCGTCGGCATGCGCGGCGCAGCTGGATTTCTTGCGGATCTTCGGGAGCGGGAAAAGCTTTCCTACGACCTTCTGATCGATCTGGAACCCATGGGCCGGGACGAGAAGGGACAGGAAGCAATGTGTAAAAACCGCAGAACTTCAGGCGGAAGCTGATGGAAGTACAGATACTGCAGACCCGGCATCGGAAAAATATGCGGACAGCGACAGTGAAGAAGATGCAGAAAAGAACGAAGCGCGGCAGAAATTTACAGTGCTCTCTTTCGCGGAACTCTCCGGACAATGCAGCGAAAAGGATGCGGATGGTTTTGAATGCTTTATGGCGGAATTGAAGGTCCGCACAGAAGCGCGGATCCGCAGCGGAGAGACAAATTATCCCCAGGCCACCATCGACATGATGACAGAGGTCCTGGACTGGTCCGGACTCACAGAGCCGGTGATGGTCATCAGCTTCGCCCCGCCGCTCTACCCGGCATACCACAGCGACCAGATGGCTGGAAAAGAGGGCGTTGGAAGCTGGCAGTTCAAAAAGATCAAGAAAGCGTCTGAGGCAGCCGGATGCATGGTGAAGAAAGTCCACTACTTTACAGGAATCTCCGACCTCAGCTACTGCGGCACCTGCGGGGATATGGACTTTTCCGGCTATGCCGCCGAGACCCCACTCTGGGGTGGAGGCTACCAGGTAGATTTTGAAGAGATCGGAAAGCTGAACATCCCAGCCGTTCTCATGGGCCCATGGGGAAAAGACATCCACAGGAGAACAGAGCGGGTAAATCGAAAAAGCCTGCTTGTGGAGCTGCCGGAGATCCTGCATACGTTGATAGGAGACCAAGCTTAAAAGAATAATGAAAAGGCACAGTAAAAAAGAACAATATCAAATATGATTGACATTGTTCCGAATTCAAATGACATTGTTCCAGATTGTGTTGACATAGTTCTCGAAAATAACGGCATAAGGCTGTGTATAAATATGGTGAAATCGACCAGCAGTATGCGGATATCGCTTCAATAGAACAGAAGGAAAGATCAATTATCGGATGCCATTTTTTCTACAGGAAAATGTCCTAAAAAAGTAAGAGAAAAGATAAAACGCTGCAATGTTTTTCTGTTATACTCCTTAATATAAAAGACGTGTTTTCGTATGGTCCACAGTCAACGCAGGAAATACGCATATCTGCAGGCATGTTTTGGAGTGTGAAACCATACCATTCAGGGATAAGGAGGAATCCAGTATGAAGAAAAGAACATTGGCGGCGGCAGGTTTGGCGATGATAATGGCAGTTTCTCTTGCGGGATGCAGCACGACGGTGTCTGTGCCGGATACCGTGAAGGTCGAAAATGTGGGAGACAGCTCGGACGGAAAGATCACCATGGACAGCAGCGAGACGGTGAAGATCGTGCCGGATATGGCGAAGATCGTGTTTGCGGTGAGATCTGAGGCGAAGGCTGCAGATGAGTGCCAGCAGAAGAATACGGAGAGCTTAAATTCCCTGACCGAATACCTGAAAGGACAGGGGATCGATGAAAAGTCCATCACGACCTCCGGATATTACCTGAACCCGCGGTATGACTGGAGCAGCAACACGAGGAAGCTCATTGGATACGAGATGCAGACCGAGGTGACCGTCTCCGATGTTGCGGTGGACCAGGTCGGCACGCTGCTCTCCAACGGTGTCGGAAACGGGGCGAATGAGATCTATTCCGTGTCTTACTATTCCAGCGGATATGATGACGCGTATGCGGAGGCGTTAAAGAAAGCAGTTGATCTTGCCCGGACGAAGGCGGAGGCACTTGCGGAGGCCAGCGGACGGACACTCGGATATGTGGTGAGTATTGAAGAGTATTCGGACAGCCAGTACGGCAGATATGTGGACGGCGGCGTGAACCTGAAAAAGGAAAGCGCTGTAATGAAGGCAGCCGGGGCAGAGGACACCGCGGCAGATATGAACGTGATGCCGGGAGAGATGGAAGTCAGCGCGAATATTAAGATCGTGTTCTCCATGGGAGACTAGGTAATTCACAGGGCACGGACCGGAAAACAGTGGACATCCGGGACCATGCCCTGTATAATATAGGATACGACCAAGTGGCTGTCCAGTATCTTAGCAGCCGCATAAATTACTGTTCAGGCGGTAAAAGCCCACAGTTAAAAAGGAGAAAGACAATGGCAGAAAAGAAAAATCCGGTCATTACCATCGAAATGACAAACGGCGATATCATCAAAGCTGAGCTTTACCCGGACGTTGCTCCGAATACGGTAAACAACTTTTTAAGTCTTGTAAATAAGGGATTCTACAACGGACTGATCTTCCACCGTGTGATCAAGGGATTCATGATCCAGGGCGGATGCCCGGACGGCAACGGAATGGGCGGCCCGGGATACTGCATCAAGGGCGAGTTCTCCCACAACGGCTTCCAGAACGATCTGGCGCACACGGAGGGCGTTCTCTCCATGGCCCGCGCGATGAACCCGAACTCCGCAGGTTCCCAGTTCTTCATTATGCACAAAGACGCTCCGTACTTAAACGGTGAGTACGCAGCGTTCGGTCAGGTCATCGATGGAATGGACATCGTAAACAAGATCGCTGAGGTCCGCACCGATTACAGCGACCGTCCGATGAAGGAGCAGAAGATCAAATCTATCACAGCAGAGACCTTCGGCGTAGAGTATCCGGAACCGGAGAAGTGCCGATAAAAATGGCAGTTGGATTCCAGACATGGAAGAGTACTGTTTTTGAGCTGTCATGCATTCGGAAGAAGCTGCCGGAGGAGATTCGGCAGGTGTGCAGGCGGAGCAGGAACAACTGCCGCAAATATAAAAAAGGAGACATGCTATGCAGGAGACCCGTTATGCAGTTGTAGACGGTGAGAAAATTCCTGTCCTGCTCTCCGATGAAAACGAGGCTCTCCTGGCGGCAAAGGCTGCCGGGAGGGCCATTGTTGGCTTATGGAGAGAAGACACACAGGGGAATGAGTGGTGCGCGGCGGACACATTGATCGCGGATGTGGAGGATGCGGACGAAGAGTTTTTGGGGCGGATCGCGAGAAGGCATCTTGGGCTGCCGTGGGCGATCTGCGAGACGGAGCGGCTTAAGATCCGGGAGATCGCGGAAGGCGATTATGAGGAGATCGTGGAGAACCATGTGGATGCCGACCTGGATACGGTGGAGAAGGTAGCCGGTTACACAAAGCACCATTATGAGGTGTTTGAGTTTGGATTCTGGGCGGTCGAGGAAAAGAAGAGCGGAAATCTCACCGGTGTTGTGGGGTTCCGGATCCCGCAGGATGACGGCATCGGGGATGTGGATTATTATGTCCTGTCCCTGGATGATGAGAATATCCTGGATGACACGCTGGAGCTGGGCTACCATATTTTCCCGGAATACCGGAGAAAAGGATACGCGAAAGAGGCATGCCGGGCGGCGATCGAATACGCTGAGGAAGAGTTTGGAACTGTCCAGTTTATCGTCAGGATCGGGAAGGAAAACATCGTGTCAAAGAAGGTCGCGGAAAGCCTGGGATTCGTGCGGACGGAATAAAGGTTTATTGAGGAAAAAAGTCATTAATTCCGCAAGATTTCTCTTGTCAAATGGTGTATCAATCATGTATATTAAACATTGTATACAAACAACACAAATACAATTTGATGATACCAGGGTAACAAGCTTAAAGGTTCGGCTCAAGCCTGCCTGCAGGAGAAGCTTTAAATTTGTTCCTGGGAATGCGAAGCATTCCGATGGTAGGACTCGCGTGTAGAAAATATAGAAGGTGATAACATGAAAGACCATTTAGACCTCAAAGCATATGCCAAGATCAACCTTGGCCTGGATGTGGTCCGGAAGAGAGAGGATGGGTACCACGAGGTCCGCATGATCATGCAGACCGTGAACCTGTACGACCGGATCGAGATGGACCGGACCGAAGACGGCGTGATCAGGACGGAGACGAATCTCCCGTTCGTTCCGGACGGGGAGGGAAACCTTGCGTGGCGCGCGGCGAAGCTGCTTCTCGATGAAAAGGGGATCAAGGACGGCGTGACTATAAAGATCCGCAAATATATTCCTGTTGCGGCCGGCATGGCCGGAGGCAGTACCGATGCGGCAGCCGTTTTAGTCGGTGTGAACCGGATGTTTGATCTTGGATTCACGAAAAAAGAGCTTATGGAGCGGGGTGTAAAGCTCGGCGCGGATGTTCCGTACTGTATCATGCGTGGAACGGCCCTGTCGGAAGGAATCGGTGAGATCCTGACAGAGCTCCCGGCGCCTCCGCAGTGCCATCTCGTGATCGCGAAGCCGCAGATCTCCGTGTCAACGAAAGCGGTATACGGAAAACTGCGCGTGAATGAGCTTGCACCGGAGGAACACCCGGATATCGATGGCATGATGGCGGCGATCAAAAATGGTGACCTGGACGGTGTGATCGAACGTCTTGGAAATGTCCTGGAGACCGTGACGGTCCCGGATCATCCGGAGATCGCGGAAATCAAGGAAATAATGGTGGAGAACGGCGCCTGCGGCTCCCTGATGAGCGGCAGCGGGCCGACGGTATTCGGTATATACAAGGATAGGGAACTGGCAGAAAAGGCCTGTCAGGCCCTCAGGGAAGCGGACGGCGGACGTCTGACCCGTCAGGTGTACCTGACTGAATTCTACAACCGGAAGAAAGCCAGATAGAGGAGAGAGACACGATGACGAATCATTTTGAAGTAAATATGGATGAATATCTGCCATTACGGGATGTTGTGTTCAAGACCCTGCGCCAGGCAATTTTAAAAGGAGAGCTGGAGCCGGGCGAACGCCTGATGGAGATCCAGCTTGCGGAGCGGCTTGGCGTGAGCCGTACCCCGATCCGTGAGGCGATCCGTAAACTGGAGCTCGAGGGCCTGGTCCTCATGATACCGAGAAAGGGCGCGGAGGTTGCGAAGATCTCTGAGAGCAACCTGCGGGATGTTCTGGAGGTGCGCCGTTCCTTAGAGGAGCTTGCCATCGACCTTGCATGCCAGAGAATCACCGCGGAAGAGCTGGAATCATTAAATAAAGCGGAAGTTGATTTCAAGGCAGCCATCGGGAACGGGGACGCGATGCAGATCGCCCAGACTGACGAGCAGTTCCATGAGATCATCTACAACAGCACGAAGAACCAGAAGCTGGTCCAGATCTTAAACAATTTAAGAGAGCAGATGTACCGCTACCGCCTGGAATACATTAAGGACGCGGACAAGCGCCAGATCCTTATGGTGGAGCATGAACATATTTTAAAGGCACTGACGCTGCGCCATATCCAGGAGGCGAAGATGGCTGTGCGGGAACACATCGACAATCAGGAGATCACGATTCTCAAGAATCTGAAGGAGCAGGAAAATGACATTCAAAGAAAAGTACCTGGCAGGAGAAATTGAATTTGAAGCCATCGATGACTATGTGGATGAGTGGAACAACAGCGATGACGAGAGAACGCTGGCGAAATTCCTCGGTCTCAACGCGGACGAAGAGGACGCGTGGATCGATGACGGGGATGAAGCGCTGAAGGAGATGCTGGACGCAGGAAAGCAGTAGCTTTGGCATGCCCGTAGCTTAAGGTCACAGATAGGGGAAAAGGTTACGGGCAAACGTATAGGAAGAAAGGAGAAGCTTCATGACAACAGTTACACTTGGAAAGACGGGAATCACGGTAAATAAGAACGGTTTCGGCGCGCTTCCGATCCAGAGAATCACGAAGGAAGAGGCCGCAAAGCTTTTGAGAAAGGCATATGACGGCGGAATTACATATTTCGATACGGCGAGAGCATATTCTGACAGTGAGGAAAAGATCGGATATGCCTTAAGTGATGTCAGAAACCATATCTATCTGGCGACAAAGACAGCGGCAACGACGGCAGAAGGCTTCTGGAAGGATCTCGAGACCAGCCTTCGTCTTTTAAAGACGGACTGTATCGATGTATACCAGTTCCACAACCCGGCAGTCTGTCCGAAGCCGGGCGATGAATCCGGCCTCTATGACGCTGCTTTAAAGGCAAGGAAACAGGGAAAGATCCGGTTCATCAGCATCACGAATCATCGCCTTGCGGTTGCAAACGAGGCGGTGGATTCCGGTCTGTACGCGACGTTACAGTTCCCGTTCTGCTATCTCTGCAGCGAGAAGGATCTGGAGCTTGTGGAAAAGTGCAAAAAGGCAGATATGGGCTTTATTGCCATGAAGGCATTGTCCGGAGGCCTGATCAACAATTCAAGAGCCGCTTACGCGTTTCAGGCACAGTACGACAGCGTACTTCCGATCTGGGGTGTCCAGAAGGAACATGAGCTTGACGAATTTTTAAGCTATATCGACAATCCGCCGGTGATGGACGACGAGATCCGCACCCTGATCGAGAATGACAGAAAACAGTTATTCGGAAGCTTCTGCCGTGCCTGCGGCTACTGTATGCCATGTCCGGCCGGGATCGAGATCAACACCTGCGCGAGAATGTCCCTGCTTCTCAGAAGATCCCCGTCCCACCTCCAGCTCACACCGGAGGTACAGGCGAAGATGATGAAGATCAAGGACTGCCTCCACTGCGGTCACTGCATGAGCAAGTGCCCGTATGGTCTGAATACGCCGGAGCTGCTGCAGAGAAACCTGAAGGATTATGAGGAGGTTCTTGCGGGTAAGGAGATCCTGCCGGGGAATTTCTAAGGATAGGAAATAGATAGACTTGGCGAAAAGAGGATGGGTGGCTGTCCTCTTTTTGCATATGATGAAAGCGGAGCATGCAAATTTTGCACATCGATATTCGGCAATATGCAAAAGTGCTTTTTGATAAATTCCATTTTTCAAATTTGCTCATTTATAGTAGCAAAATTAAAAAACTTAACAAAGTATATTTATTGACAAAATATAACATCTAAAACGTGCAAAATAACGGTGGAGTTATGCAAAATCACAATTGTATGGGCAAAATAAAAAAATAAATAGATATAATAAAAAGACAATGCAAATTGCTATAAAACTTTGTGACAAATTACCAATACAAAAAAGGCGGCAGCTAAAAACATAAGACTTGAAAAAAACATAAGAATTATATATTATATAGAGTGTATAGATAATGATAAAAATACGAAAATTGTAACCCCTTCCATCAAGGGATATTAACGGTATGTATTTTTTGAAGAAAATTATATCGGCCACACAGGAGGATGAACATTTATGATGGACTTGTATGGGAATGGATTATTACTTGGAGAAAAAACCCTGGACAGCTTATGGATGAGACAGAACCTGACTATGAACAACATTGCAAATGTTGATACGCCAGGTTTTAAGTCACAATATATGACCTTTGAGAATGAACTGGCACAGAAGATCCGGTCTGCTCTTACTGTGAAGAAGGCTTCTATGAAAAATGTGGCAAGAGGGATTGAAAATATGAGACCGTCTGTCCATACAACCTTAAATGAATCAACCAGACTGGATGAGAATAATGTGGATATGGATCAGGAACAGGTTGAATTGGCAAGAACAGCTTATGAATACCAGTTTATGATCAGTTCTGTAAGTAGCGACCTTTCACGTCTGCGCAGCGCAGCTAAAAACTTTTAAATCATACAAATTATACAGTTAAGGAGAAAATATAAAATGATTGAACAGGTGAATGGGTTTATTACCCCTATGAAAGGGTGGGATGCTGTTGGAAAGAATGATAAAAAAATAACAGGAACAGAAAATGGCACAAAATCTGTGTTCCAGTCAGTGCTTGAAGATACAGTGCAAAATGTTTACGACACACAGAAGGATGTAGAACAGAAACAGTATCTTCTGGCAACGGGGCAGTTAGAAGATGCCCACAGTCTTCCAATCGCCCAGGCAAAAGCAGAACTGAGCCTGGAAGTTATGATCTCTCTTAGAAATAAAGCAATGGAAGCGTATAACGAAATTTTAAAGATGAGTGTTTAATACTGCTGGCCATGGAATGGAACAGTAGATTTTTAATATTTGCTATATATGGAAATGCAAAGGATGAATGGAACAGTGCAGAATCTAAAAGAAGCATGGCAGAAGATGCCAGGGAAAACAAAAAAAATGATCGCAGTCATTGCAGCGGGGACGATTATCCTGGCGGCAGCCGGACTTCTGGTCCTGAATATAGGCACGAAAAAAGGATACAGTACCTTGTTTACAGGAATGAGCTCGGATGATGCCCAGGCAGTTGTAAGTCTTCTTCAGGATGAAGGTGTTGATTACAGATACAATGACAAAAACGGCTCTGTCCAGGTAATGTCAGATACAGTAGATAAGACCAGGGCTGAATTGCTAAGCAAAGGATATCCTAAAAGCGGCTTTACTTATGATATGTACCGTAATAATGCGGGAATCATGAGCACTGAAAAGGATAAGGAAAAATATACATTGTATGAACTTCAGGATCGTCTTGGTGCCCAGATCGGATTATTTGAAGGGGTACGTGATGCAAAAGTGACCATAGCAGAAGGCGGAACCCAGAAATATGCACTGGATGATACACAGCAGACAGATGCATCAGCCTCTGTTGTGGTGACAATGGATCCCGGACAGGATCTGACAGATACAAAGGCAGCTGCTATCAAGAACCTGATCGCAAGAGCTGTAAAGGGAATGAATTTTACCAATGTTTCTGTATTTGATGCTGCTACCATGATGGAAGTCGGCGGTGAAGATGAGGCAGGTAATACTGCCGGTACAGGAAAAGATGTAGCAGAGCTTACCAGTCAGGTAGAAAAAAGTATAGCAGGAAATGTGCGCCGGGTCCTGGAATTAATGTATGGACAGGGAAAAGTTGCAGTTTCTGTAAAAGGCACACTGAATATGCAGAAGCTGATCCAGGAAACAGTCCAGTATACCACTCCGGATAAGGTTGACCAGAATGATAAAACAGGACTGCTGGAAAAAGAAGAAACAGCAGGGGAGAATACAGGAAGTACGTCTTCGGGAAATGGAGGCGCAGCAGGCGCAGATGCTAATGCAGATACACCCCGTTATACGGGCCAGACAGGCACACAGGCAGGTTCAGATACATATTCCAACAACAGCGCAATAAGAGAGTGGCTGTATAATTCCACAAAAGAACAGCGTCAGATCGATCCTGGTGTTCTGGAAAATACAACAGTAGGCGTTACTATTGATACAGATGATACATCTATTGCAGACGCAGATCTGGTCAGTCTTGTAGCTAATTCAGCAGGTATTACCCAGGAGGACGCTCCTTCAAAGATCACGGTTATAAGAGCCCTTTCAGCAGCCAGTAAAAACACAGATGCAGTGCCGGTAACAGCACCGGCACAGAAAGCAAAGCTTCCATTGCCTCTTTTGATCGCCATAGGGGCAGGTGGGCTGCTTCTGGTATTGCTGATTGCTTTGCTGATACTCAGCAGGCAGCATTTGAAAGCGTCAGAAGAAGAAAGACAGGCACTGTTGGAACAGATACCGGATGGAGATGCGATTACTGAAAATCCTCAAAATGCCATTGCCGCCGACAGTAAAACTAAAAATGATGGGAATATATCCTTGTTAACTGAAGAGGAACAGTCGGCGCTTCAGGGACAGGACGATGAACTTAAGAAAAATGAAGAAATTTTAAATCTGAAAATGCAGCACAGTCTGAAATTAAAACAGGAGATCGGTTCCTTTGTGGATGAAAATCCGCAGATCGCAGCAAAACTGATCCAGAATTGGCTGCTTACTGGTGGAGGAAACGATGGCAGAAATAGAGGGAAGTAAGATAACAGATATTACCGGGGGGTCCGAACTGGATAAAATGGATGCGCGGGCGAAAGCAGCAGTGGTAGTTGTGTCTTTAGGAGCAGACCGCGCTTCCCAGATTTATAAATATCTCAGTGAACAGGAAATCGAAGACCTGACTTATGAGGTAGCAAAGCTTGGAAAAACAAATAATGCCCAGGTGGAGAATGCATTAGATGAGTTTTATAAAATGTGCCTTACCCACAAGATGATGACAGATGGAGGTCTGGATTATGCCAGAAGTGTACTGGAAAAAGCTTTTGGAGAAACCACAGCCAGAAATCTTCTGGAAAAAGTATCCAAGACTCTCCAGTCCAAGCCATTTAACTTTTTTACAAAGGGAGATCCCAAATCCCTTCTTGCCCTGCTCCAGCATGAGCGGCCCCAGGTGATCGCTCTGATCATGGCTTATATGGATCCTCAGCAGGCGGCCCAGATACTGGAACAGCTTCCAAATGAAAAAAGGATACCGGTACTGGAAGGCATGGCAAATATGAGCCGTGTATCTCCTGAGGCAATAGCTATTGTGGAAGAGGAAATGAAGAGGAAATTCGCTACGATCATTACCAGTGAGGATAATATGAACCTGGGCGGTATTGATTATGTGGCAGATGTGATGAACCATGTTGACCGAGGAAACGAGAAACAGATCTTTGATGAAATGGATAAAGATAATCCGGAACTGTCAAAAAGCATCAGGGACAAGATGTTCATGTTCGAGAATATCATCGATATGGATCCAAGATCTGTACAGCGTTTTATCAGGGATTGCGATTCCAAGGATATTGTATATGCATTAAAGACTGCATCAGAGGATATGAAGAACGTATTCTTTGCAAATATGTCCAAGCGTATGGCAGAAACAGTCAAGGGAGACCTGGAGATCACTACCAATGTAAGGCTTAAGGAAGTGGAAGAGGCACAGCAGCGTATTGTTAATCTGATCCGTAAACTGGAAGATGCAGGAGAAGTAATAATCAATAAGGGAGGAGATGACGATAACATTGTTGTCTGATCAGGATACAGGCTTTGAAAATAAAGCCAGAGTCCGGAAGCTTCCCTTACAGGTATTTACGGCACCGGATGCACAGAAACCAGAAACAGAAAAGCAGAATAAAAAAGAAACGGAAGCTTCTTTAAATGCGGACAATGATACATACAATGGTCTGGAATGCAGTCAGGAACAAATAGAGCTGGTGCTCAGGGAAAAAGAAAAAATATTAGAAGAAGCCCGGAAAGAAGCGGCAGCCATTGAACAGGAAGCAAAGGAAAAGGCAGAACAGATCTCTGAGGAAGCCCAGATGAAAGGATTTGAAGAAGGCAGACAAAAAGGCTATGAAGAGGGACTGATTAGGGCAGAAAAGGAAAATGAGGCGAAACATCATGAAAATCAGCGGTTTTTTAAAGAAAGCCTGGAAAAAGCCTTAATAGAGATCAACAAAGAAAAAGAAAAATGCCTCAGAGAATATCTGGAAGAATTAAAAGATATTGCTGTGGCAGTGGCTGAAAAAGTGATCCATATCAGCCTGAGATCCAGCGGTTCTGTTATAAGCAGGATGATAGAAGCTGAAACAGAAAAACTGCAGAAAATGGACTGGGTCAAGATCTATATGGAAAAAGAAGACTATGAGACCATGGTTCAGGCAGATGGACATCTGGCAGAGAAACTGTCACGGCTCTCTGACAACGTCAAATTTATAGTAATGGAGGACGGAAAATGCGGAAGCTGTATCATCGAAATGCCGGACGGGATTATAGATATGAGTGTAGATACCCAGCTTGAAAATATACACAGACTTGTAGACAACGCCAATACATAAAGATTTTATGGATACATAAAGTACACAGAGGTGAAAACCATGTATGAAAATCTCCTGAAGTTAATACAGCAGGCAGAAACAGCAGACCGCATTGGAAAAATTGAAAATGTAGTGGGAATGTCAATGGAAGCTTCCGGAGGCAGATCCGGTATTGGTGATATTGTTATGATCTACAATGAAGCTGAGAACTGTCAGGTTCCTGCGGAAGTGGTAGGATTCAAAAATGGCAAAATACAGCTGATGACCTATGAAAATATCAGCGGGATCACAGCGGGAAGTTTTGTCCGCAATACCGGATGCCGTTTGCAGATACCGGTGGGAGACTTCCTGAAAGGCCGTATCATCAACGCGCTGGGGCATCCCATTGACGAAAAAGGAGAGTTTCCCCCAGGGAAGCTTTATACAGTAGACAGTGCCTATATCAACCCTCTTAACCGTCCTCCTATCAGGGAACATCTGGAATTTGGGATTAAGGCCATTGATGGTTTAAATACCATTGGAAAAGGTCAGAGAATGGGGATTTTTGCAGGCTCCGGTGTTGGAAAAAGTACATTGATGGGAATGATCGCCCGGAATGTAAAAACAGATATCAATGTGATCGCCCTGGTAGGAGAGCGAGGCAGGGAGGTTCTGGAATTTGTTAAAAAGGATCTGGGAGAAGAGGGCATGAAACGTTCTGTCCTTATTGTAGCCACATCAGACCAGCCGGCAATGCTGCGTATGAAATGTCCCTTGGTTGCAACAACGATCGCTGAATATTTCAGGGATCAGGGAGCAGATGTGCTGCTGATGATGGATTCTCTTACCAGATATGCCATGGCACAGAGGGAGATCGGTCTTGCTATTGGAGAACCGCCTATAGCCAGAGGTTATACACCTTCTATTTATGCAGAATTTCCAAGGCTTCTGGAAAGAAGCGGGAATTTTGCAAAAGGTTCCATTACCGGGATTTATACGGTACTGGTGGAGGGAGACGATACCAATGAGCCGGTGGCTGATACAGTCAGAGGTATTTTGGATGGTCATATTGTTTTAAGCAGGCAGCTGGCTAATGCAAACCATTTTCCGGCTATTGATATCAGTGCGAGTATTTCACGTCTTATGAATGATATAGCCGGGGAAGAACACAGGAAAGCAGCTTCAAGGTTCAGGAACATGTTAAGTCTTTATCAGAAAAATGCAGACCTGATCTCCATTGGCGCTTACAAAAAAGGTGCAAACAGTGCTCTGGATGAAGCAGTTGACCGCATAGGTGATATGAATAAATTTCTGGAACAGGAAACAAATGAAAATATCCCTTATGAGGAAAGCATAAGGAGAATGGAAAAAATCGTGGGTTAGCAGTTATAGGAGATGATACTTAAGATGAAGAGATTTAAATACAGTCTTGAAAATGTACTTCATTATAAGGAACAGATTCTGGACAGCATTAAGGCAGAACATGGTACACTTCTGGCACAGATCCGGAAAAAAGAAGCAGAGATACAGGAACTGGAGAACAAGCTGGTATCTGCCCAGAATAAGATGGATGATTTGAAAAAACAGGATGTACAGATAAAAGATATTTGTCTTTATGGTATGTATATCAGTGAAATGGAAAATCAGATCCGGAAAAAACAGGAACAGTTAAAGCTTTTACAGCAGCAAGAAGAAAAGAAAAAAGTACAGGTGATCGCTGCAAAGATAGATACGTCCCGTTATGAAAAGTTAAAGGACAGGCGGCAGAGTGAGTATGAAAAAGCTGCTAAAAAGGCACAGGAGCTGTTTATAGAAGAATTTGCTTCAAGAACAGCCAGATATTCTCAAAACAGGGAGGTAATCTAGGTTGAGCAGGATTGAAAATACCGGTCAGATAAAAACAGGATATTCTGTGAAGTCAGGTACGAACCCAGAAGAAAAAGTGGAGAATGGGTCAGATTTTGCATCGATGCTGACAAAATACAAGAAAAAAGCAGCCCAGGATGACGAAACAAAAAAAGCAGAAACAGGGGAAACAAAAAATAAAGAAACACAGCCAGAAGAAACCAAAAACAGTGGAAATGAAAAACAGGTTAATGGCAGGCAGTCCGGAGAAAACGAAAAAACAGCTGAAATAAAAGCAGAAATAAAAGTAACGGACATACAGGACGAAAAGAACAGCCAGGATGGAGAAAAAGAGCAGGAGCAGGAACTGGCAGCTGCCTATGCTTCTGAAGCCTGTTACAGGACCTTTGTACAGATAACAGCAGAAAATAGTAAAACGCCTGCTGTTTACAACAATGAAATAAATGGAATACAAGATCTGGCTGTACAGACAACGGTGGAAACAGGAATGGAGGACAAGTCGGCAGCTGTCAGTACCATACAGCAGACAGAATCCCCCCACACAGAAACAGCTGTCCATGCAGATGACTTAAAGCTCCGGAACAGATCGGACCAGACTGGAGAGAAAGAAAAATCAGGAGAGGCAGAAGAAGCCGGGCAGTCAAAGCAAACTGCCAAAATGAACCGGGAAGAAGAAATACCAGACCAGAAGGAACATATTTCCGGAAAGGAAATGACAGCCCTGGCATCGCCCGGTTATACAGGAACTGTTGAAAGTTCAGCTGGCACAGCAGCAAAACCAGCTGCTGTTGATACAGGACCGGCAGACCGGCTGCCAACAGCCCAGGATACATTGACAGAGGATCTGGGAAACTACCTGGATACAAAGATCAGTGAAAAAAAAGGAAAGCTGGAGCTTTCCCTGGAGCCGGAAAGGCTTGGAAAGCTGACTATCCGGCTGGAGTATGAAAAAGGAAAAACAGAGGTCACTATTTTTTCAACCAGTGCAAAAACACTGGAGATATTAAGCAAAGAAGCAGGGCATCTGGCACAGATCCTGGAAGAAAAAACAGGAACTCCTACTGTTATTTACACACCGGAACAGACTGAAAACAGGCAAAACATGGATCAGGATCCCGGTCATGGCAGAAACGGCAGGCAGGATCAAAAAGAGCAGCGCCAGAAGCAGGATGACAGCTTTGCCCAACAGCTAAGGCTGGGACTGGCCTAGAAGGAGGATTAAAGTGATATGGCAGATCAAATAACAGTCAGCAGCACTGCAAACCCGTATCAGGCAGGTGTTTACAGTGCCGGATCCAACAGCAAGAACACGATGGATGTAAACAGCTTTATCAAGCTGTTAGCAGCACAGCTTTCCAATCAGGATATGACAAGCCCTATGGATAACAGCGAAATGATGTCCCAGATGACAAATATGGCAATGGTCCAGTCACTTACTGCCATGACAGAGTCATTAAATACATCAGCTGCTGTTACAACTCAGACATATGCAGGCAGCCTGATCGGTCAGGAGATAACAGTGGCGGTTACGGATCCTGATACCGGGGCAGCAAATGGCGTGAAATATGGGAAGGTAATTTCTGTTGATTTTACCCAGGGAGATCCGGTGGTACGTCTGGAAGGTGATGATACCAGCTATAAGATGTCCAGTGTCCTGGGAGTAGGAAAGCTTCCAGAGAAAGCAGGTGAAAAAGATCCTGACAGAGGATCTGAAAAAACAGATAAGATCACAGAACAGTTAGCAAATGCAGATCTGAAAGACACAGGATCTGAAGATACAGAAACAGAAGAAATGTAAAAAGGAGCAAAAGAATATGTTAAGAGCAATGGATTCAGCAGTATCAGGTCTTCGGGCGCATCAGAACAAACTGGACGTCATCGGCAACAATATTGCAAACGTAAATACATTTGGTTTTAAGTCCCAGAGCTACAGCTTTAAAGAGGCGATGTACCAGACTTCCACCACCTCCACAAAGGGAAGCGAGAATGCCGGTGGTGTAAATGCAGCCCAGTATGGATATGGTTCCATGATGGGTTCCATCAGTACGGATATGAGTGCCTCTACACCAACCTATGTAGGTGGTCTTAATGCAAGTGTAAACGGAGAAGGCTTCTTTATTACATTCCCAAAGAGCACAGAAACGGTTACAGTAGCGGATATGAAGAAAACGGACTTTGATTATACCAGAGTTGGTCAGTTCAATATTGACGGAAACGGATATCTTACAGATGCCAACGGAAATTTTGTTTATGGTTTCCGTCCGGATGAGGTAGATAAGCCAACGAGATTTGATGGAGATCTTGTAGCCATCAAGGTTCCTAGTGATGTAACAGGCAATGATTTTGGTGATGATCCGCTGCAGCTGACAAATGTAAAGATCAACAGTCTGGGAGAGATTTCAGGTACAGTAAAGTCAACGGATCCGGATAAGGATGGAAAAACCGTCAGCATCGGTAAGGTTGCCATTGCCACCTTCCAGAATCCGGAGGGCTTAAGCAAAAAGGGTTCTTTTTACTATGGGGCAGCAGAAAGCGATAACAGTGGTAATGCTTCCGCTACGATCCCAGGAGGAAGCACCTCTTCTTTAAGGACCGGATATCTGGAGGCTTCCAATGTGGATCTTGCAAAGGAATTTTCTGATATGATCACAACACAGAGAGGCTTTCAGGCCAATTCAAAGATCATCACAGTCAGTGATGAGATCCTGTCTGATCTGATCAACATGAAGCGGTAAGGAATATGATCTGTGTAGAACGACTTAACGGAGAAATTTTATATCTGAACTGGCTTCAGGTTGAATTGATCGAACAGATCCCGGAAACAAAGATCCGTATGATGAATGGAGATTACTATCTGGTAAAAGACAGTGTAGAAAATATCAAAGATCAGGTGGCCGGGTTCTTTCAAAGATGTGTCAGCATAAAAAAAGAGATGCAGATTTAGGAGGAAAAGCAGGTGGATCCTACAACATTACTAGGTATAATCCTGGGTTTTGCTTTAATTGTAAACGGAATCGGTTTTGCTAAGATTGGTAACTTTATTAATATCCCCAGTATGGTCATTGTAATTGGTGGGGCTCTGTCAGCAACGTTGTCCAGCTATCCATTAGGGATATTAAAGGATATCCCAAAGCATTTTGCAGTACTTATAAGGGGAAACCGCTATAATATCCCCAAATTGATCGAACAGCTTGTAGATCTGGGAACCATAGCAAGGCAGAGCGGCCTTCTGGCGTTGGAGGATAAAGCGGCGGAGATCAAGGATCCTTTCTTTAGGCAGAGTGTCCTGATGATCGTAGATGCAAACGATCCGGACAAAGTAAGGCTGGTTCTGGAAAGAGAACTGGATAATATGATGGTCCGTCATGACCAGGCGGCAGGTCTTTATGAAAAAGCTGCATCTTATGCACCGTCCTTTGGTATGATAGGTACCCTGATCGGTTTGATCAACATGCTGAAGGGAATGAATATGGATGCAGGCGGTTCATCTACTATCGGCAGTGACATGTCAATAGCATTGATCACAACCTTTTACGGCTGTATTCTTGCAAATGTTATTTTTAATCCGATCGCAAAGAAACTGAGGATCCGTCAGGATGAGGAAGAACTGTATTGTTCTACTATCATTGAAGGGATCATTGCCATACAGGCAGGAGAAAATCCAAAATACCTGAGGGAACATCTTCTTGCATCGATTAAACAGTCACAGCAGCAGAAGATCCTTGCAAAAACAGAAGGTGGAGATTCTCAGGGGAAGGAACAGGAAGATAAATGAGTAAGAAAAATCGCCCCACAGACAGCGGCGGCAACTGGATGGATACTTATGGAGACATGGTAACATTGCTGCTTACATTTTTTATCATGCTGTATTCCATGTCTAACCTGGACGCACAGAAATGGACTATTTTTGTGAAAAGCATCCCAAACATACAGAACCAGGGATCAGAGAATATTACCATTAATTCCCAGATGTCAGATACCCCAGAGGTGGATAGCAAAGGCCAGGAGATCGGCCAGGAAGATCTTCAGGCAGAAGATGTAAATAAGCTGTATCTTACGATCGCTGAAAGCCTGAATCAGGCGGGTGTAAAGGAGGCTACGGTCATCAGGGGAGATGATTATACTTATGTTTCTTTTGCAAATAATGTGTTTTTCGGTGCAAACAGCTCCGTGCTTACACGGGAAGGACAGGCAGTCCTCTATACATTTGCAAAAGCCATAGCTCCTGCAGCAGGTGGGATTGAACAGGTTAATATCATGTCCCACACTGCGAAAGTAACAGATAATTCACAGATCAATCCACAGATTATACGAAAAGACCGTATCCTTTCGGCGATGAGATCTGCAGAAGTATGTATTTATCTTCAGCAGCAGAATGTAATAAAGCCGGAGAAGCTGGTGGATATAAGTTATGGTGAATATCGCCCTATAGCAGATAATTCCACAGAAGAAGGAAGGATAAAAAACCGCAGGATTGAATTTTTGCTTTTAGATAATGGGGCAAAAGAAAGAGACCTGAATGAGTATTATAAAGAGTTTAAGAGCGGTGAATATGCGAATACTACAGTAGTAACAGTAGGAGAGTCACAAAGCTCTTCCCAGGGTGGTGAAACCGTACCGGCAGATACAGAGGCACCGGTAGATACCGGTGCAGCAGATGCAGGTGCAGAAGATGCAGGGTCTGTGGAGGAAATGCAAAATACCAGTGAATAAGAGAGGTCAGGAAGAATGGCAGATGTTTTATCACAAAGCCAGATAGATGCACTTTTAAAATCCATGAGTGCAGATGCACCAGCACAGGAAAAGAAAACCGAATCTGTACAGCCTCTGTCACCAGAAGAAAAGAACTATATTAAATACGACTTTTTCAGCCCGAGGAAATTCACAAAAGAAAAAATGAAGATCCTCAGGAGTGTATTTGAGAATTATGCACGTATTCTTACTTCCCAGATCAACGGTATTTTCCGCGTGATGACGGACATAACGGTGCTGGATGTACAGGAAAGAAGGTATTACGAATACGTAAATGCCCTTCACGAAAACGACTGCATGACAATGATAGACGCATCAATAGCAGGAGAAGAAAAAATGAGTGTTCCACTGATGCTGTTTGTAACTCCGGGTATGGTGATTACACTGATCAACCATATGCTGGGGGGCGAAGATGTTGTAGCAGTAGAGGATGATTACCGGTATTCCGACGTGGAACGTGCTTTGTACAGGCGGATTGTAGAATATATGACAGGTGCTTTAAAGGATGGATTTTCAAATTATGTGAGCATTGCTTTTTCCGTAGAACATGTAGAAGAAAATCCAACCATGGTCCAGGATGTAGGTCTGGATGAAACAGTAGCCATTATCATTTTAAATGTGGACATATCTGGACAGGCACAGGAAAAAGTAAAGATCTGCCTTCCGGGCAATCTTCTTACGGTGATCTTTCACAGTATTGACAACCGCAAGCACCTGGCAAGAGGATTTTCTTATCAGGATAATAAAGAGAAGATCATGGATAATATCCGTTACTCCAAACTGCCTATTACAGGACAGCTTGGCACGGTACAGCTGGATCTGAAAGGACTTTATCAGATCCAGGTAGGAGATGTGATCGATCTTGGAAAGCCAAAAGACAGTCCGGTCAGACTTTTTGTAGGACGTCAGCCTTGGTTTACAGGACAAATGGGATGTTATAAGAAAAATGTGGCTGTGAAGATTGAAAAATGCATTGCGTCACAAATAGAAGAAAAGAAAACGGATATAATGCCGCAGAAGGAAGAAGATCCTGATAACAGTGACGGATCTGTAAAAGAACAAGGATAAATACGCTCCGGAATACGGGAGTATAAATAAGAATGAAGGAAGAAGAGGAATAAGAAATGGCTAAGATAATGCTGGTAGACGATGCTGCTTTTATGAGGATGATGATCAAGAAAGCTCTCAGTTCAAGTGGATATAACGATTTTATCGAGGCACAGGATGGGGCAGAAGCAGTAAAAAAATACAGTGAGGAAAAACCGGACATGGTAATTATGGATATCACCATGCCAAATATGGACGGGCTTCAGGCTTTGAAAAAAATTCGTGAAGGTGATCCAAATGCCAAAGTTGTTATGTGTACAGCAATGGGACAGGAAAGCATGGTTGTAGATGCGATCAAATCAGGTGCCCGTGATTTTGTGGTGAAGCCTTTTGATGCACAGAGAATTGTAAAAACTGTAAATGACATTTTAGGAAAATGATCCATAAGGAGGGAACTGTTATGGCATTTTTAGGTTCATTCGATATAAGCGCTTCTGGAATGAGCGCACAGCGTGTCAGGATGGATATTGCGGCAGAAAACATAGCAAATATGGACACAACGCGGACAGAGTCAGGTGGTCCATACCGAAGGAAAAATGTACTTCTTGAAAGCTATTCAGATACGTCTTTTGCCCAGGCAATGGAAAATGCAGCACGGGGAAAAGGAATAACCAGCCGTCATGCAGGAGTAAGAGTTTCTGGCATTGTGGAAGATGACAGAGAAGCTAAGAAAGTTTACAATCCGGATCATCCGGATGCGGATGCAGACGGCTATGTGACTATGCCAAATGTGGATGTGCTGAAAGAAACGGTAGACAGCATGTCAGCGACCCGGTCTTATGAAGCAAATGTAACAGCATTAAACGCAATTAAGCTGATGGCTCAGAAAGCACTGGAAATCGGTAAGTAGAAAACAGGAGGAAAATAAGAATGGGTGCACTCAGCTTTAATGAGATGGAAATAGATGCTCTTGGGGAGATGATGAATATCAGCCTTGGAGCATCAGCGACAGCAATGTCTACCCTTTTGGGATCTACCGTTCACATCACGACTCCAAAGGTAAAGATCCTTACAAGGGATCAGTTTGAGTTTAAAAAGCTGGAACCGGCAGTAGGAGTAGAAATCGCTTATGTAGAGGGCCTGGAAGGAAGCAATATTATGATGTTCAGCAGAAATGACGTGCGCATCATAGTAGGAACCCTTCTGGGCGAAGAGGTACCAGATGATAAATTTGAACTGGATGAGATCAACAGAAGTGCTATTTGTGAGGTAATGAACCAGATGATGGGTGCTTCAGCAACGGCACTTTCAGAATTTTTGAAATTTACAGTTAATATATCCACACCAGTTTCTTTTGAGATCACAGACGCAGAAAGCTTTAAAAACAAGTATTTTCCGGAAGCAATTCCTATGGTGGTCATTTCCTTTACCCTTGAGATCGAAGGAAAGCTGAAAAGTGAGTTTTTAAATATTATGCCGGAAAAGCTTGCCAAAAGGCTTTTGGAACCATTTGAGATATCCCTGGAAGAAGCAGCAGAGGTTCAGACAGAAAATAAGGAGTCAGGATCAAAGGCAGCAGAAGAAACTGCAGAGAAGGTAATAGAAGAGGCAGCAGAGAAAGAAAAAACGCAGCCTGATCCAGAACCAGCACCAACACCGCAGCCAGAACCGGCCCCACAGCCAGAACCGGCCCCACAGCCAGCACCGGCCCCGCAGCCAGCACCGGTCCCACAGCCAGCATCTACACCGCAGCCAGTACCTACACCGCAGCCAGCACCTACATCGCAGCCGGTATATTCCCAGATTCCAGCTGGTATTTCTGCAGATATGAATCCGGCTATTTTACAGCTTTTGAATCAGATGCAGCAGTCACAGGTGCAGATGATGCAGCTGATGCAGGATATGGAAAAACGGGAACAGGAAGGGAAAAAGGAATCCAGGGAACCTGCCCTGATCCGGCCGGCCAATGCGCCTGGTCTTGAATCTTCTGGAAGTGAAAATGGAGAAGAAAGCGCCAACCAGGAAATGCTCATGAAGGTGCCGTTGGAGATATCAGTGGAAATAGGACGCACTAAGAAATTGGTAAAGGATATTCTGGAGTTTACCCAGGGATCTCTTGTAGTCCTGGACAAAATGGCAGGAGAACAGGCAGACCTGTATGTAAATGGACAGTGTGTTGCCAGGGGAGATATTGTAGTAGTAGAGGATAATTTTGGTATCCGTATTACCGATATTGTAACCAGGGATATCAATCCGGAGAGCCCTTAATATGATAACAGATATTGTTTCTACAACAGGTATGCTGCTTGCTTTTGTAGTCATTTTGTTTTTGGCATGGCAGGCAAGCCGGTACCTGGGGAAGAACGCCCCTTATGGAAATAAAGGGGGAAAGATGCGGATACTGGAACAACTAAAAGTAGGAAATGATCAGTACATTATTCTTCTTAAACTGGATGAAAACCAATATCTGCTTGGGACTAGTCAGACGGGGATCCAGGTTCTGGAACGGTTTAAGGAGGAGAAAACGAATGAATGAGCTGATTACAGGCTTAAATGGAGGAAATGTTCCTGCGCTGGATATTATCATGCTGCTTACCTTTGCAGCATTGCTTCCTTCCATTGTGGTTATGATGAGTTCCTTTATGCGTATTATAATCATACTTTCTTTTACGAGAAATGCAATGGGAGTCCAGCAGACACCGCCTAATATGGTATTAACAGGCATGGCACTTTTTTTGTCGCTGTATATTATGAGTCCGGTTATAGGTCAGATCAATACGGTTGCCTACGAGCCCTATAAAAATGGGGAGATCACACAGCAGGAGGCAGTAAGCCGCATGGCAGATCCACTGAAGCAATTCATGCTTCGCAATACAGAGAAGGATACGCTGGATCATTTTGTACAGATGTCAAAACAGGAAGTTAAGAAAGATGTGAAAGAATATCCTCTTACTGTTGTTGTACCAGCTTTTATGACCAGCGAATTAAAAAAAGGGTTTCTTGCAGGATTTCTGATTTATCTTCCATTTCTGCTTATAGATATAGTGGTGTCTACCACCCTTATGTCCATGGGTATGGTAATGCTTCCGCCAACTATGGTCTCTCTTCCCTTTAAGTTACTTTTATTTATTACAGTAAATGGCTGGGAACTTTTATTTTCCAGTCTGGTACAAAGCTTCCGGTAGGAAAGAGGTGGGAATATGACAGAAGTGCAGATCCTGGATATCATGTATGAAGCATTCCAGCTGGCAATGAAGCTGTCGCTGCCATTTCTGTTGATCAGTATGATCGTAGGTGTGGTCATTGCTGTTTTTCAGGCAGCCACACAGATCAATGAACAGACAATGACATTTGTCCCCAAGCTGCTGGCTATTATGGTGCTTTTAGGTTTTTTAGGAAGTTCTATGCTGGTCATGCTTCAGGAATTTTTTCAATACATAGTGGAATTGATCGCAAAGGGGTAAAGAAGATCTATGTTTATCACATTTTCAATGGCAGTGATGCGTATGAGCGGAGCCATCGGATTCAATCCCCTTTTTGGAAAAAGTAATTTTCCTGTAAAAATAAGGGCATATTTTATTTTTGCCCTGTCACTGCTCCTGTATCTGTCTGCAGACCAGACCCAGATGGCATATCCGGGATCAATGGCAGAATACATCCTGATGCTTGCGGGAGAGCTTTTTCTTGGGGCAGTGTTAGCCTTTGCAATGGAACTGGCATTCCTTACGATCCGGTTTGCTTCTTCCATTATGGATTATTCAATGGGACTTAGCATGGCTCAGGTTTATGATCCCCAGTATGGAACCCAGTCAACGGTCAGTTCCGGTATTTATTATGCATTTATGGTACTGATCTTTTTTGCCAGCAACAGTCATTTGCGGCTGTTAGAATTGTTTTACCAGTCGGTACAGCTGATCCCTTTTGGAAAAGTGACATTTAATCCCATGCTGGTCCATGTGATCACAGCTGGATTCTGCCAGGGGATCCTTACTGGTATGCAGTTTGCATTTCCAATGATAGCAATTGAGCTTGTATCAGAACTGGCAATGGGGATTCTGATGCGTATCATTCCCCAGATCAATGTTTTTACGGTAAATTTCCAGGTAAAGATCATAATGGGGCTTTTGATGATGCTGCTACTGTTTTCGCCAATGGCAGATTATATAGATACCATCTTTACATATATGTATCAGATGATGTGGAAGCTTTTAAGCAATATGAAACCAGTCTAAAGGAGTGTCATAGAAGATGGGACAGAGTGGCCAGGAGAAAACCGAACAGCCTACCGCCAAAAAGCGGCGGGATGCCAGAAAAGAAGGAAATATCTTCCAAAGCAGGGATGTAGCTACCGTAGTGATCCTGGCTGGCATATTTTTCGGGATCCGCATATGGCTTCCTTTTATATATGGACAGATGAAAAATTATATGACCTGGGTCATAGATGGAGCAGCCCGGTCCTCAGAAGATATGCTTTCAGCCAGCCTTGTTTTTGTTACACTGTCTGTGTTTTTAAAATGTGCGCTTCCTCTGTTGCTTTTAGCCCTTTTACTTGGAATTGTGGCGCATGGAGTACAAACACGTTTTAATGTATCCTTTAAATCCATCCGGCCAAAATGGAACAGGCTTAATCCTCTTTCAGGTATAAAACGTCTGTTTTCCATGAAAAATGCAGTAGAGTTGGTGAAAAACTCCATCAAGATAACACTGCTGCTGGTATTGCTTTACAACATACTGAAGCAGGATCTGCAGCCCATGGCATCAATGATCGATATGAATCCTGCAGCATCTGCGGCTTATATGATGAAAATGATCTTTGATCTGCTGATACGTGTATGTATTGCCTTTATGGTCATTGCCTTTGGCGATTATCTGTATCAGCGCTGGGAATATGAAAAAGAGCTTCGCATGACAAAGCAGGAAGTAAAAGATGAGTATAAACAGACAGAAGGTAATCCTGAGATTAAAAACAGGATCAAAAGCCTGCAGCGTCAGATGGCATCCAGCAGGATGATGCAGAAGGTTCCCCAGGCAGATGTGATCATACGAAATCCTACCCATGTGGCCATTGCTTTAAAATATGATCCTGATCATGACAATGCTCCGGTAGTACTTGCCAAGGGATTAGACGAACTGGCGTTAAGGATCGTAAAGGTGGGGGAAGAAAACAATGTTTATACCATTGAAAATAAACCACTTGCACGGGCTATGTACAATTCCTGTGAACTGGACAGGCCGATCCCCTCAGAATTTTATACGGCAGTGGCAGAAATCCTGGTATATCTGTATAAACAGGATAACGGGAAAAATAAAGATAAAAAATAATAGTTGGAGATTAATGGACGAATGAAACGGTTATTGAGTTACTCAGTGGTTATGTTTGTGATCACGATCATATTGCTTTTGATCATTCCCCTTCCGGCGGGACTGGTGGATGTGGCGATCATATTGAATATGTCCCTTTCCATGATGATCCTGGTAATAACCATGACCATTCGGGAGCCATTGGAATTCTCCATATTCCCCTCTCTTTTGCTTATTACCACGCTGTTCCGTCTGGGTATCAATGTTTCAACCACGAGAAATATCCTTTCTCAGGGAGGTTCATCAGGCCGTGTCATTGCTGCCTTTGGTGATTTCGTTTTAAGAGGAAACGTAGTAGTAGGTCTGATCATCTTCCTGATCATCGTGTTGATGCAGTTTATTGTTATCACAAAAGGTGCAGAACGAGTGGCAGAGGTGGCAGCCAGATTTAATCTGGATGCCATGCCGGGAAAACAGATGGCTATTGATGCAGACCTTAGTTCTGGCCTGATCAATGAAACACAGGCAAGGGAACGGCGTGCCAAGGTTCAGAGAGAAGCAGATTTTTATGGCGCAATGGATGGTGCGACTAAGATCGTAAAGGGTGATGCAGTTATGTCACTTATCACAACTGCCATCAATCTGATCGGCGGCAGCATCATCGGTATTGTACAGTCCGGCAGCAGCATCTCAGCCGTGCTGAGTACCTATTCCATTGCGACAGTAGGTGATGGTCTGGTATCCCAGATACCGGCTCTTCTTATTTCTACTGCAACAGGAATGATCGTTACAAGAGCTGTTTCAGAAGGCAGCTTAAATGAAGATGTATCAAAGCAGTTTCTGGCCCAGCCTCATGCTATGATCGTTAGTGGTGCAGCAGTGGCGGTTATGGCTGTGATACCTGGAATGCCGGCAGTAAGGACTCTGGTTGTGGCTGCATGTCTTATGGGAAGCGGATTTTATCTTTCCGGAAAGATAAAAAAAGAGCCACAGGCATTGTCACAAATGGCAATGGCTCCTTCTACCCAGCTTCAGGATTCCCCACAGGCTCAGGCGGCTGCTGCAAAAGAGGAAGTAAGTGAGGAAGAATATTTTAAAGATGTAAATAATGTATACAGCCTTCTTACACTGGAGCCAGTGGAGATCGAGTTTGGTTATAGTCTGATCCCTCTGGCAGATGAGTCAGTAGGCGGAAGGCTGATCAGCAGGATCGTTATATTCCGCCGCCAATATGCCCAGGATATGGGGTTTGTGATCCCATCCATCCGGCTCCGGGACAGTTCTTCCCTGGGACCAAGTCAGTATAGTATCCGCATAAAAGGAGAAGAAGTTGCAGGAGGAGAGATCCTGATTGATTATTTCCTTGCTCTGGAACCAGAGGAGGTGGAAGAAGAAATTGAAGGTATTGAGGCCATTGAACCGGCATACGGTATACCCAGCAGGTGGATCAAGCCTGAAAACAGAGATCGGGCTGAATTATATGGTTATACGGTCATTGATCCTCTGTCTGTATTGCTCATGCATCTTTCAGAAGTCATCCGGCAGCATTCATACGAACTGCTTACAAGACAGGAAGTGGTAAGGCTTACGGAAAATTTGAAAAAAACAGCTCCTGAACTGGTGGAAGAGGCAATACCACAGATGATCAGCTACAGTTATTTCCAGAGAGTTCTTACAAACCTTCTAAAAGAAGGAATCCCGATCCGCGACCTGGAGACCATTGTAGAGAATCTGATGCAGACAGCCTCAGAAACAGGTCTTCCTCCAAGAGAGCTGGACCAGACAGTAGAAAAGATCAGGACAGCTCTTAAACGTACCATTACCCGCATGTACTGTACAGATGGATGCATGAAAGTGATCACACTGGATGCCCAGCTGGAACGGGAAATGGTCGCATCCTTGTCAAAAGGGGAAAATGGCTTATATCTGGCATTAAACCCGGAAATGCTCCAGCATGTGATCCGGCAGCTGGCAGAGCAGATAAAAAAGTTCAGTGGTTTATCACAGAATCCGGTGATCCTGACTTCACAGGTTATGAGGATCCATTTTTACCATCTGGTAGAACCCTTTTATCCTAATATCAGGGTGCTTTCATTTAATGAGATCGCAAATAATGTGCAGATCCAGTCAATTGGAAATATAAGTACAATGAAAAAAGGATCATAAGTGTACGGTCAAATGATATAAACAGCAGATAACAGGAGTGAGTAAAGTTATGGAAGATAAGCAGGAAAAGGCAGAGAAGGAGTTATTTGCGCTTTATAAAAAAACGAAAGATCCGGAAATAAAGAAAGAGATCACAATGCAGTATCTGTACATAGCCAGAACCACGGCAACGAAACTATATGATCTTTATTCTACCACCATGCAGATGGAAGATGCAGTGAATGAAGGTGTGGTGGCGATCATAAAAGGGATCGATATGTATGATCCGGATAAAAACATTAAGTTTTCCACTTACATTACAACGCGGGTAAGAGGAGCAATGCTGGATTATGTAAGAAAACAGGAGTGGATGCCCCGGGGATTTTACAAGCAGTTGGGGATTATAGAATCTGCATGCGAGGACATGAAGCGTGAATTAGGAAGAACACCAACAGTTGATGAACTGGCAAAGCATCTTGGAATAGAAAAAAAACGCTGCCAGAGGATCATTTCCATGAAAAACAGGAGAAATATCCAGTCTCTTGATTTTTTACTGGAAAACCAGAATACATCCAATGGACTCCAGATCACAAACAACGATACCCAGGTACAGCCTGAGGAGGCATGCTTGTGGGAAGAGGATATGCGGGTGCTGGCAGAAGGCATAGCCCAGCTAAATGAAAAAGAGCAAAAAACACTGGCACTGCATTATATGGAAGGGTTGAAAATGGAACAGGTGGGCCGGGTCATAGGTGTCAGCCAGCCCAGAGCATCCCAGATCCACACGATCGCCTTGCGTAAGCTGCGCCATTTTATAGAAACAAAAAATGGAAAGGGGATAAAGTCAGATGTATCAGGGATTTTATAATCTGGCGTCAGGCATGCTGACCCAGAGCAGGAACTTAAATACCATCAGCAATAATATGGTGAATATCCAGACTCCTGGATATAAAAACGAAACAATGGTAAGCAGTACTTTCAAAGAAGAAATGCTTTATCGTACAGGACAGTATAGCAAAGAAAATCCAACCCAGCTGGCAACTGTTTCAAAAATAAAGACAGCAAAGCAGGTTTATACCAATTATGACCAGGGCGGTCTGGAACAGACAGATGGGATCTATGACTTTGCCTTAAATGGAAATGGCTTTTTCTGCATCCAGACATCACAGGGCATCCGGTATACAAGGAATGGTTCATTTTCAGTAGATAAAGATGGATATCTGGTTTTAAACCAGGCAGGAAGAGTCTTAAACAAAGAAGGACAGCCTGTCCAGATCAAAAATGAGAACTTTACAGTTGATTCCAAAGGACACATTACTGCTGCTATTACAAAACAGCCTGATGGTGAAGAAAGCGGCAGCCAGGAAGTTACCATAGAGGATTATGGAACTTTGAAAGTAGTGGATTTTCCAGATCAGGGGCAGCTTCATGCAGAGGATAATGGACTTTTCTCTACTGCACAGGCAGAAACAACGCCTGCAGATACAACTGTTCAATGGAAAATGCTGGAAAAATCCAATGTAGACATGGTGGAGCAGATGACAGCTATGATGTCATCCCAGAGAGCGCTTCAAAGCGCAGCCCAGTCACTGAAAATGTATGATCAGATCATGAGTAAGTCTGTGTCAGATGTCGGTAAGCTGTAAGGAGGATAAAGAAATGAATATGTCATTTTATACAGGAGCAGCAGGAGCCGGACAGTTTACAAAAAAACTGTCAGTTGTATCCAATAACCTGGCCAATATCAACAATACAGGCTTTAAACCTAAAACAGCGGCTTTTTCTGAACTGATCCACTATAATCTTAATGATTCTGAAAATGCCCAGACAGAGCTGCAGACAGGTTCAGGAGCCAGAGTGGAGCGTACCTGGACGGATTTTAGTACAGCCGGTGCTACTCAGACCGGAAAAGAATATGATTATGCAATTATGGAGCCTAATGCATTTTTTATGATACAGGATCCTGCGTCAGGTGAGATCACCTATACAAGAAACGGTCATTTTCACAGGGGAGAACGTGAAGATGGATTTTATCTTACAACAGAAGATGGAAAGCTGGTGCTGGACCAGAACCGGCAGCCTCTTAAGCTGGAAGTAACAGATGTAGAAAAGCTGCAGGAGGAATCAGAGTCAGAAGACGATGACTACGATACAGATGATACAGACAGCACAGAGGATGATACTGACCTTCCTAAGGTAAGTGTATACACATTTTCAAACCCCAGCCGTCTCTTAAGCGTAGGAGATAATGAATATAAAGCACAGGATGGAATGGAAGCTTCTTTAAAATCAGATGCGGTCCTGCAAAAAGGGGCACTGGAGAATTCAGGCACCGATATGGCAAAAGAAATGGTCCATGTGATCGAATGTCAGAGAGCCTTTTCTTATGCTGTAAAAATGATCACTACATCAGATGATATAGAGGGAACGATCAATTCACTGAGAGGATAAGGTAAAAAATGGAAATAAAGCGATATGAAGATATGGACCTGCAGGCTCTGGATGTAATGCGGGAGATCGGCAGTATCGGTACTAGTCATGCAGCAACTGCTCTTTCCAAGCTTCTGCAGAAAGAAGTCCGGATCTCGATCCCATCTGTGAATATCCTTGGATACAATGATGCCATGAACCGGATCGGTGATGCGGAGGAGCTTGTTGCAGCAGCCCTTGTAAAAATGTCAGGTGATATTGAGGGGTTGATGCTGTTCCTTTTCGACCTGGATTTTGCAAATGAGGTATTGGAAAAACTGCTTGGAAGCCGTTATAAGTCCTTTCTGGATATGGACGAAATGGCCAGATCAGCACTGGTAGAAGTAGGAAACATCATTATCTGTTCTTATATAAATGCTTTTTCACAACTTGTAAATGTAGAGGTGGAACTGTCTGTTCCAAGTGCTACCATCAACATGCTGGGTGGGATCTTAATGGTACCTATTGCTGAGTATGGATATGAAACAGATAAACTGATGTATTGCAATGCAGATTTTGTGATCGGCGGAAAAGCACTTTCTGACTGGCTGCTCATGCTGCCGGACATTCGTTCTCTAAACGATATTTTAGAGAGGTTGGGAGTTTCATAATGATCGGAGGCACAGAATTAAAAGTAGGAATCGGTGATATGAAGTTTTCACGAGGGGAAGGAAGGATCATAACCTATGCTTTGGGTTCCTGTATCGGGATAACCTTTTATGATCCGGTTACCCGTCTGGGAGCACTTCTGCACATCATGCTTCCGGCACAGTTTGAAGGAAAGGATTCCAATCCATTTAAATTTGCAGACAGCGGCATCAGGGAAACCCTCAGAAAGCTGAAAATATTCGGTATGATAAAAAGCCGGATGGTAGTTAAGATTGCAGGGGGAGCCAAGATGTTTGAGATCAGCGGAAACAGCAGCTTTGGAAATATCGGGCAGAGAAATGCAGAAAGTGTAAAAAAAGTCATGGCCCAGGAAGGAATCTGTATCGCAGCAGAGGATACAGGAGGAAATTATGCCCGTACCATGCTTTTAGATCTTGCAACAGGCGATGTGATCGTGCGTACAGTGGGACGACCGGAACGCCATCTATAGCCAGGGCTTTCATTTATGGTGGTGTCACCATCTGTGGCATGCCTGTTTACAGAAAAAAGGAGAGAAGATCATGGTCAAAAATGAAAAAGAAGGGATTCTTTTAGAATCAGGAACAAACGAGATTGAAGTAATGAAATTCACAGTTATGGGTGAATTTTATGGCATTAATGTGGCAAAAGTCCAGGAGATCATCATGAGTGAAAAGGTAAAACCGATGCCTCATGCAAACCCGGCAGTAGAAGGCATCTTTAAACCAAGGGATGAGCTGATCACAGTGATCAACCTGGCAAAATATCTTACAGGAGATGACCGGGAAAATGGGCCAAGAGATCTGTTTATCGTAACAAATTTTAATAAAATGACGGTCGCTTTCCGGGTAGACAGCATCGAAGGTATCAGCAGGATTTCATGGAAAGATATACAGAAGCCAGATAAGACCATTGCAAATGGAGATGACAGTGTTGCTACCGGTATTGCCCAGTGCGGAAAAGAGCTGGTGATCATCCTGGATTTTGAAAAGATCGTGGCAGAGATCGCACCGGAAACAACTATACAGGTGGCAGATGTAGATAAGATGGGAGACCGCCCTATCTGCAACAGTCCTATTGTGATCGCGGAAGATTCCATTCTTTTAAGTAAAATGATCGATGATTCCCTGGAAAGAGCCGGATTTACCAATGTAAAGAATTTTTCCAATGGCCAGGAGGCATGGGATTACCTTTCACAAATACATAATGATTCTGATCTGTATGATAAGGTCAATCTGGTCATTACAGATATCGAAATGCCGGAAATGGATGGCCACAGGCTTACAAAGCTGATCAAGGATGACGAACATTTAAAGAAGATCCCGGTTATCATCTTCTCTTCCCTGATCAATGAGCAGATGAGGCAGAAGGGGAAAGAATTAGGTGCAGACGAACAGCTTTCCAAGCCGGAGATCGGGCATCTGATCACAGTAATGGATGAACTGCTTGCCCGTTTTAAAAAACAGTACAGTCAGCAGTAAGGAGGACTCTAAGGATGGAAAAATATGTATTAACACAGGATCTTGTAACAGGAAATGAACTGATCGACAGTGAGCACAGGAAGATTTTTGACAAAGTCAATACCCTTCTGGATGCATGCTCAAAGGGAAAGGGAAGAGAAAATCTCTCAAGTCTGGGAGAATTTCTTGTTGAATATGTAACGAAACACTTTTCAGATGAGGAGGATCTCCAGAAGCAGTCAAAATATCCGGAATATACAGAACATCATAAATTTCATGAATGGTATAAACAGAAACTGGGGGATGCCATTATAAAAATGGAGCAGGAAGGTCCGACGATCAATTCCCTGGGCGAGATCAACTATATGGTAAGCGTGCTGGTTAAGCATATCCGGGCAACAGACCGCAAGCTGGCCCAGTGGATCCAGAATGGGACCAAAAATGAAGATACAGCTTCTAAAGCGGCAACAGGATCAGCAGTATCAGGGAAAACTTCCTATATGGATACCGTTTCAAAAGATGAAAGTACAGAAAATCTGGATATCCGCCAGATCCTGGATATAAAAGAACTTCAGCGGATCCAGGATCTGTTTTTAACGGTCACAGGCATGACAGCAGCAGTAGTGGATATGAAAGGAAAATACATTACGAGAGGAAACTCCTTTACCAGCTTTTACAGCAGGTATACCAATGGAAAACATAATGAGCTGCGAGAGTTTACCCAGGATCTTACAGTAGGAGGATTCCGTGCAGGTACAGTGATCGGCGGTATCGTCCTTGGAGATTACCCGGATGATTCAGCCCCAAGCCAGGAAGTAGTAAGTGCCGGTGGACAGCTTTTAGCTGAGATGCTGAATCTGTGGGCTAATGCCCTTTATTACCGGAAGAGCAATGCAGACAGCGTAGAAGCATTTGCAAAAGAGGAAAAGAAAGTACGGGATGCAGTAGGACAGATCAAGTATAAGGCAAAGGGACTGGAGCAGACGGCTACGATGGAAAAAATGCTTTCCCTGAATGCAGCCATTGAAGCAGGCCGTGCCGGAAAAGCAGGTGTAGGCTTTGGTGTTGTAGCAGATGAGATCGGCCGTATGGCAAATGAGTCAGCCGCTGTATATCAGGAGATCCAGGAACTGGTAAAACAGGTAGAGGAATCTATGGAACGCCTTGGAGAATAATACAGGGAGATCTTTCAGAAAATATTGTATGCAGAAGAGAGGATAAAAGGAGATACATAAAATGGTCATTACGGTTTCAAATCAAAAAGGCGGTGTGGGAAAGACCACAACATCAGCAGCGCTGGCTGCAGGATTTTCGATGGCAGGTAAAAAGGTTCTGTGTATAGACCTGGATCCCCAGGGAAATCTTGGATTCTGCCTTGGTCTGGATACCGAAGGAGGATCTACTATACTGGATGTATTAAAAGGAGATGTATCCATACAAAAGGCGATCAGCCGCACAGAAGGGATCGATATCCTTCCTTCTGATATTACATTAAGCAGCAGTGGTCTGGAGTATAATCCGGGAGAAGAAAAAGAATCTATTTTAAAAAATGTTTTAAAACCAGTTATGGATTTTTATGACTATATTGTGATCGATACACCCCCTGCCTTAAATCTTCTCACAGTTAACGCATATGCAGTTTCTGATTATCTTATTATACCAATGGCATCGGATATCCTCAGTCTGGTTGGTCTGTCACAGTTAAAGGAAACAGTAGAATCTGTCCGCATACAGATCAATCCCGGCCTTAAGATCATGGGTATCCTGCTAAACCGCTTTAATCCAAGAACATGTCTTTGCAGGGATGTATTGGAAATGGCCGGGCAGCTGGCCGGGCAGCTGGAAACCCGGGTATTTGACACAAAAATAAGGTCCGGAGTGGCGATTGCGGAAGCACCGGCCCATGGAGAAAGTATTTTTGAGTACAGTCCGAGAGCATCAGCTGTAAAGGATTATGGAAAGTTTTTAGATGAGGTAGAAAAGATCATAGGTTTCAGGGAGAAATAATATGGCAAAAAAAACAAATAAAACCTCACATGTGCTGAACCTTATCACAGGTTCACAGCCGCCAGTTGCGTCTTCTGGCGAAACACAGCCGCCTTCTTCAGCTTCCGGTGAAACACAGCAGGAAGGATCAGCTGCTGAAGAACCGGTAAGAGTGCCTTCCGCTAATGTGACTGTAGTCGATCCAAGAGAAGAAGGAAAGCTGGCAGAAGAGATCCAGAAGAATCTGATCCAGGAGCTGGAAAAAGAACAGACAGAAGAGCAGGCAGAACAGCCCGGGGAGCAGGAAGAACAGCCGGAAGAACAGTCGGAAGAACAGCCGGAAGAACAGCCGGAAGAACAGACAGAAGAACAGACAGAAGAACAGACAGAGCAGCCCAAAACAAACGCAGGGACACCTGTACAGAAAGAACCGGAACAACAGGAAGAGCAGAAGCAGGAAGATGGTCCAAGTTACCGGGTCGTAAATATCATGGAGGAGATCCTTACTCCGGAACTGATCCTTGACGCACTGAAAAGTAATGATACCTGTACCTGCAGCCGCTGTCAGGCAGATGTGAAAGCGCTGATGCTTACCAGGCTGCCGCCCAAATATATTGTAGCAGATAATACGACAGTCCCGATGCTGCTAACCTTTTACCGCAATAAATTCCGTGTGGCTGTTTTAAGTCAGTCCATGAGAGCCTGTATGGAAGTAAAAGAACATCCACGCCATATCTTATAAATTTTCATGCTGCGCCGAAATATTTATATAGAATCTATAGAATCACAGGGATAAAGTATACAGAAGCGGCGCATTTTATGTACTCCGCGACATCACATGACTGAAAGGAGCAGCAGATATGTCAAGTGTATCAAGAACAAGCAGCAGTCTTGGAAATACAGCTTTAAGAGGATATGGCGGTTTAGCTTCCGGTATTGACAGGGATGCACTGATCGAACAGATGACAGCAAGAACAACATCCAAGATCACAGCCAAGAAGCAGGCTATGACAAAACTGGAATGGAAGCGGGATGCATATCGTTCTATCAGCAATAAGATCATAGATCTTCAGGACAATTACCTTAGCTATTCAGCAACAAAGAGCTTAAAAAACAGTGATTTCTTTGCAAAAAACCAGGTCAGTGTACAGGGGGATCCTGACTATACAAAATATATATCAGCGACAGGAAACGCAGACACTGCATCCAGAGTGTCAGTTCTGGGAGTAAACAAATTAGCAACATCTGCCACATTGATCTCCGGCGAAAAGAAAACAGAAAATGAAAAAGATTCAGCTATTACCTTAGGCGGCATCAGCGCGTCTGATTTTGAAAATAAAGAAGTAAAGACCTCCAATCTTTCCGGAACGAAGCTGACATTTGGAACCTACAGTATTACAGATAAGCAGTTTACAACGGAAGCAACCTTTACGTTCCCCACCAGTTATGAAAAAAAGCTGGACAATGGAAAAACAGAGACAGTTACCATTGATTATACGGCTAGTTCTGACAAGATAGTAGAACAGCTGAATGAAGCCCTTGATTCCCAGGGATTTCTCGGAAAAGATGGAAAGAGCGGCATTAAATTTACACTGAATGGTGATCAGATCCAGATCAGTCAGACAGACAGTATTACCGATAAAGGAAAAAGCTATGTGATCAGGGGAACATCATCTGCTTTAAAGAGTCTTGGCTTTAATTCCGGCAACATGAATCAGGATGAAATAGATAACGGCATTTCACTTAAGGAATTTAACGACCATACATCTTCATTTGAGGCTGCAGCTATAACAAAGCAGCCCCTTTCCGGCTATCTTAAGGGAAAATCAATCTCTGTTTCTTATGGCGGACAGACAAAGAATATTGAACTGATCGGCGATAAGGAAGAGATAAAAGATTTTAAAGCTTTTAAGGATAGCTTACAGAATAAGCTGGATAAAGCCTTCGGTTCAGGAAAGGTTACTGTAGGTGAGGGTCAAAATGGCAGCCTGACGTTTACTGCAAAAGACAACAAACAGACATTACAGATATCCGCAGACTCAAAGGAACTCCAGAATGCCCTGGGTATCACATCTACCCAGTCAAATAAGATCAGTACAGGAAGCAGCCTGTGGGAGAACAGGGTCAAACTGGGACTGGGAAAATACAATACAAAAGAGGAATTAAACGACGCATTAAAAAACTTTACAGTCAATGGTGCAAAAATAGATAATATCACTGCAGATACCACAGTAGACGGACTGCTTACTGCGATCAATAATAATAAAGATGCGGGAGTAACTGCCATCTATCTGGGCAGTGAAAATAAATTTGTTCTTTCTTCCAATGAAAAAGGTGAGGGCCGTAAGATCACCCTTGGTGCAGATCCAAAAGATACTACTGATGCAGCAAATCTCATTTTCGGCGGGGTTAGCACAGATGGCACAGATGGTGAGATGAGTATTCTCTATAATGGGGTACAGACCACCATTACCAGCAGCAGCAATACCTTCTCCATTGACGGTCTGGATATTAGAGCCACGAATACATTTAATACAGGCTCGGCAACTGCTGAAGGAGGCGTCAGCTTTACTGCATCAGCAGATACAGAAAAGGTAACGGAGACTGTAAAGAAATTCATTGAAGCTTATAATGCCATGATCGATGAGGTCCGCACCCAGGCAACAACCAAGCCGGACAGTAATTATAAGCCTCTGACAGATGATCAGAAAAATGAAATGAATGAAACCTCCATTAAAAACTGGGAGGATAAGGCAAAAGAGGGTATTCTGTACAACAGCAGCGCTTTAAAAGATCTGGACAATGCTACCCAGGGCATTTTCTCTTCAATGATGATAAACGGTGTTTCTTATGACGATCTTGAAAAGATCGGAATTTCCTTCTCAGATGATTACACAGCAGGTGGAAAGATCGTATTTGATGAAGAAAAGTTTAAAACTGCCATGGACAGTGATCCGGAAAAGGTATCAGACCTGTTCACAGGCACGCATGGTATTGTAAACACCATAGACAGTACTCTTTCTACTTATGCCACCAGATATGCAAGCAAGAATGGAAATTCCTATGGTGTGCTTATTGAAGAGGCAGGATCTGAAAAACTAAGCCTGACCCTGACTAACAACAGTATTTATAAAGAATTAAAGGATATGCAGGAAACCATCACAAACCTGCAGTCCCAGCTGTCAACTGAGCAGGACCGTTATATCAGTCAGTTTACGCAGATGGAAAGGCTGATCAATCAGATGAATTCACAGTCCAGCTACCTGTCACAGTTAGGTGGCTGATGGGGGTAAGAAAGCATGTATGAAAAGTTTAAGCAGTACAAGGAAAGTACGATCTATTCTATGAGCAATCTGGAGTTGTTGCTTTTATTGTATGATGAAGCAGTGAAACGTCTGAAAATGGCACAGATCGCACTTGAGGATAAAAAATATGAGACTTTTGAAGAATGTCTCGAAAAAACAGGACGGATCGTCCGGTATTTAATACAGATACTGGATATGCAGTATCCCATCAGCAAGGATCTGAAACGTATCTATGAGTACCTGATCTATGATATCAGCCGTGTTAAAGCAGGAAGGGAACGCAGGGCAGAAGAGATTCCAAGGATCAGCCACATACTTTCTGAATTAAGAGATGCATTTAACCAGGCAGGAAAGATTTCCGGCGATCAGCATATTGTGAGAGAACGAAGTGTTTTCGGTTAAAGGAGAATATATGAGCGCAGACTTGGAAACAATTTTGATATATCTTCAAAGGAGATATAATATATTAAGAGAAGTTTGTAGTCTGACGGAAGAACTGGCGGAGGCAGTGGAGCGCGGCGACACAGTCTCCGCTTCTCTTCTTTTAGATATGAGGGGAGAACAGCTGCAGCGCCATGCAGACTGTGAAGAACAGATCATCCTGCAGACTGCGGGAAACAGCCTTCGGGACCGGTATCTACGAGATCTGGCTAAAGGTCCATTAATGAATGTAAAAAGCTGTTTTAAAGGAAAGACAGAGCGCGAAAAAATGCTGGAGAAGCGTATTGAGGATCTGCGTTGCCGCACAGAAAAGCTTTTAGATAAGATACGCAGGATCGATGGGGGACTTAACAGAAGAATATCAAAAAACAGGTGAAGTTAAATGGAAAATCAAAACTTTTATGAAGGCCGCATACTGGTAAATATGGCTGCATCTGTTATGCGCCAGGATGATTTAAAGCCGCTTCATGGAAATCTGGACTGGGAAAGGCTGTTCCGGGTTGCAGATTATAACAAAATTTCAAACCTGATCTATCTTGCAATCCTTGGAAATAATGAAAAAATGCCGGAACGGTGGAAAACACGCTTTTATGAGCGCTACAGCGATATTCTGAAATTCAACGAAAGCTGCACAGAAGGAGAACGGGAGATACTGGTCCTTCTGGAATTAAAAAAAATCCCGGTACTCGTCCTTTCCTCCAGCAGCCGCAGACAGCTGTATCCAAGGGAGGAAATGGCAGGGGAAAGCTCTCTGAAGCTTTTTTTTCTTGACCCGGAAGATTATCTTTTTGCAAAAGGCTATCTGGTCAATATAGGCTACGAAACGGATACTCTCTATCCGGGAGCGGGTGAAAAGATGCGTATACCAGGTCGCTTTTCTGTGGAGATCTATCATACCTTTCCTTTTAAAACCCAGGTATACCAGAGGGGGATGGAAAAGCTGCTCCAGCGTGCTTTCCTGAAAGAAAATGGTAACTACATTTATGAATGGAATGCCATAGACCAGCTAGTCTATCTGATGATCCAGTCCGCTTACCTATATGTAACAGGACATCTGCAGATACGCCATCTGACAGACTTATATGTATTTTACAGAAAAGCAGCAGAAGAAGACCAGTTTCAGGAGCTTGAGAACCGGCTAAAGGAATTTAAAGTAAATATACTGGCGCAGAAGCTTCTGCATTTAAGCTATATGTGGTTTGGAACACGGGAAGAATGTGCCAGCATGGAGACAGAGGAAGAAGAACTCCAGGTATTTGATATACTGGAGAAAAATGTATTCTACGGCATGACAGGGAAATTTGGGCCGGAAACAGATGAACAGGCGCTGGATCTTAGATCAGACATATTAAAAGAAGAAGAGCGGGAAAACCGCATGGAAAAAAGAGCATTATTTTACCGGCGTCTGAGAGAGTTTTTTTCTCTCGTACGCCGGCAGCTGAAAGAGCTATATGATATTTTGTATAGCAGATAAGAGTCATTTTATCAGTATTCACCCGTTTGCGGGTCATTAAGCTTATGGTCTATTTCTTCATATAAGAATTCAGTCCTTTTTCAATAGAGCGCAGTGAATCTGTATCAGATAATAAGGCATCCAGGTTGCTGCGTTCTGCTTCTGTCAATTCTTCCCGCAAAATAGAAATATGCTTCGGGGCATTTATAGCCAGGCTGACAGATCCATTGTCGCAGTCAAGTACAGTGATGCGTATGTCATTCCCGATCAGGATACTGTCATTTTTTTTACGTTTCAGTATCAGCATGGCTATTTATCTCCTTTTTTAGTGTCCTGTTCCTTTATCTCTTTACCAAGAAGAGAACGTAAGGTATGGCGGTAATCATAGTCAGCGTTGGATAAGATCACCTGGATTCCTTTGCGGGTATCCGGATTAATGGCAAGAGGACATTTCAAGTTGACGGTTCCATCCAGATAATCCTTCTTTACAGCACATATGACATAATAGGATAATTCATCACTGGAATTTACTTCCAGAAAGGATAATTCTTCCGGTAGAAGAACCGGTGAATAAGAAGGAAAGAGTGCTGCTGCATCGATGAGAAAAAAGGCTACATAAGGTTCGTCTACAGACTGCAATATCAGCAGGGAACTGTCATCTTCCTCCATAGAGAGGGGAAGATAGTCATGGTACTGGGAAAAACCAAATAAACCATCTGGAAATACAACCAGTTCATCTTTTGTATAATCAATTTCGCCGTAATATTTTGTATCAATCTTCATGATTGCATAAGCCTCCGGGGGTCAGTTTTTATATGGTAACATTAAGAGCAGGGGAATCCGGCTCTTTTTTTGGTGGAACATAATTGGGGGTGCCGGTATATACAAACTCTACTTTTGGATAAGAGGTTATGATGGTCATTTCCAGGGCTGGTACGTATTCCAGATTGCCAGATGCCACACGAAATTCAAATTCACCTCTCTGAAGGGTATACAGCCCATTATTGTCAGGGCTGCCAGAAAATGGATCACAAAAGCTGTTTCCTGATCCAGAGACGTTTGCTGTGCCATGTACTCTTTGGACAGTATCCCGGAGATCAAAAGCTTGTCTGATATCCTGGATACAGGTCATGCTTTCCGGAGAACTGATCCCGTAATTTTGAGCCTGACGTACTTTCAGGCGGTATTGGGAAATCGCCTGATGCTGTCTTGCTGCCAGCTGGTCCTTTGAAACCAGACTGGCATTTTGACGGAAACGGACAGATTCAAAAGGTTTAAAATTTGCTTCAATCACAGGTTTCATACATTTTCACCTTCTTCTGACCTGAAAATAGAAAGTTATTTTTTGCTTGTTTTTTGTAAACAATGTACCGGTATCATTTTATAAAATCAAAAAGAGATGACTGCATCAGGTTTGACCCCATTTTTAAAGCAGCAGAATAGGAGTACTGGTAAGAGAACATTTCTGTGATGGCCTCATAAGGATCAGCTCCGAGAATGTCTTTGTATTCCTCTGTCAGGTTGTCACTTAAAGTATCAAGACGGGTTTTTGTAGTTTCTACCAGGGAATATTTATTGCCAAGGTCGCTGTAAACGGTGCTGATGGTATGCTCTGTATTAGCTGCATCTTTAAGTACACTGCCCATAGTATCTGTAAATTGATCAACGGTCGTAGTATCATTGATATAATTATCACAGGCCATAACCGAACGGCTCAGAAGTGCCACAGGAGTGGTTTCCAGGGCAGCTTTGATCGCCTTCTTTGCATCATCATCAGACATGGCATTTAAAGAATCCGAGGTAAGCCCTGTAAGCATATTCAGTCCTCCTGTATAGGTGTCTAAGAGAGACTGACGGTTGGAAATATCGCCATAACCGATATCTACCCGCCCCTGTTCTCTCATGGCTGTAAGAAGGCTGTTCAGGTCATCATCGCTTAAATGATAGCTGTAAGTATTTTTGCCCTTATCATAAGCCATGGTCATATTGACTGTCTTTGTGGTACCGTCTGAATACTTATGGGTATAAGTAAGGGTTTTTCCATCTCCGCTTAAAGAAAACGGAGCTGTTGTAATATCATTTCCGCCGTAAATATAAAAATCCTGATACTGGCTGTTCAGATTGCTGACCATGCTCTGCACATCCTGAAGAAGAGCATCTCTTTTTGTCTGGACAGAAGTTTTTGAACTGTTGTGGGAGGAATCCAGCACATACTGCATGGAAGTCTTGCTGTTGCTTAAAGTTTTCTGGATATCCCTTGCGCCCTGCTCCTGCTGGTACAGACGGTTTTTAATATCACCTAAAATAGAACTTTTACTCTTTGCATCCTGATATAAATGATCCATTTTCTTTCCCTGATAATAAGCAAGAGGATTATCAGCAGCTGTTTCATAAGCAGCGCCGGTAGAAACCTTGTTCATGCTTTTGTTCAGATTGCTTTGAAGATCATTTAAAGAAGAAGTATACCTGCGGTAAACAGATGAACGTACAACTCTCATAATTTATTAATCCTCCTTATATTTATGCACCAGTATTACTGATCAGGGTATTCAACACTTCATCAAGGGCAGTCATCAGACGGGAAGCAGCATTATAGGCTGAAACGTAGGCCATCATATTGGTTGCTTCTTCATCCAGGCTGACACCGGAAAGAGAGTCTCTGGAGTCCTGGATACTGTTTAAAACAGTTGTGCCCGTCTTTAATGCAGTCTGGTTGGAGCTGGAATCAGATGCCAGCTGGGTGGAAAGGTTATTCATATAATCAGCAAATGTTTTCCCGTTCAATTTCTTGGTATCCTTCATAGCTGCGATCATATCAAGGATTGTATCTGTGCGGTTGGTGCCGTCTGTAGAAATATGGATCGTTCCACTGGTCCAGCCTTTGCTGATACCGATATTTCCGGCTGTTATACCAGTTGTTGAGTCATCGGTGGAATTAGATAAAAGATTCTGATCCGTGTGGTTTTTGCCATTGTTGATGTCATTCATGGATTTTGCGAAAGTGGAAGCTAACTGATCCAGTTTTCCTGAGTAATACTGGTATCCACGGACATCATCCACAGCAGTAGATCCATTTATCACATTGCCGGTACCTGTTTTCTGGAGCATATCCAGGCTTGCCTGAAGAGAGCCGCCTTCAAAATGGATCCCTTTTAACTCTGCGTATACATCTGCAGCTACCTGTCCATTCCCTTTATAGCTGGGGGCTTTTTCAAACTTGATGGAAATGTTTGCAGGATCAGAAACAGAAGCAGCTGTCTGGTGATCGCCTTTTAACACACTTAACTGACCGTAGTTTTTTGTGAGACCGTCAGCACCAAGGTCAGATCCATTTACCAGGATCAGCTTCTGGCTCTTTCCCTGGGCATCAATATAATTCATGCTCACTTCCAGGTCATCAGGCCAGTCCTTTTTGCCGATCACAGCACCATTTGCATCATAGTCATAGGCGTTATTCCCGGAATGGGCATCATCCTTGTAATATCTGGTTTCAACAGGAATATAACCGGAAAGCTCATCCAGAAGAAGATTTCGTTCATCCTGGAGTTCCAGAGAAGGATGGCCGGCAACCTGGTTACGTTTGATCTGCACGTTCAGGTCACCGATCTGGCGGAGAATGTCATTGATCTTCTGCACATCGCCCTGTTCACTGCTGCCTTCCCCTGTGAGCCTTTGAAATTCATTCTGTTCAGCCTGTGAGATCTGTCTGGATGCCTGGTTAAAAAGATTACATACAGACTGCATTTTAGTTCGCAGCTCACTTTCATAGATGGGATCGGATACCTTTGCAGGATCCTGCATGCTTGTAAGGGTAGACTGGATATCATCAAATGCCTGACGGATGCCGGAAATGGTTGTTTCGTCCAGTACCTTTGACAGGGAATTAAGGGCAGTCTGTAAACGATTGGTATAGCTGCAGTCAGCAGACTGGCTGCGGTATTGGATATCCAGATAAGGATCTCTGATCTGTGAGACCCGGTCCATGCTTACCCCAAAGCCTACTGCAGTTTCATTCCCATTAGAATAATGGGAAACAGGATTCGTATAATTAAGGCTGGATGCCTCTAACTGCTGCCTGGTATATCCGGCAGTATTCATATTTGACAAATTCTGTCCTGTAATATCCAGACGTTTCTGGTTGGCCTGGAGAGCGGACAGAGCGGTATTAAAACCGGAAAAAGTTGCTCTTACCATAAAGTATTATTACCTCCAAAATATAAATATCCTGCAGTCCCCACAGTTTTATCAGACATATTTGTCATAAACATGAGGATCGCTCTGCTTCGCACCGGCAAGGCGCTGTTCTAACTGCTTCATGCGGATCCGGATCAGACGGTCTGTGCCACCTTTTACTTTTTTCAGCTTTTCAGCCTGGATGGATAACCGTTCCAAGATCGGAGAGAGAAGTGCCACAGCCTCCTCGCTGTCCTCCTGCATCAAAATCTGGCGGAAAGTAAGCCCCTCAAGACCCGACCTGCGAAGAAGATCACTTCGTTTTTTATCTAGTCCGCGCAGCTGCAGTAAAAGCATGTTTTCATCATTTAAAAGAGATTCCAGCTGGTCAGGATGATCAGCTGAAACAACGGTTAGTTTATCAGCCTCAACCCGGCATAGCTGTTCTAATACAGTACACAGCTGTTCTAATACCGGGATCAGGCTTTCAGGCGCCCTCATAGATTATACATGGCCCTTGCAATGGCCATGGGATCCGGTTCGTAGGTTCCTTCCTCAACCTGTTTTTTCAGTTGGGCAACCTTTTCAACGGAAACGCCTTTCTCGCGGCAGACATCTTCTGTAATGCTGTGAGCCAGAGAGCGTGCGAAAAGTGTTTCATCAGCCGAAATACCTTCGGTGTATTCAAAACTGGCTCGGTCAAGATCAGCCGGTTTTGCAGAAATATTATCAGACAAAGCAATATTGCTTTGTCTCATTGATACATGTTCCATGTGTATTTGCTCCTGGATAAAATTTTGAATTTTCATACAATTACTCCTCACCTTAAAATAAAACGGCAGGACCACAAAAGTATCCTGTGATTTTCACATGCTTACTGAATCTATATCTATGTAAATTATCGCCTTTTTTCTTGAAAATATAAGAAAAATAATAATTATAAAAAACGGGAAAACGCCGATTAAATATACATATGGAAGCATGCAGGGTAATTCGGTATCAGAGGGGTCAAAATCTTTTGACCCCAACATCATAATATATAGAATCAAAAAGAAAAGGGATAAAACATGTCTAATATATTACAGGTAACAGATCCTTCTACATATATAGATAATAGAAATGTCCATACAGGCCAGGAGCAGCAAAGCGCCCTGAACAGTTCCCAGATCCAGAATCCTTCTGACCCATCTCGTGTAGTGCGGGCAGATGGACAGAAAAGCGGTACCGCTGGTGACCAGGAAAATGAAAGTGGCTTCAGCGTTCGCAATTATAATGGAAATTATACTGACTTTCTTCAGAAGCTGGGGCAGGAAAATGAAATAAAGGATTCCCTGGGCCGGATCCTGTTCCGGGATGGAGCCTTTATCGCTAAAGGTGATGAAGGTCTGGGTAAAATGGTGCAGCAGCTGCTGGATTCTGCCAGTTTTGAAGATTCTGGCCAGCTGCTGGATTTTTTAAAAATGCAGGGACAGACTAAATTTTCCGGTACTTTCTTTGAAAACCTGAGAACTCTTTTGCAGCAGGAGGGAAACAGAGGCCTGCAGGAAACAGCCCTCAAATTCCTTCAGGTATTCAACAATTATTCCAGCGGTGAGCATCTTTTAGAACAGATGCAGGAACTGACAGATGAAATAAAAGGAATGCTTTACACCTCTGCAAGACAGGAATACGCGTCAATTCTGGATCAGCTGGACTGGAAGGCAGAAAATGGGGAAACAAAGGAAAATTCCCAGGTTCTGTTTCAGAAGCTGGTCCCCTTTCTTTCAAGATATATTTCCCGTACCCATGATTATGGCAATGTAAGAAGCAGCGTGATCCAGCTGATCCTTTATGGGGCACGTTATGAAAACGGAAGCAGCACCCTTCTCAGAAGCCTTTTTGAACAAATGGCAGCTAATAGGGATTTTAAACTTTTTTTTGAAACAGAGCCTGAAGAACTGTATGCTGTACTTACCGGTTCAAAAGGAAAAAAAGGAAATATTTATGGAGATATTTTTGGCTCACTTGTGGAAAGAGGGGCCAAAGGAGAAGCCGGGCTGGAACATGTACAGGATTTTTATCAGCTGATGCGAGGGATGCTGGTAAACGAAAGCGTATATATGTCTGTGAATCATTTTGTCCTTCCTTTTCAATACCAGGGAAAAGAGGCAGTATCTGAATTTTGGATCGATCCGGACGCGGAGAAAAAAGAAGAAGAAAAAGATGGAGGCAGGAAAATACGCCTTCTGGTGGACTTTGAGATCAGGGGATTGGGAGATTTCCAGCTTCTGGCAGATCTCCAGGATCATAAAATATCCATGGAGCTGGGAGTTCCTAAAAATCTTTCTGCCGGAGCCGGAGAGATACAGGCAAAGCTTCAGGAAATATGTACCAGAAACGGGATGCGCGTGAAAATGATGCAGGTGCAGGAACGGAAAGCTCATTACCGTCTGCTGGATGTTTTTCCAAAGATAAGAAAAAAGGAGAATGGTATTAATGTCAGCGTTTGAGCGGTTATTAGAGCAAAAGGCAGTTGCGCTTCAATATTCGCCGGAAAAGGACACTGCCCCGGTAATCGTTGCTTCCGGAATGGGATATATGGCAGAAAAGATCACGGAAGCAGCCAGAAAGTCAGGGGTTCCGGTTTATGAGGATGATTCTCTTGCAACTCTTTTAAGCAGATTACAGCTGGGAGCGGCTGTGCCGGAAGAATTATATCAGGCGATCATAGAGATCTATATTTACTTTTTAGGATATGTGCCGTCACCGGAGGAAAAAGAAAATGAAGAAAAAGTCGAAAATACCTGACAGAAGATCCAGACACGGACGGGAAATGTTTCTGCTCCTTCTTTCGGGAGTCTTGCTGTTCCAATGGGGAAAGATAGATGCTTTTGCAGCAGCAAAAGAGATTAAAACAGTAAATATCCGTGTTACATCCAAGCTGGAAGTAGGCAGCAAGCTTCCGGATATAAAACTGGAAACGACCACGGTTTCAGATGGAGAAGTGGCAGTAGATGCAAGTGGAGGTAAATACAGCGTTTCCGAGGCCGAATGGACGGATAAAAGCTCCAATGAACTGAAAGCTGCTGAAGAGCCTCAGATGAAAGTCACCCTGGAACCGGAAGATGTCAGTGAAGATTATTTTGTTTCCAGCTATAAAAAAGCGAATGTAAAGATCAGTGGGGGCACATTTGTGTCTGCCAGACGAGATGGAGATGAACTGGTAGTTACCCTGCGGGTAAAAGGGATCAAAGGAGACTATGCTGCTCCGGAAGATGCCTGGTGGAATGAAAAAAGCCTGGGACAGGCGAAATGGGAAAAGCCGGATAACACATCCGGTTATTACGAAGTGCAGCTTTACAGAGGAAAAACGAAAGTTTACAGCGTCTCCCAGACCAGTGCGGTTCAGTATAATTTTTATCCATATATGACAAAAACAGGAGAGTATACCTTTAAGGTACGCACAGTACCGGGAACGGATTCCCAAAAAAAATATGGTGGAAAAAGCGAATGGATAGAATCCGGGGAGCTTTCCATTACAGACCGGTATGTATCAGATGGTAAAGGACAGCAATCAAAAAATCCTTCTGCAAAGCGCGGAACCACAGATAAAGTAGGCTGGGTAAAAAAAGGCAATATATGGAATTACAGATTTCCGGATGGCTCTATATGCCGGGGTACATGGCAGTCGGTCAACGGATACTGGTATTATTTTGATGTCAATGGCACGATGCTCACCGGCTGGCAGAAGATGGCAAATGACTGGTATTACCTGTATGGTACCGGGGAAATGGCAACCGGATGGGCAAAGATCAATGGACAGTGGTATTACTTCTGGCCATTAACGGAAAATGGGCATACACAGGGAACCATGGCTTATGGAGGCTGGAAGATCATAGGGGCGGATTATTACTTTTTCAGGGAAGACGGCTCCTTATATACCGGCTGGCTGGAACAGAATGGTTCCTGGTATTACTTAAACACACTTGACAACAGCCTTCAGGGAGTCATGTTTACCGGCTGGCTGATCCGGGAAGGGAAAACTTATTTCCTGGATGCTGACGGAGTTATGGCTGCCGGCTGGTATCAGGTTGACGGGAATTGGTATTATTTTTGGCCGGATTCAGGTGAAATGGCAAAAAACCAGTATATCAATGGATTTTATGTTAATGGGGACGGGATCTGGTACAGGTAAAGATATGTGAGGAATGGAAATGAAAATGATCAGAAAAATACTCCTTTGTGCCGGAACAGGACTGCTGCTTAGCACAGGAAGCTTACAGTCTGTGCCAGGGGGAATCTTTCATATGTATACAGCTTATGGGGCAGAGAGCAGCATCATCGAGACCATGAGTATTAAATTTAACACCACTTTTGGAGATCCGGAGGAAATACCACAGCCCCAGATCACCATCAGCGGATCAGGGGTATCCATTGGGGATATTTATTACAAAACAGAATATGAAAACTGGAAACCTGGTAAAAAGGTACGGATGGAGATCACTGTGGATGCTGCACAGGGAAAGTATTTCCCTGTGTCCCTTGGACGATCCAAATGCCGTGTGACCGGGGCTGATTTTGTATCGGCGAAAGCCCTGGATAATACCACCATGCAGGTAAAAGTGAACTATACGCCGGTCACTGTTCTGGGTGACACAGCTTTAGCAGGCTGGAGTTCACATGACTCAGAAAAGGCAGTGTGGAAGAAGGTAGACTATGCTCCGGGCTATACCCTGACTTTATATGGAAATGATAAAGTGGTGAAACGGATGACAGTTACAAGTAACTCTGTCAGCTTAAAGGAGTACATGACAGATCCGGACAAGATCTACTATTATCAGGTAAAAGCGATCCCGGTTACGGCAGAACAGAAAAAATACTTAAAAGAAGGGGAATTTGTTACATCACAGGAACAGGATATAGATGACAGTGCGGAAGAGGAGAAAGAACATGCAGCAACTTCCCAGAGCTGCAGTACTGGTCCAGGCGTAGCAGGTTCTCTAAAGGGAGACAACTTTGTTATGCCGGATGGGACTCTGGCAGTCAATACCTGGAAGCTGGTGGGAGGTATATGGTATTACTTTAATGCTGAAGGAAACCGTACCAGGGGCTGGTTCCAGTATGGTGGAAAATGGTATTATTTCGACGGAAATGGATATATGAAGACTGGCTGGGTGAACACAGGAAACGGAACATGGTATTACTTAAACCCGGATGGGGATATGAAGACCGGCTGGCTGAACACAGGAAACGGAAAGTGGTATTACTTAAACCCTGATGGAAGTATGAAGACCGGCTGGGTGAACACAGGAAATGGAAAATGGTATTACTTAAACCCTGATGGGGATATGAAGACCGGCTGGCTGTATGATAAAAATATCTGGTATTATCTAAATAACGATGGATCTATGGCAGTAAACCGTTCTCAGGACGGCTGGTACCTTGGAGCAGACGGCGCAGGCCGAAAGGAGTAAGAAATATGAGTTTAGCACCGATAACAGGAGATGGGGGAAAGTTAGCTGCACAGGCAGCGGATCAGACACAGAAGACAACACCGGTCCAGGAATTTCAGGGGATACTGAAAAATGGGCTGAATGCCATAAAAGAAGATATGGATTCTATTTTCGAAGAAGCTTCTGCTTTATATCAGATCCCTTCTAAACTTCTCAGGGCGGTGGCAAAGGCAGAGTCGGGGTTTAATCCAAAGGCTGTATCCAAAGCAGGGGCTATGGGCGTGATGCAGCTGATGCCGGGAACAGCCCGTTCTCTTGGAGTAAGCGATCCTTACAATGCCAGACAAAATATCCTTGGAGGGGCAAAATACTTAAAACAAAATCTGGACCGGTTCGGAGGAGACGTAAGCCTTGCACTGGCAGCTTATAACGCAGGTCCGAACAGTGTGACCAAATACGGAGGCATCCCACCATATAAAGAAACCCAGAATTATGTAAAAAAGATCATGGCGGATTATACGGGAAACAATACGATCCTGGCAGGACGTACGGTGAGTACCGGAACATATGGGAAAACATCCGGCAGTACAGCAGTGAGCAGCCTTATCGGAAGTGGCCTTACAGGAAGCGGTCTGACAGCAGGCAGTCTTTTAGGCAGCTTTGCGGGAAATACCGATCTGTCCGGCGCCGGCAGCCTTGGTACACTTCTGGCAGCAGGAAAGGGAGAGAACCTTTCCGGGGAAGACTGGTCTAATATGGTGCAGATCCTCCGTCTTCAGATGATGATGAATATGGGTAAGGATACGGGTACGCTGATCTGACAGACAGATACCGGATTGCCGCGCGCTTTGCACTCCCGCAATTCCGGCCTTTTGACCCTGGTATCAATAAAATAAGGCATTTTGCCGATAATAAAAACAAATGGTTATTTGATGATATTCTCATAGAAGATACAAAGGAAGGTGAAACATCATGCAGGTGCAGAATAACATAGCATCCATAAATGCTGCCAGAAATCAGGGGATCGAAACAGGAAAGCTGAAAAAGTCCCTTGAAAAGCTGTCTTCCGGCTTTAGGATCGTCCGTGCAGGAGATGATGCAGCTGGACTGGCGATCTCGGAAGGTATGCGCAGCAGGATCAACAGCCTGAACCAGGCGATGAAAAACATTGATGACGGCATCGGACTTACCAATGTAGGAGATGGCGCTTTGACAGAGGTCCATTCCATGCTCCAGAGACTGAAGACTCTGGCTTTAAAATCTGCAAATGGAACTTACGATCAATCCAACAGGGAAACCTTGAACATGGAAAGAGACCATATCCTTGAGGAGATTGACAGGATTGGTTCTACCACTAAATTTGGAGAAATCTCCCTGTTTTCCAGGGCAGATGCCAATGCAATTACACCGGGCTGGCAGCCGCCAGAGCTGGACGATACGATCCCGCTCCAGATCGGCGGTTCTGCTCAGGATGGAGAAGTTCTGGATGTAGAACGCTATTATATAGGAAGCAAGGAACTACAGCTGGATAAGACAGATTTTTCCGATGTAAAAAAGGGACAAGAATCTGTGGGATACATTGAAAACGCGATAGAGGCTGTTTCTAAGGTCAGGGCATCCTTTGGAGCTGCTTATATGCATCTGGATCACACCCACAATAATTTAAGCGTTACAAGTGAAAACATGCAGGCGGCAGAAAGCCAGATCCGTGATACCAATATGGCAGAGGAGATCACAAAATATACCAGCAGTAACATCGTCCTACAGTCCTCTAATAGGATGCTTACAAATGCAAATAATCTCCCTCAGACCATACTTGAACTTTTAAAATAAAAATGAAAGAAATAATGAAAAACAGGCTTATGTTTTTTTGACATAAGACGATATATATATGTGAAAAGAAAATTCTGCTGTTCCAGAAAGGGCCCTTGGGACAATAGAAGACAGAGGAAAGGAGTCCACTGCCATATTTTCTTTTATAAAAGGAGGAATTCATTATGGTAATCCAGCACAATATTTCAGCGATCAATTCTTACAGAAACTTAAGTACCAACCAGAACGCACTGAGCAAAAACTTAGAGAAGCTGTCTTCCGGTTACAAGATCAACCGTGCAGGCGATGACGCGGCAGGTCTGGCTATTTCCGAGACCATGCGTTCCCAGATCAATGGTTTAAACCAGGCTGTAAACAACGCAAACGATGCGGTCGGTCTGATCCAGACAGCAGAAGGTGCTATGACTGAGACTCACTCCATGCTTCAGCGTATGAAGACTCTGACTACCCAGGCAGCAAACGGTACTTATACAGAAACTGCAAGAAAAAACATCAAGGCAGAGATTGATGCACTGAACAGCGAGATCACCCGTATTGCTTCTACTACAGAGTTCAACGGTGAGAAACCTTTAAATCCTAAGGCTAAGAATTCGAACCTGACTTTCTACATCGGTGCTTCTGCAGATAAAGCCAACGCAATGACTGTTGCACAGCAGACTATGACAGCTGCCGCATTAAAGGTTGATAAAATTGTCGTAAATACCACAACTGCTGCATTCCAGGCAATGAAATCTATAGATGCTGCAATTGAGACAGTATCTACTTACCGTGCAACCCTTGGTGCTGCCCAGAACCGTCTGGAGCATACGGTAAACAACCTGAAGGTTACTTCTGAGAACATTACCTCTGCGGAAAGCCGTATCCGTGATACAGATATGGCAGATGAGATCACAGCTTATACAAAGAACAACATTCTTTTACAGGCTGCTCAGTCTATGCTTTCCCAGTCCAACGCTATGCCTCAGGGTGTATTAAGTATGCTGCAGTAATCTTGAAATTGATTCTGCATCTTTTAGGGGATCTGCTTTGCGCAGATCCTCTTTTTTTAAATATGTCGTAACTATTCAGTACCTTCATAGTTACGTGCAAAAATCCATTCCAGATCAGCTTCGCTGATGGGATTTTTGCCTTCCAGCCTATGTTTTCTTACGGTCAGCGCAGCAAGTGCGCAGACCTACTGAACAGTTACAATATGTCCTTTAGAACTTAAAAAGAAGGTAACCGATGATGAAAAAAACCATATCACAGTGTATGATCGTGAAAAATGAAGAAAAAAATATCCGCCGTGCCCTTTCCTGGGGGAAGGATATCATGTGTGAACAGATCGTAGTAGATACAGGAAGCAGTGACCGTACTGTGGAGATTGCCAGGGAAATGGGGGCAAAGATATTTTCCTTTCCATGGATCAATGATTTTGCTGCTGCCAAAAATTTTGCCATTGACCAGGCAAAGGGAGACTGGATCGCCTTTCTTGACGCGGATGAAAGCTTTACACCGGAGGATGCAGCGAAGATTCCGGAGATATTGGAATATGTTGGAGAAGATGTAGATGGTCTTCTTACAGGGATCGTAGATCTGGATGAAAACAACCATATCACAAGCGGCGGCACTATGATCCGCTTTTTTGTAAACCGGCCGGACCTGCGCTATGTAGGAAAAATACATGAACACCTGGTCAGAAAAGGAAGATCCGGATTGCATCTGACAGATGCTACAAAGCAGCTGGCTTTCCTCCATACCGGTTACCAGGAACAGGAGAAGAAGGATAAGTCCAAATTTGAAAGAAATCTGAACATTATCCTGGAGATCCTGAAGCAGGATCCTGAAAATTGTGATTATCTTGGATATCTGGGAGATACCTATTCTTCAGACGGAAAAAATGAAGAAGCAAGGGATGCATACAAAAAGGCGGTGGCAGCCATGCCGGAAAAACTGGGGGTATATGATCAGCGAAGTTCTTATACCTATACAAACCTGTTAAGGGTCTCCCAGTGCCTGAACGAACCGGAAGCCGAGGTGGAAGCTATTTACAAAGAAGCAGTGGAAAAGCTTCCGAAAGAGCCTGATTTTGACTGTGTTATGGGGGAATGGTACTGGAGAAAGGGGCAATATGAAAAAGCGGTACAGATGTATGAACTGGCTATAGCAAAGCTGGAAACCTATGGAACAGTGAACAGGGGGATCATTACCACCTCCATGCTGATCCAGATGTATGAGTGTCTGGGAGAAGGCTGCAGAAAGCTGGGAGATTACCAGAAAGCGGTCCGCTATTGTGTGATCGTACTGAATACTGACCACAAAGATATGAATGCGCTGCTGACTCTGATCAACTGTTTTGCAGAGAGCAATGTCAGCGCAGAAGAGGTAGTCCAGTTTTTAGGGAAGATTTATGATTATTCTGATATAAAAGACAAGGTGATCCTTCTGCGGGTGGCTATGGCAATGGGCAGAAAGGATCTGGAGCGGATGTTCAGGGGAATCCTCCTTCCTCAGGAGAGGGAAGAGTTTGATGCAGCCATGGAAACGGCCCAGAGCGGGGCACCGCTGTCATAGACTTTTTTCAACTCTCCCATGAGAAGAGGAAGCTCCCATTCACAGGTGCTGTTAGCAAAGCTGTTAGGATCTGCGATAGAAACATTTCCGTCAGGAAGGAGCTTTGTGATCAGGACAAAGTGACCGTTTTGCGTCAGGCTTCCCTTACCCATAAGGGCGACCAGGATATGACCGGAAGAAAGAAGGGAAGCTGCGTTTTGGGGCGAGTGGTCTGTTACAGATTCTACCTGAAAGCCATATGCAGTAAGGACAGATGGGATCAGACTGTGATAGGAGCCGCTCTGGGGGGCATAATAGCCATTGGCAGAAGACCAGTCTGCGATCGTTACCGGGGTAATGGCTTCTCCGCCATTTGTGAAGCTGGAGATGAGCATGGCTGCAGCAGTAGGACCACATCCATACTGCTGCATGGGATCTGAACCGCCGTAGAGATAACTGCTCCAGCGGGTATCTCCCTGATTATAGTAGTACATCGGTCCCATACTGGTATCCAGGATGGCAGCATCATAAGAATTGCCATCTGATCCCGTCTGAGCCTCCATATGCAGGTTTTCTGCTTTTCCAAGGATCACAGGAGATGTATTTGCAGTCACAGAAGATGTATCTGGGATCCCCTGTGTCCCGGAAGTATCCTCTGAAAGCTCTGTTTGTTTTTGGATTTTTGGTTCTGGCTGGGTCTGCTTTTTAAGAAAGTCTTCCAGTTCATGAAATTTCTGGCTACTGGCAGTCTGTACAAAGGAAATACCGGATCGTGCGTCTTTTATGATCTGGGAAGAAAAGCCTGGGCAAAAATAAAAGCTCAGGCTGGCAGTGATCACCGAAACTGTACCGGTAATGGAAAGTTGGATCATCGTTTTCGCAAGTTGGAACTGTTTCAAGGTTTTATTTATCTGTTTTTTTTGATTCTTTAAAGTTCTATCTTTCATTTTTATCCATTTATTTCTTATCCGTTAACGAAGGGATACACGGGCCAGGACAGTCTGACCAATGGTATTTAAAGGACACTGCTGGCATACAGCGCCAATCTTATGTGCCTCCATAGGCATGCCGTATACAACACAGCTGTTCTTGTCCTGTCCGATAGTATAGGCGCCGTTTTTGCGCATGCGCAAAAGACCGGCAGCTCCATCTGCTCCCATTCCTGTGAGAAGAACGCCGATGGCGTGTTCCCGCACATGTAATGCAACTGAGTCAAAAAGCACATCCACGGAAGGTCTGTGTCCGTTTACCTTTTCTCCTTCCTGTACACTGACTGCATAGGAGTTTCCAAGAGGTACCACACGCATCTGCAGACCTCCGGGAGCTAAAAGCATGAGACCTTTGCGGATCCGGTCCCCGTTTTTCGCCTCCCGTACTTCCATTTTGCAGATCCTGTTTAAGCGCTCTGCATACATAGCTGTAAAACCGGCAGGCATATGCTGGGTGATAACAACTCCGGGAGTATCTGCAGGAAAATTCTTTACTACCTCGAGAATGGCTTCTGTACCTCCGGTAGATGCCCCGATAGCGATCACGGTTTCAGGGGAAGCACCCAGAGGAATCTTTGGTTTCTGCAGGAAAGTATTTCTGGCAGGAGGTAAAGAAGAAACCTTGCGGATACCACCTGCCTGAGGGTCTGCAGGAGCAGAAGGAAGGTGTACGTGGGAAGCAGCCGCTACCATGAGTTTGGAACGGAGCATAGAAAGAAAGATCTCTTTAGACAGTCCATTGGCTTCATCCGGTTTCCGTACAAAATCCACAGCTCCGGCTTCCAGGGCATCAAAAACCCTCAGGTTCAGGGAAGATACCAGGATCACCGGGATAGGGTGGACGGGAAGAAGCTGCTTTAAAAACTCAATGCCTGACATTCCCGGCATTTCAATATCCAGGGTAAGCATATCCGGCTGCAGCAGCGGGATCTTTTCCTGGGCGTCAAGGGCATTTACTGCATATCCTACAACCTGGAAACGGTCATCCGCAGAGAGAGAATGGATCAGCCAGGTGCGGAACAAGGGTGAATCATCCACCACCATTAATTTTAATTTATGATCCATGATCATAATGCCTCCTTAATAAGATAGCTGTAACAACGTATGAGATAACCTACGGGATCAGATCTTTCGGTAAATAGCCGGTTCAATATAGGAAAACGGGCAGCTTTCCTTATCCAGGCTTTCAGAATGTCCGATAAATAAGTAGCCTCCCGGAGCGGTAGCATCATAAAAGCGCCTTACCAGTGCCGCCTTCGTAGGACGGTCAAAATAGATCATCACGTTTCTGCAGAAGATCAGGTCAAACTTTTTGCGGAAATGGATGGGATCCATCAGGTTAAAGGAACGAAAGATCACATTTTTCCTTAAAGCATCTGAAACAGTATAGGTTTTATCTCCTATGGGAACAAAATAGCGTTCCTGCCAGGAAGGCGGAAGCTCTTTTAAGCTTTCAAGGGAATATCTGGGATCCATGGCAGAATCCAGAACACGCTGGGAAATGTCCGTAGCAAGGATACGGGTATCCCAGCTTCCGGGAATAGCGGAAAAATATTCTTTCAGATACATAGAAATGTTATAAGGTTCTTCACCGGAGGAGCAGCCGGCACTCCAGATCGCAATAGAACGGTCCCGGGAATGCTTGTTTGCAAGCTCAGGAAGAATCTGCTTCTGGAGAAAGTCAAAATGTTCTTTTTCCCGCATAAAATAGGTATAGTTGGTAGTCAGCTTGTTTAACATAACAGAAACCATCTCAGGATCTTTACCTGAGATGATCTCATCTATGTATTCTGTAAAACTATGAAACCCTTTCTGCTGCAGCATATTAGTAAGACGGCTGGTGATCAGCTGTTTTTTGTGGCTCAGATTGATACCATAGTGCTGTTGGATATAAGTGTAAAGACGGTTAAAATCCCCGTCACTTAATGTAAGCATTGTATGACCTCCTTAGGAATCGGATGTACTCTCGGAGTCTTTCCTGCACCTGCCTTTGCGGCTGACAAAAAATCTTCTCGCAAAATCAAGTACAAAAAGATTCCGGGAGTACATTAAGAGCTGACCAGGGACTTGCAGTCAAAAGACATAAGCACAGTCCCATTTTCAAGTGTGATCATACCATCTAACAGCTTCTGTCTGCGTTTGATAGGGATCGGACGTACATCCTGAAGATCAATATCGATCACCTGCTGCACAGAATCCACAACGATGCATACAGGAAGATCGTCTACATTTAAAACGATAAAGCAGGTCTTACTGTTATATTCCAAAGCAGGCTTGCCCATATAGAGCCGTATATCTACTACCGGAAGGATCTGACCACGCAGATTGATGATTCCCTTAATATAATCAGGTACCAGTGGAAGATGAGTGATCGCACAGTCATTGATGATCTCCGTTACGTTATTGATACTTAAAAACAGAGTCATGTCTCCCGACTCAAAGGTAAGACAGCGTTCAACGGACTGGTTTTCAGCCGGTACGTCTGTCCGGATATTTGTTTCTGTTACTTCAGCCATTTTAAAACCTCCTGTTTACGCATTCTCTACAGCTATGGAATATAAGCTGAGGATATCCAGAATGATGCTGATATTGCCATCACCCATAATGGTACAGCCGGTGATGCCGTGGTCTTTCAGGTTAAATTCACTGAGAAAAGCAGGAAGCGGCTTTACTACCACCTGCTGCTCGCCGATCAGATCATCTACAAACAGGCAGTAAGAACGGTCATTTGCTTCCACCCATAAAAGGATGCCGTCTTCCATCTGGGTAACCTCAGTTGGAAGGTGATAGAAGGAATGGAGGCGGACGATAGGATAAAAATGGTCAACACGTTCTACCATTTCATTGCCATATTCATCTTTGATCACCTGATCTGCTTTTACCTTAAAGGACTGACGGATATTGGCGATCGGTATAGTAAAAATAGAATCACCTACCGTTACTTTCATTCCATCTACAATAGCCAGAGTCAGCGGGATCTTCATGGAAATCGTAGTTCCTTCACCGTAGGTACTGGATACAGAAACGATACCGCCTAAGGATTCTACATTTTTCTTTACAACATCCATTCCAACACCACGACCGGAATATTCAGTTACCTCTGTATTGGTGGAAAATCCGGGAAGCATGATCAGCCCCAGGATCTCCTTCTGGCTGTATTCAGAATCAGGCTTGGTCAGCATGTTCTTTGACCGGGCTTTTTCAAGAATCTTCTGGGGATCCATGCCATATCCGTCATCTTTAATGGAGATAACAACCTCACTGCTGGTATGGGAAGCGGAAAGTACGATCTCGCCCTGGGGATCCTTACCGGCAGCAATACGTTCCTGGGCTGTTTCTTCAATCCCATGATCCATGCTGTTACGCACGATATGCATGATAGGATCCTGTATATTGTCTACGATCGTCTTATCTACCTCTGTATCTTCACCTACAATGGTCAGACGGACGTCTTTTCCCAGGCTCTGCTTCATATCACGCACAATACGGTTCATTTTCTGGAACACGCCGGAAATCGGGACCATGCGTAAAGACATGGCAATATCCTGCAGATCATTGGTGAGTTTACGCAGCTGGCGTGCTGATTTCATAAAATTATCCCTGTTGTCCCTTGGCAGCAGGTTTAATTCAGGGGAAGATGTGACCATGGATTCAGTGATCACGATCTCACCAACAATATCCATCAGGCTGTCCAGCTTCATCAGGTTGACGCTGATCAGATTCTGCTTGACCGGGGCATGGGAAAGCATAGGAGCTGCTTTCACGGCAGCTGTATCTGTGGATGCAGGTGCTGGTGCCGTGGGTTTGGAAACAGATGCCTTTTTTCCCTCAGCTTTTGCAGGAGGAGCGGCTTTTGGGACATTTACAAGCTCATAAGATCGGATGTGGTTCTGGGTTTTTAAAATCCCTTCAGCCTTAGAAGCGTCTTCATTGGAGTCAAAAGCAAGGAAAAAGCCATTTTCTGCGATCTTCTGTGAAGTATCCGGATCTGTTTCCATATCACTGGGATAGAAACGAAAAGTCACTTCACATTCCCTTACTGCATTTACGATCATATAAGCCCGCAGATTCTCCATTCCCACGCCTTCTTCCAGAAAAACATGGAAAAAGCAGGCTGCATCCTTATCATCAGGGAGAGAAGCAGGAGCTGCAGCACCAGGAGCTGCAGCACCAGAAGCTGCAGCACCAGAAGCTGCAGCACCAGAAGCTGCAGCACCAGAAGCTGCAGGTGCAGCCTGTGAAGCTTCCGGCTGTGCAGGTGCAGCGCCGCTGATCTTCTTCAAAAAAGAATTGATCTCATTGGAGAACGCATCAATATCAGTAGAAAGAGGTACTCCCTGTTCTACTTTCTCGATTTCGCTTCTTAAATAATCCTCTGAACGGAACATCAGGTTGAAAAGCTCTTTCTTATGTTCAGGATCCAGAGTTTCGATTCCTTTATCACGGATATAAAAAAATACATCTTCAATATGATGGGCGATCGTGGAGATCGAATTAAATTCCATCATTGCAGAAGAGCCTTTGATCGTATGCATGATACGGAAGATCTCATTTACGTCATCGGTGGAAAAATCACCGTTTTTCTCATCAGCAACCAGCATTTCGTCTAACTGGTCTAAAAGATTGTTTTCTTCATAAAGGTATGTATCCAGAATACTGCTGTCCATACCACTGCTCATATTGTACACCGCCTTTTTTCATAATAATCAGAATAGTATTTCTTTTAACTTTATCGGCGGTGGTTGAAAATGGATAAGGGGATTTCAAAAAAGAAACAGTAAGTTGATACAACAGTTATAAAAAAAAAGAAAACGCCGATAAAATTATCAGAGATAGGATATCTGATCATTTTTGGAGGAAACCGTAAAAATGGCGATCAAAAGAAAAGAAAAAAGAAGGCTTTTGCAGACAGCGGCCCTCTTAATGCGGGCAAATGAAAGAGTGTTCATGGGATTCGGCCAGAATACAGAAGAAATGATGATCGATGCTCTTTCACAATCTCAGGAAACAGCCCTTTTGTTGGGAACAGAGCTGGAAAATGTGGGAAAAGCAGATCTGGTCCCCCTTCTGGAAGTATATTGTGAAGATCTTTATGAGATGAGTCAGAATCTTCACAGTAAAAAACAGATTGCAAGGCGGTATAAAAAAATAAAGAAAGAATTGAAACTTTTATATGAACGTATGGAGAATGATATGGAAACAGACCGTCTCTGTTTTGTCTTTCTTCCATATAAAGTGTCTATGTGGGATTCTATGGAAACCGTCTGGAAAGCGGCAGATAAAGATCCGGATTGCGATGCCTATGTTGTACCGATCCCCTATTTTGATAAAGACCAGGATGGGAATCTGACAGTAGAACACTACGAGGGAGATCAGTATCCACAAGATGTTCCTGTCACAGATTACCGCACATTCCGCCTGGAAGATAAAAAACCGGATGCGGTGTTTATCCACAATCCCTATGACCAGAACAATAGATTGACCAGCGTCCACCCGGATTTTTATAGCAGCAGGCTGAAAAAGTATGCAGACCAGCTGATCTATCTGCCTTATTATACTACAGCAAGTACTGGAAACGTAGAATCTGCGAAACGCCAGGCGGAAGGCACCGGTTTTATGATTGAACCGGGGGCTATTAATGCAGACTGTATTGTTACGGCAACAGAGCAGGAGAGGGAGCTTTTTATCAATATCCTGTGTTTCGGGATTAAAGGAGTTCAGGCAGAACAATGGGAAGTGAAGGTACAGAACTTTGGATCACCAAAGGTTGAACGTGCCCGTGATACGAAAAGACAAGATGGATCTCTTCCGGAAAAATGGCAGGAATGTCTTTACAGTCCTGACGGATCCAGGAAAAAGACAGTATTTTACAGTCTTTCCATTGGGGCACTTTTAAACCAGCCGGATATGATGAAAAAAATAGAAGAAGTCTTACTTTATTTTAAAACAAGAAAAGACCTTGCTTTGTGGCTTCGTCCTCATCCACTGTATGAACAGACACTGGAGGTGATGCGGCCCCAGTTTTTACGGAAATATAGAGAACTTCTGGCTTCTTATGAAGAAGAAGGCTGGGGAATCCTGGACAGCGGATACGATCTTGATCTTGCCATTGCTTCATGTGACTGCTATTACGGAGATTACAGCTCTGTAGCCCAGTTGTTCTGGGAAACAGGAAAACCGGTTTTATATCAGGATTCCCTGGTAAGAGAAAAGGAATGTAAGATACCATGCTGGCCGGGAGCTTTTTGGGAAGATGAAAAAGAAGTGTGGTTTGTTCACGGAAAAGTAAACCTGCTGTTTCATTATGATAAACAAATGGACAGACTTTCCTGCATAGGAAAGATTCCGGGAGAATTGGCATTTAAGGGAGATCTGTTCCGTTCTGTTGTACGGGTAGAAGACAGACTGTATCTTGTCCCATATTTTGCCAGAAACCTGGCCATTTACCATATAGATAAGGATCAGTTTGAGTCCGTACAGATCCGTGATGCAGAGCATTTTATAGAACAGCCGTTATTCCTGAAAGGCTTTCAGAGAGGTAATGTACTATATTGTATGCCTGCATGGTACAACAGCATCCTTTGCATAGATCTTACTTCCGGACATGTAACCTATACAATGGTGGATAAGAATAAAGTACGTGGTATTCCGGGGGTATTTGGCGGGGCTGTTTCTATAGGCAGAAACATTTTATGTCCGCAGACTTATAAAAAACGATGGCTGATCCTAAACACGGATACAGGAAAAGTATCCTGGTGCAGTTTTGCAGATCCGGAAAGGGAAATCACTTCGGTTACAGTTTGTGGTGATACTCTGGTATTTTTCGATGCCAGAACAGGATGCATCCTGAAAGAAACCAGAGAAGAGGGAAAAATAGAAGAGCTTTTATATATTGACAGCAACGAAATACAGCTATATGCAGTATCCGAAAATGAAGTGATCGCAGATGATCTGGGATCAGGAACCTATTTAAAGTTTTGTCTGGATGGAACAGTGGTTTGGAGAAAGGAACGGAAAGAAGAAAAGACCGTATTAGGCAGCAGATTTAGGAAAGTTACAGAAGGAGAAAAAAACTGTGATATCCGTTTTACAGAGCAGGAATATCAGGAATGGAATTCTCCGTCAGCAGCAATTTATAAGGATATCCTTCCCACAGATCTGTATTATGTAGAGGAGGAAAATGAAGTCCTCACGCTGGACAAATGGCTTTCTCTCTGTGACCGGATCCAGATGCCAGTACCAGATGATAGACACAGCGGAGAAATGATCAAGGACTATGTAAAAAGCAAGCTTGCAAATGGATGAAAAGAGAAAAATCATGCAAAGTTATTTTGAAAGTGCATTGCCCTATCTTGAGGTTTTTTATCAGCCGATCTACAATTTAAATGAAAAGAAACTGAATGTTGCAGAAGCACTTTTACGATATGATGATGGCCACCATCAGAATATTGAACAGGTGATCCGCAAAGCAGAGGAAATGGGCTATGTCAGCTGTTTTGATCTGTGGGTTTTAAATAAAGTGTTAGAACAGCTGCCAGAGCTGAAAAAAAGAAACATTGAAAGAATAAATGTAAATCTGTCCCCGGTCACATGCTCCAGCGTGGAATCAGAAAAGAAAATCTTTGCCATGCTAGATCAATGTACATCAGATATATCTGCTATATGTTTTGAAATCACAGAAAGTAATCAATTACAGAATATGCAGCAAGTCATTAAGCTGGCAGAAAATTTGATAAAAAGAGGATGCCTCATAGCTATTGATGATTTTGGAAAAGAAGAGTCAAATCTCCTGCGGCTTATGCAGATACCGTTTTCTGTGTTGAAAATAGACAAGGCAGTTACATGGACTATAGATACAACAAGTTTTTCAAAAGACCTTATTTCGGAGATCATATATTTTTTGCACAAATATGGGATCCAGATCACGGCTGAGGGGATAGAAAACCAGCTCCAGGCGAAAGAACTTTCGGATATGGGCTGTGATTTCCTTCAGGGTTATCTGATCTCGAAGCCAGTATCGTTTGAAGATTTTTGTGCATTTATAGATGCTCATAATAAAAAAGAGTCTGCAGGATGGAAAGAAACACTGGAAGAAGCAGGAAAAAAGAACCATAGAAAAGAAAAATGAAAAACCAAATATCCCTTATGATTTTTCGCTACTTGCCGAATAATAAAAGTAGGGATTAAATTCCACAATATTCCACGAAAGAAATAACAAAGAGAGGGAAGGAACATGAAGAACCGTAATATGAAGCAAAAAATCACGATTGCTTTTGGAGCAGTGGTCATCTGCTTTTTTGTAACAGTTGGCGCGCTGTTTTATGGAATGATCAACATCAGCACACAGTATAACCAGTTCTATAAAAATAACCACGAAGCGATCGTACGTGTAGACAAGGTAAAAATCTATATGCTGGCAACAATCCAGAATCTGACGCAGGCTATGATTGATGATGACCCCACCGCCACAAAAACATATCTTTCAAACGTTGATTCGTATAGAGACGGCCTTGCGGAGAACGCAGGCTGGTTCATGGAGCGTTATAATGGAGATATGACACTGGTAAACCAGTTTCATACACAGCTTCAGGTAACTTCTGAGGTCACAAACAAGATCTTAGAGTATCTGTCCACTGGTTCTGACCGTGCGAAAGAGCAGGCAAGGCTCACGTTTATCGATGAGTTTGACCCGGAAGTGTCCAAGCTGGAAGAAATTCTGGATCAGTTTAGCGATCAGGTGACAGACCTTGTTGGTAATGATTACAATTCTTCCATGAAGACCAGAACCATCCTGTTTATTGTAGGGATCATAATTGTTATCGTTGCACTGATCCTTACCGTTATTATGGCAACGATCCTGATACGTTCCGTAGTAGAGCCGGTAAAACAGTTGCAGGAAGCTATGGAAAAAATGAGACGCGGTAATATGGATATTGATATCGAGTACAAGGCAGAAGATGAGCTTGGAAGGCTTTCCGATGATTTGCGGTCTGTAGCAGCGTTCCTGAACGCGGTAGTGGCAGATGAGACAAATATCCTTACAGAGATGAGCCGCGGAAACTTTAATGTTTATTCTTCTATGTCAAAGGATTATGTAGGAAGCTTTGTTGCGATCTATAACTCTATGGTTCTTCTGAGAGATAATTTAAGCAGTACGCTTTCGAGTGTTACCCAGTCAGCTGATCAGGTGGCAGCAGGCTCCGATCAGGTATCCTCCGGAGCACAGGCATTATCCCAGGGTGCTACCGAGCAGGCTTCTTCCGTGGAAGAACTGGCAGCGACCATTAATGAGATTTCCAATAATGTTGAAAAAAATGCTGAAAATGCAAAGGCAGCCAGCGACATGGCTGATAATGTAAGAGAACAGGCAGGAGAAAGCAGACAGCGTATGCAGGAGATGCTTTCTGCCATGACGGACATCAGCAACAGCTCCAGTGAGATTGGAAAGATCATCAAGACGATTGAGGATATTGCATTCCAGACTAATATTCTTGCTTTGAACGCAGCCGTAGAAGCAGCCCGTGCAGGAGCAGCAGGAAAAGGATTTGCAGTAGTAGCAGACGAGGTTCGTAATCTTGCAGGAAAATCAGCAGAAGCTTCAAAGAATACTTCTGCTCTCATTGAAGGTTCTCTTCACGCAGTTGACCGTGGTACTAAGATCGCAAATGAAACAGCCAAGGCATTGCAGCAGCTGACCGAAGGCGTTCAGGGAGTAGCACAGACCATTGAGGAGATCTCTTCTGCCAGCGAGTCACAGGCAGTTTCAGTAAAACAGGTAAATGAAGGCATCAGCCAGATCTCCAGCGTTGTACAGAGCAATTCTGCAACTGCAGAAGAAAGCGCTGCAGCCAGTGAGGAACTTTCCAGCCAGGCACAGATCTTAAAGGATTTGGTAGGTAAATTCACATTGAAGGATGGTTCTGCGGATCCTGTATCACATACAGCACAGCCAGGCAAGACAACAGGAGAAACAGGAGAAAAAGAACCGTCATCCCCTATCTCTTATGAGGATAATGACAAATACTAAGGCTGTGGTTAAAAAAGAATAGATAGTGTGTATGAGCCCACAGCAGATTTTATTTTCTGTTGTGGGCTTGATTAAAGTTGGAAAGGAAACTGAAAAATGGCAGAGCCAAGAAAATTATCACCGAAAGAATTCAGGACGATGCAGCTGTTAGAGCTGGATATGCTGGAGGAATTGGATGGGTATGTAAACAGGTTGGGAAAATGTCAAAAAAAGTAGCAACACCAGCCCAAATAGAGTAACAATTTTATTATGTCCATTATTTCAATATCATAAAAACTATAATCACGGAAAAGCACATTTTGGAATGCCTAAAAGTTGGTTTTTAGAGCGTGCAGAATATGATTTTGAAGGGCATAAATTTTATGGAACAAAGGATCACTTTGCGATTACCTGATGGCAACATATGGAATCAACGAGAACCATCATATAATAGCGGCAAATGAAGGAAATTGTACAGCTTTAGCAGCTGGTTACTATCTGTCCACAGGTAAGATACCTGTAGTATACATGCAGAGTTCAGGAGAAGGAAATATTATTAATCCTGTTGCATCGTTGTTAAATGATAAGGTCTATGCTATACCCATGATATTTATCATAGGTTGGAGAGGTGAACCGGGAATACATGATGAACCTCAACATATTTATCAGGGAGAGATTACTTTAAAACTTCTCGAAGATATGGGGATAGAAGCTTTTGTAGTCAGTAAATATGATCCATGTAATCATTAACAATGAAGCGCATGAAACAGTTGGAGGCATGCCAATAGCGGCTTCTGTTAATTTTACAAAAGTTGCGAAAGCCTGTGGTTATCCACATGCAGTTTGTGTTGATACATTTGATGATTTGGAAAGAGAACTTAAGAAAGCAAGAAAACGAAAAAAGTTGAGTTTAATAGAGGTGAAGTGTGCTATTGGATCAAGACAAAATCTGGGTAGACCAACAACAACAGCTATTGAAAATAAGGAAAAGTTCATGGAGTATCTGAAAACATTAAATGAATATCAATTAATAACCACCTCTTTGAAAAGAGATTAATTTGTGAAGCGGATATTTTATTTTTTTGAGCGGGGATAACATGGCAGAGGAGAGAACATGATGGATGCTGTTAAGAAACTTACACCACAAGAATTTAGAACAATGCAGTTGTTAGAATTAGATTTACTAATTGAGTTCGATCGTGTTTGTAGAAAGCATGGTATTAAATATTGCATTACTAGCGGAACATTATTAGGTGCTGTTAGGCACAAAGGTTATATTCCATGGGATGACGATTCAGATATTGCAATGCTTCGGGAAGAGTATGAGAAATTCAGGGCAGTTGCGGATGAAATGGATGCTTCTGTTTGCTACTTTCAAGATCACTATAATGATCCAGAATATCTTTGGCAATATGGAAAATTGCGTAGGACCGGAACTTCATTTGTCCGAGCAGGACAGGAACACATGAAAGGAAAAACCGGCGTCTTTGTAGATATTTTTGTTCTTGATGATTGCCCCAAAAGTGTGCTCGGAATGGAACTACAAGATTTATGGTGCTTCTTTTTAAGGAAAATATTGTATTCTCGTGTAGGAAAAGTTAATGAGACAGGCATGAAAAAAGCAATTTATAGCTTTCTCTCGGTGATTCCGGTCAAGTGGGTATATGGAAGAGTTGAAAAGATGGCGAGCAGAAGCAATAATAGTACACCAAACAGAGTGAGAACCTTGTTGTTTCCGGCATTTGGGAAATTCTATATGAAAAATGCACATCCAGCAAAAATACGATATGGAATGCCAAAGAGTTGGTTTTTGGATAGAGCGGAGTATGATTTTGAGGGACATAAATTTTACGGAACAAAGGACTATGATGCTTTTTTGAAATATCTCTATAATGATTATATGACATTGCCACCAAAGGAAAAGAGACCCCCCCATGCTCCTGTATCTAGTTTTAACTTTAATGTTCAAAGTAAAAGCGTTGATAGGGAGAAGGTAAAATGAAAAATGCGATTATACTAGCAGCAGGAAAATCTGATCGTTTTGCTCCGTTTACATATGAAAAACCCAAATGCAATTTTGGAATTTGATAGCATCGACGATCTACGAACGTTTGATTCGGAGTTTCTTTTGAATGTTGATTCGGAAATAATTACAAATATCTGCGAGACTTTAAAATGCAATCCTTATTCTTACAGGCGTATCCACGTCGCCTCTAGCATATAGAGCATCTAAGCTCACAATGTTACTTTTACGCATGATGTTTGAAACCGGCACAAATAACAAGGCATAAGCTGTCGATGAGAAAGGAAAGGTTTGTAGTTAGTTTGCGCCCGATTCAATATCTGGAAGAACTTTTAGAAGCTTAAAAAATAGTAAAAAAAGAATTGACAGGGGATAATCATTCATGCGTTTTGAGGATATTTAAAACATTACAGGCTTCGTATGTGGAAGTGATACGATCTTTTGCATTGATGAGTTTGAAGGCTTCGATGATGGATATTTCGCAAATTATGATTGTATGAAAAAGAATAGCGTTGCGTATGCCGCAAGTTTTGGAGATTCACATTTTGAGCAGGACGATTATCAAAAGTTGAACGAAAAGCTGAAAAATTTTAATGCGATTGGCTTAAGAGAAAATCAAATGATACCATATGTCGCTTCTCATGTAGATGTTCCAGTTCAAAGGGTAATTGATCCAACATTATTGCTGACAAGTAATGAGTACGACAAAATAGCGGACGAACGGCTGGAAAATGAGAAGTATCTGTTACTTTATGCGCGTAGATATAATCCTCATATGGAGGCTTATGCAGAGAAGCTTGCAGCAGAAAATGGCTGGAAGATCGTTGAAATTAGTTTGCGCGCAAAAAATGCTGAAAAAACTAATCGCCGAATGTTCTATGAGGCAGGGGTTGAAGAGTTTTTGTCCCTTACGAAATATGCAGAATGTGTTGTGACAAATTCGCTCCATGGAACGATATTTGCTGTTCAATACAGTAAGCCGTTATGCGTATTCTCTAGAGAACAGTGTGATACTAAAATAAAAGAGCTTCTTGCTTTTAATGGTGGTGTGAGATATGGCGGGATACTTGATAGACAAAGATAAGGGAAAGTGTTACGGCTGTGAAGCTTGTGTTCAGATTTGCCCTAAAAGTGCATTGAAGATGGAAGAGGACGATGAAGGATTTCGTTATCCGATTCTTAATAAAGACTTGTGTGTAAAATGTAGTTTGTGCCACCAAGTCTGTCTTTATGAGAATATGCCAGTGCGATATGGCAAGGACAAGTATGTTTTTGGTGGATATATCAAAGATGAAGAAGTACGTTTTGAAAGCACTAGCGGCGGTGCATTTTCAGCTATTGTCGATACTTTTTGCGATGACAATTATGTGATTTTTGGTGCAGAAAGTAAGGGGCTTTTAGTTTGGCACAGTTGTATTACTGACAAGAAAAATTTGGCTAAGTTTAGAAAATCAAAATATTCCCAAAGCAAAATGGGTAAATCATATCAGCAGGCTAAAGATTTTTTGAATTCCGGAAAGAAAGTGCTTTTTTCTGGAACGCCATGTCAAATTTCTGGATTAAAGGCGTTTTTGCGTAATACGAATCAGGATAACTTATTAACCGTGGAGGTTATTTGCGAAGGCGTCCCGAGTCCCCTTTATATTCGGAAATATGAGCAGTCACTAAAAAAGAAATTCGGTGCTTTAATCGAAAGTATTGACTACAGGTATAAGGGCCACTCTTTTCTCGGACATCACAAATGGGATTTCGAGATAATGAGGACCACAGTTATGATGAATGATAATAAGAAAAAAGTAATTGAAAAAGACCGTTGGTTTAACCCATTTTGGTATATTTGGTTGAAGCATCTTATGAGCCGACCTTCATGCTATGAATGCCTCTTTACGACAACGGAACGGACAGCCGATATATCTCTCGGCGACCTATGGGGAGTACATATTTATTGTCCGGAATTATATGGTAAAGATGGTGGCTCTTCTCTGGCAATTGCAAATACTGAAAAGGAAAATCTGTATTGAAAAAAGCTGAAGGTTCGATGTATGGGCATGAGTTGAGATTTGAAGATGCTTTAAGGTATCAAGGTCCAATGCGTAAACATATTGAAATGAACCCTAAGCGAGAACAATTTATGCAGGATCTGAAAAGTGAAATGGATATTGAAGATATTAACAGAAAATGGGCAGATAAGCCATCGCTAAAACTATTATGGCAGAAATACGTTTGGGGTAATCGTCAGAAAGTTTTTGTGTGGTCTATAAGGAATAGAAAGTAACATATAAAGGAGATCAGTACAATGTATTATCTAAACCAAAAGATAGAAAATCTGGTTAGAATTTTTGACCAGAATGAACGGAAGAGCTATCTTCGACTGGACTTAAACGAAAACCCTGGTGGGTTGCCGGAAGAGTTCGTAAATGGAGTGTTAGGCGATGTGACACCACAATTGATTGCACAATATCCTGAAACTCTACATTTTACAGAAGTGCTTGCACAATATTTGGGCACAGATATTCAGCACTTATGCTTAGTGAACGGTTCAGCAGAGGGCATTCGCTACATTATTCAGGCATTTACATCCGAAAACGGAAGAATTGTTGGCGTGGTTCCTTCATATTTTATGTTTCAGGTTTATTCAGAGATGTATGGTAGAAACTTTGTCAAGGTTCCCTATAATAAGGATCTCACGATGAGCATTGAAAATATTATTACACAGTTGACAGATGATACACAGCTTTTGATTTTGCTGAATCCGAATAATCCGATGGGAAATGTCTATACAGACGAAGAATTCAAAACTATTATGCAGGTATGTAAGGAAAAACAGATTACAGTTCTCATTGATGAAGCGTATCATTATTTCTACCCGAAAACATTTATTCAGTATGCGTTGAATGAACGTCATGTCTTTGTGACTAGAACTTTTTCCAAGTTATTTTCGATGGCTGGCTGTCGATTAGGCTATGTTGTTGGGCACCCCGATGATATTAAGTATGTACAAAAGTTCTGCACGCCGCATAATACCAATGCTTTTGCAATGCTATTTGCAGAGAGAATATTGACAACACCGGGTATGGTCGAAAGCCTTGTGAGAAAATTTCAAGAGGGAAGAAGTTATTTAATTAGTGAACTTGATGATCGTGGATATCATCATAAAGGTGAAGCGGGAAATTTCTTGTTTATTGAACCTAAAACAAAAGCACAGACGATTGTTGAACGAATGAAAAATGAGAAGAAAATCCTTATTAAGGCATATGAAAATGTTGGAGAATTTGGGGACTGTTTGCGTGTTTCTATAGGAGAGAAGAAATATATGCAGCAGTTTATGGTCGCCCTTCTGGAACTTGATAAGTGATTCTGTAAAGAGAAAGAGATTCGAATGGTTAGAGTAATTACATATGGAACCTATGATTTACTTCATTACGGACACATTAGGTTGCTGGAGCGCGCAAAAGCATTGGGTGATTATCTGATCGTGGGTGTCACGACAGATGATTTTGATAAAACCCGTGGAAAAATCAATGTACAGCAGTCCTTGATGGAGCGTATTGAGGCTGTACGTGCCACAGGACTTGCGGATAAGATCATCGTGGAAGAATACGAGGGTCAGAAAATTGATGATATTCGTAGGTACGATGTGGATATTTTCACGGTGGGTTCTGATTGGGCTGGAAAATTTGATTATCTGAATGAATATTGTAAGGTGGTGTATCTTCCGAGAACGGAGGGAATCTCTAGTTCTGAAGTACGGAGTAAACAATGTAAACTTCGTATGGGAATTGTTGGAAAAGCTGCTTTCAGAACAAAGTTTGTAGCAGAGTCTAAATATGTAAACGGCGTTGATGTAATTGGTGTATGTGCATTTCAGAAGAGTGAAGAATCTGAGTTTGATGGGATGTTCTATACCGAAAACTATGATGAACTTCTTGAAAAAGTGGATGCCGTGTATATTGTTTCCAAACCAGAGAAACATTATATTGATACAAAAAAAGCTCTTTTGGCGGGAAAGCATGTTTTGTGTGAATCACCAATTGCTTTAAAAGAAGCGGATTGTGAAGAACTATATTCGATTGCTGAAGAACATGGGCTGGTTCTTATGGATGCTATTAAGACGGCATACTCAACGGCATACGAACGGTTAGTCCTTCTAGCTAAGACTGGAAAAATTGGTAAGGTTGTATCGGTTGATGCTGTTTGTACTAGTCTGCGAGATGGTATTTCAATTGCTGGAACAGATTTAACCCAGAAATGGAATAGTATGTGCGGCTGGGCTCCTGCAGCATTGTTGCCCGTTTTTCAAATACTTGGAACGGAGTACAGGAAAAAAGTAATAACTACGAAATTTTTGGATGAAGCTGCCAATATGGATGCCTTTACAAAAATTGATTTTACCTATGGTGATGCAGTAGCTTCAATCAAAGTAGCAAAAGCTGCAAAATCTGAGGGTGAGTTGATTGTTACGGGAACGAAAGGCTATATCTATGTTCCAGCACCTTGGTGGAAAACAGATTATTTTGAGGTTCGTTATGAAAACGCCGAAGACAATCAAAGATTCTTTTATCAACTTGATGGTGAAGGCATTCGATATGAAATTGTAGCATTTGCAAAATCTGTTGAAGTTAAAAAGCCAATGAACTATGTTGAAAAAGGAGTTTCAAAATCAATAGCTAAAATCATAGAAAGCTTTAATGATCGTACTGATATGATAGTAATGTCCGGCGGTACATTGCGGTAAGCGCAAACCGCACGGTATTTTCTCCAGATTCGCCTACCCGATTGTGCCGTGCCGGGATTTACCGCGCTTTTCTCCCGGCTTGGCGGCACGTTGTCGCAGCCTTGTTTGAGAGGCAACATTGCTGCTTTTGAAACAAGGGCATGACCCTGCACAAACCTGACTGTATCCGAACTGAAGTCTCTAATCTGGAGATACTTTATCAGTTATTGGAACAATCGGAGGATTTGCACCACCAATGGTGGTCTTCCTCCCATGATCAAGCGACAGAGATACTATGATTCCCTGCGTATAGCAGCATAGTCCATGATGTCCTTGAGAAAAATGTGTCAACCAATCTTGACAACATCATCCAGTATGAAATACTTGAATTCCATAGACGTAGTTACAGTTCAGCCATGAAGCTAATTCATAGTAAGCGCCTTTTAATTCGACGACTTGTTTTCCAGAGAAATTCCCTTCGTAATGATAGCTAGGAAATGCAAATCTTAATTGCTCTTCTTTGGTTTTCGAATACTCTCCGGCAGCTTTTCTGACCATGGAACCAGATCATCTGCCAGTTTTTCCGCACCGACTTCACTGCATTTTTCCCTATTTTCCTTTTGTTTATAATAGCTTAACATAATTTTTTTCTTATACAAGCTGCCTTCGGGTCTTCCATCGGACCGTAAATAGCCTCGTACTGCGGCAAGCACCAGGAAGCAAGTTTCTTAGCCTGCTTATAGAAGAATACCATCCAGTCACGGCTGCTTTCATTGATGCTCTCCTTATAAAGAGCCCAGCCTACATAATACCAGTTATGGATTGCAGAATAAGCCATCCAGTGCAGATGTTCCTTCTCAGTTGCAGGACGTCCGAAGTACGCTTCCAGAATGTCCTTAATCTTTGGTTCATCTACCTCATAATCAAGTCCGGCAATTACACGACCAAAGTCATAGCCAGGGTCATTATATCCTGCAAACTCGTAGTCGATGATGTCGAGAGTATCTTCAGTCATGAGCACATTGTCGATGTTGATATCGTTGTGGCACATGGTGTGTTTGACCCCGTCCATATCCGCATACTTCTGCAGCTTACGGAGCATGATCCATTCCTTCTCAAAGATTTTGAACAGGTCACCCTTCATCTTGGATGCTTCCTTGAAGAGACGCTCACACTGCCAGATCGGATCATAGTTGTACTCTTCCCAATCAGGAAGGTCATATCCTTCATCATGGAATGCACGAATCTTTCTGGCAACCCTTTTCATGATTTCAACGTCTTCATAGTACTTGCCGTGCAGGTCGATGCAGTTCTCACGGAACTTGGAAATCTTGGCACCCTGCTCGTCGATGTAGATGTATGTATCATCAACATGGGCTTTGGCTGCAAGTCTATTTGCTACACATTCATTCTTTCTGTAGATGAAGAAATGTGTGCTGTCTCCCGGATAGCGGAAGATATAACGTTCTCCACGGACAGCAAATGTGAAGAGAATGTTGGAAAGTCCCTTCTGCAGAACATTGATGTCGCTGATTTCATCTTCGGTACAGTTAAGAACGGAGCAAATCTTCTCGTTGATCCAGCCGGAAACATTACCGAGGAACAGACCGTCGATGTTCTGGATTTCCTGAATGGAATCAAACTCAAACAGGAAGTCGGCAGAATATTCACGGACATACATGTCAAGGTCATCAATATGGCGGTTGATGAATTCTTCCCAGAACAGGGCGGATACGCGGAAGTCATCAATTTCCTCATCCATGAAATTAACCAGTCTTCTGCTCAGCTCAGCGTCCAGATAAGCATGTCCATAGATGCACTCGCCACTCTTGGCGCAGCTATAAATATCGAGGATTCTGCCGGACTGGTTCTTCTTCACTACCAGCTCGTTGTGGGCATCTTCCTTATATACAGTGGCATGGAAAGAATTATATTCATACTGAGAGAACGGGTTCTCTTCAAAGTAATTGTCGCAGTTCAGAATATATGTAGAACCAAGGAAGTCCTTAGCAATGTAAAGGGAGTAGATGTTGTTCTTCTTTAGGTCAGGGTTGATTTCGATGTTCACGCCCCACTTGTCCACCAGGAAGAAATAAAGCTCCTGCTTGTAACCGATAACCACGGTGATGTCGTTGATTCCCGCTTCCTTCAACTGACGAATCTGACGCTCAATCAGTGTCTCACCATTCTTCATGAACAGGCCCTTAGGCATGTTGTATACAGATTTGGCAGAAATGTCGGAACCACCGGCTGCAAGAATGACAGCGTTGTTGACCTTCAGTGGCTCCAGTTCCTCCATAGCGGATTCGGTTACTTTTCCATCCTTCAGGTAGCCCTTCTTTTCCAGGCTGGCGGCAAGTTCAGCCACCTCATCCTCGGATTTGAACACATAATAATGCTTATTGGAGTATACGTAGTTGGCGATATTCTCTGGTGTTTCTTCTGCTCTAAGCAGGGTTCTTATAACTTCAAACTCTTTGTAGGTAATCATTTCTTCTTTTCCTCTCTGAATCTCTTCAACAACAAGCTGCCTTCAAACACATCTATATCTTGTTTACTTGTTATCTTGCACTGTGGTGATGTGCACTGAGAAAACCACAGTCTTTTTCCAAGAGCCATATAAAGGGATGTAGTATGCGGCTCAAGGTCATTGAGGATGTCTCTCCTCACTGCTTCCTCATAAGCATCACACAACTCTCCGAACTTGAAGGTCCACGGATTTGCAAATCCTTTCAAGGTCTCACGGATTATATTCTGGGTTGTAGAATACTCGTCATCTTTGATGCATGTGCACAAGTCTATATCAGCTGATGCGATGGCATTTCCATGTTTCTTACATACACGAATGGAATCGTCGATGTCTTCCTGAGGTGTCATTGGTGCTACACCAAAGGAGATTACCACAATATCGTCCTTGGATATTTTGCCCTTCAGATTAAAGATTCCATTCATTGTGGATTCCTGGAAGGTTGTCCCTCCGGTACAAGTCCACTTCTTTTTATCTATCCTGTACTTGTGGCAGATATCCTCTACCTCATCGACCCAGTCCTTGTGACAGACCACTTCGATAGCATCGATGTTATCGTCATTCTGGAATATCTCAAGTGTATATGCAAGAATAGGTTTTCCCTGGACTTTGATGAATTGTTTGGGAACTCCTGCCCCCACTCTCGTTCCGGTTCCACCGGCTAGTATTACTCCTATGTTCATTTCATTCTCCTCGGTTTTATCTTCTTTTCCTACTTCTGCCTTTTACCTGCATTACCTGCTCATTTCTCTACACCGGCTTATAAGGATTCACACAGAGGCTTGGATTATAGTAGATGACATCATCTCCAACCAGGACGCTCTTTCCGTCCTTGACTTCGATAATGTTCACAGCACAATTGTCAGGAACCTTGCCATGCTAGAAGTCTTCCTTGTTTTCAGTTTCATAGACCTGCTGTAGCATTGCTCTTAAAGCAAATCCATGAGTCGTGAGAAGAATTGTCTCATAACAGTACCTCTTTATCAGTTCTTGATAGAACTCTCCGGTTCGGGCACATACCTGCTGAATTGACTCCCCGCTTGCACTGTTTTGAAAAGCGAATGGATTGTCATAGAAGTCATTGAAATGCTCTGATGGTATTTCAAAGTTCTCCTTGGTAAGTCCCAATCCTTCCTATTCTCCAAAGAACATCTCCTTCAGCCGGTCATCCGTCTGGATTGGAGGTATGTCCTTCTTATTCTTTCTTAGAATAATCTGCCGTTTCATAGGCCCTGGACAATGGACTTGATATAGCCACATCGAACTTGATATCGGAAAGTGCCCGGGCTGTGATTATGGCAAGTTCTCTGCCCTTTTCATTCAATAGTTCGTCCATCCATCCTTGCAGAGCACCTCGGAGGTTACCGTTGGTTTCTCCATGACGGACTATGTAAATCTTCAATCGCCAACACCCCATCGCTCTTCTAAATCAACACGAATCACTAAAACACGTGATGACAACTATTATTATAAGTGTTGGTGGGTAATTTGTCAATCTCAAATCACTTTTGTTTACAATTTCCTGTAGAAAAATTCACATTTTTCTCTTGAAAATCACGCTTTGTTGATTTATAATATCAATATAGGTGATTTTGAGTTTCACACGAGACGCGGAGAAGATAGATAAGAAAGGAAGAATGAAAATGTCAGTTGGAGCAAATATAAAGAAAAGAAGATTCGAGTTAAATATGTCGCAGCAGGATTTGGCAGATGCAATGGGATATAAGACCAGGTCAACAATCGCCAAGATCGAGTCTGGTGAAAATGATGTGACCCAGAAAAGACTTACCAAATTCGCAGAGGTGCTCGACACTACCGTCGAAGCTTTGATGGGTATTACTACCCCTCCTGCTACTTTGACCACAACATACACAACCATTACTTCCGACAAAAGAAATAAGACTGTTGCCATTATCCTTGCCGGTGGTAAATCAATACGCAACCACAAGAACATACCTAACCAGTTCATTGACATCAATGGTAAGCCGGTTATCGTGTATTGCCTAGAAGCATATCAGCGCCACCCTGCAATTGATGACCTCTATGTCGTGTGTCTGAAAGGTTGGGAGAACATTGTGACTGCTTATGCAGAGCAGTTTGGTATTACCAAACTCAGAGGTTTAATCCCCGCTGCTGCCAGCGGTATTTTATCCGTGGAAAACGGTCTTGATTATGTGAAGGATAAATACGGAGATGACGATATCATCATCTTCCAGGAATCCACCCGCCCCATGGTTAATGTCGAGATGATATCCAAGCTTCTCCAGGCATGCTACGAGAACAGTAAGGCGAATATCTGCCAGTCCATGAAGGACTATGTACAGTTCAGTTACAAGGCTGGAAAAGCTGAGTATATCAACCGCGAGGATGTCGTGGATCTTCAGTCCCCGGAAGCTTATCGATTTGACGTAATCAAATCAGTATTTGATGATGCTAAACAGCAGCACCACGCATTGACAGAGAGCTGCTGCGCAATGCTGATGTTTAACTTAGGCTACGATATTAACTTTATCGAAGGTAGCGTCAATAATATAAAGATTATCCGTGATGAGGATATTGCTGTATTTGGAGCTTTGTTGAAACAAAAATAAGAGCCGAAATAAAGATTTTCTTACTACTATATATCGTAAACGCTCCATAGCGAGTACTGAACCAGTCAAAAGCCACTTTTGCGGCTTGGCTTAATTGCTCTTCTTTGGTTTTCGAATACTCTCCGGCAGCTTTTCTGACCATGGAACCAGATCATCTAAAAAGGATCGGTCTGTATCATCCAGGTGTTTCGGAATCTCTGTCAGAAGATATTCAAAGTACTCATATGGCTTTAAATGGTTCGCTTTTGCTGTTTCTGCAATGCTGTAAATGATAGCGGATGATTTTGCACCATTGATGGTATCGATCATCTGCCAGTTTTTCTTGCCGACACAGAAACCGCGGATCGCACGCTCTGATGCGTTGTTGTCCATCGGAACATCCCCGTCGGTCAGGAAAACCCGGAGGTATTTTTCCTGATTCAATGCCTAAGTGAAAGCTTCCCTCAGTTTTTCCGTACCGACTTCACTTTCGTGTTGTTTCAGGTACACAAACAAAGCATCTACCAGTGGTTTTACAACCACCTGACGCTGAACGAGTCTTTCTTCTGATGAAAGTTCTTTGAGTTTTCCTTCCTCCCGGTAGATCGCCTGGATCTGCTTTATGATCAGGAATGAAGCGGACTCTTTCTGGCCTTCTTTTGGAATCACGGCAAGTGCTTCATCAAAGCGTCTGCGGGCATGGACCTTATTCGAGAACTGGAATAAGGTCCATTATCCCAGAAATATTGTTATTCCAGAAGCATGTTTCCACGTGGCATAAATGTTGTTTTTTACAGCATATTTCTTGAATAACGATAGTGCTCTTTTACAATGAAGATGTTACCTATTCATCTCATTATAAAGGAGGATTTATATGGGAAATACAATCTTACCATTCGATGAACTGATGAAAGCAGTTCTGGAGCAACTAAAATCTCAGAAATATATGGATTCAACATTGACCGTATATCGACGAACCTACAAGCGCATTCACATTTTTCTGAATCATCATGGAACGGACATATACACGCATGAATTAGGCAAAGCATTTCTTGCTGATTCAAATGTTAGCAAAACTACCTTTGTAGCCTATTCCTGTGCAGTGCGAAGGCTAGATAACTACATTGACAGAAAACCTTACAGGTGCCATCATGGGATTATAACGAGCAGATCCCTTTGGTGTTTGCAGACACTTTGACTGGGTATCTTCAAGAAGGCATAGATAATGGCAATAAACCGGCTACGATCTGCTCAAAAGAAAGAACCTGTATATCTTTTTTGTGCTTTGTGGAAAATGCAGGTTGTTCTGATCTTTCGCAATTAAACACTGGCATTGTATCAAAAGCCTTGCTTACATTCTCCAACAAGGATGCCTATGCACGTATCCGTCAGTTCCTGAATTACCTTGTTGAAAAAGGCATCACAGAAATGGATTTTTCCAGGATTGATCCGCACTATAAGAGAGGTATGGTGCTTCCTACGACATATACGCCAGATGAAATTTTAAAATGCCAGATATTCTAGCTGTCCGGCGGCACATTGCGGTAGGCGCAAACCGCACGGTATTTTCTCCAGATTCGCCTACCCGATTGTGCCGTGCCGGGACTTACCGCGCTTTTCTCCCGGCTTGGCGGCACGTTGTCGTAGCCTTGTTTGAAAGGCAACATTGCTGCTTTTGAAACAAGGCCATGACCCGAAGGTCATAGCCTTTGAAATGAACTTTGAAAACTTCATCAATAATGTCCCTGGTTTTCGACAGCAGCCCGGATCGTTTTCGCATCAATGACTTTCCGTTCCTGCTGGGAACTGATTGTCAGAGCATCGGTCATCAGGTTGTCAATCAGTCTGGGATTTCCCTGAGTGAAACTATGCGCAGCGGCCAGGGCTGCAGGATCAATGATGCTTGTGGATGCCCCTGCCAGCTGAAGCTTGTGCAGGATGTATCTGGAGACTTCGTCGTCAGACAGTCCGGCATAGTTGTAATGGACAGTGATCCGTTGGCGCAGTGCCTCATGAACTGGTTTTCGGAGCGTGTCATTAAGATGGGATTCTCCGCACAGGATCAATGTAAAGTAATTAACCGAGTCGTAGCCGTAGTTCATGAGCATCTTGATGTCATTCAGGATTCCGGTATTCAGGTACTGTGCTTCATCAATGGCGAGGAGAAGCGGCTGGCGTTTTTCTTTGTAAAGATAGGTGATCTGTTCCTGGATAGCCTTGAACATCCCGGTTTTGCCGCCTTTTTCCGGAACTCCAAGAATGAAGCAAAGCTGCTTGTAAAAGTCAGCAACGCTGATGGTGGAGAGACACAGGTATTCCATATGGAACAGGCTTGGATTTAAACTGGCGGCGAAGCAGCGAAGGGCATACGATTTTCCCATTCCGGGGCGGGCAGTAAAAACGCCAATCCCACGGATATCTTTCAGATAGTTCAGCCGATTGGTCATTTCGGTGAAATCTCTGGAAATGAAATGATCTTTTTCTTTCAGCTGCTGTTTGTCAAACGGATTGAAATAGGGCTACCGCAATCCCACTGGCTTTAGACGGTGGGTTAAGGTAGCCGGAAGCGGAGGTTTGTGCTATACTTGCGTTATGGGAACGTGGAAATCAAAAAACAGACACAAATATTTGTTACAGTATCATATTATTTTCGTA
>OGCY01000021.1_pt1 | contig 101555 bp, 84 predicted proteins | sample 1570311 | NCBI WGS metagenome assembly OGCY01 (sample SAMEA2582165, study PRJEB24529) | metagenome | biome: Human gut stool | place: China | collected 2011
TAGTGCCTTTTTATGTAACAGGGAATTCCTCGGAATTTCCTGTTACATAAAAAAGCGGCAGTCCCACCAAAAAAGCAAGACTGCCGCCAGATTTTCTCTTATATGATATGAAGCTGCTCAAACGCCCAGGCGATCCCGTCGTCTTCGACATCTTTGGTGATGAAAGTTGCGTAGGGTTCAAGCCCCTTCGCATGATTCTCCATAATAATGCTGTTTCCGGCATACCGGATCATCGCCAGATCGTTCATGCTGTCCCCAAAGGCATAGGAATCTTCCCTCGCGATCCCATATCTCTTTAAGATCACTTCCATCGCCGTCGCCTTATCGTACCCCGTCGGCACGCACTCGTAGAGTCCGTGTCCCCGGTCGATGGCGGTCACGTCCGGTGCCAGGATCTTTAAAAAACCTTCCTCGTCACTGTTCTCGTCCGCAAGAACACAGAACTTATCAAAATCCACCAGCTCCGTATTCCAGTCCGCGCTGGCCAAGCCCTGGTTCTTGTAGACCACATTTTTCACATGCTCGATCTCATCCATGTGGGAGACACCGGTCTGCACCGTACATGCCTTCGGTCCCTCTAAGATTCCGTCAAGTTTACACTCGAGGATCGCCTTTTGGAGCTCCCAACGGCGTTTTGCGGAGATTTTTCTGTGGAGCAGGGCTTTTCCCTCCGCCTCTATGTAGGTTCCACAGCCGCAGAGGTAGCCGTCCACCGGTACTTTCCCCTCAACATCCTTCATCAGACATCTCGTCCTCCCGGAGTTGATGAAAACCAGGTGTCCGGCGCGGCGCGCCTCTGTTAAAGCAAGCGCCGCGCTCTTCGGGAGCTCCTTCGACGCATCCACCAGGAGCGTCCCATCGATATCAAAAAATAATGCTTTTCTCTTCATGATCTCCGTATTAGTTTGCTGCGGAACTGCCCTCGCTCTCCTCGGCAGCAGTCTCTTTCTCTTCAAGAATATTCTCAGCCTCTGTTGTCTCGGCTTCTGTCTCCGGTGCCTCTACATATGTGGAGTTGTCGATCAGGTAGTAGTAAACAGCGCCCATGTCGAAAATCTGCTTTGCGGAATCCTCGCCGTAGGTCGTGATCATCTGCGCCGCGTTCTTGAAGTAGTTCATAACAGCGAGCTTATCTTTCTGTTCATCTGTCGCAGAAAGGTTCTCCTCTGCCTGGATCGCGTTTAAAATGATCTGCTGTTTTACAAGGTTCTCTGCTGTGTCGCGGAGTCCGTCCTCGTCCGTTCCCAGGAACATGCTGAGGAACTGATCGAACTCAAGTCCATAGCTGCTTGCATAGCTGGAATATGTGTTCTTTAACTGGTTGAACATATCATCAACGGCATCCGGGTCTGCTGTAACCTCGGAGTTGTTGATGACCTCGTTTAAGAGCTCGCTTCCTGCCGCGTTGAAGAACTGGCTGTCAGCCTCTGCCTGAAGCTCCGCACGTACTTCCTCTCTTAACTGGTCAAGAGTTGCTGTATCGTCGTTGTAGTAACGTTTTGCGAGATCATCATCCACCTTGCTGTCAGACTCAGATTTTAACTGGTTTAATTTTACATGGAACACGACTTCCTGGCCTGCGAGGTCAGCGCTGCCGTAGTTGTCAGGGAATTTTAAGTTTAAGTCTTTCTCATCGCCGACATTCATGCCGATGACGCCGTCCTCAAAGCCGTCGATAAATGTGCCGCTGCCAAGCTTCAGGTCAAAGCCCTTTTCGGTTCCGTTTGCAAATGCCTCGCCGTCCTTTGTGCCGGAGTAGTCGATATTCGCGGTGTCACCTTCCTGGGCCGGGCGTCCCTCGATGGTTACCGGGTACTCCGCGCAGAGTTCTTTTAATCTTGTCTCGACCTGGGCGTCAGTTACTTCCTCTTCCTTCGCGGAGAAAGTCAGGTTCTTGTAATCTCCAAGAGTTACGCTCTCCTCGTCGTGAAGCTCTTCCTCGGATTTTGTCTCTGTCTCAGTTGTCGCGGATACCGTCTCCTCTACAGCCGCGGAGCTGCTCTCAGTATTCTGATTCTTATTTCCGCATCCTGTTGCAATCACTGCAGCTACAGCAACGCAGATACCTGCTTTTATAATTTTTTTCATATTCTTGTTTCCTTCCATTCTGTCTCAATTTCCCCGCGCACCGCCCATTTTCCGGGTCACCCGCGCGTGATATTTATTCTAACATACCGCCACGCGAAAAAAAAGGGTGTTCACAGAATTTTAAGATATTAGTGTCCAAAGGTCTGAAGTCCGCCGCAAGCTTGCTTGCAGGAGGATTTTGGATCTTGGTATCAGAGAGGTCAAAAGACTTTTTGACCTCAACATCATTTTAAGAGAAAATCAAAAAGCATCCTGTAAGGATCATATCATCTTGATCCCGCCAGGATGCTTTTTACTATCTCTTATTTGTAGAACGCACAAAACGCCTTATATGTATTGTACACATCAAGCTTCGAAGCCAGCTCAAACGGTGCATGCATGGAAAGGATCGGAACGCCGAGATCCACGACATCCACATCCATCATCGCAACATACTGTGCGATGGTTCCGCCGCCGCCTGCATCAACGGCACCGAGTTCGCCAGTCTGCCAGTAAACGCCATTCTCTTCCATGATACCGATGACCTTCGCCATGGTCTCCGCGCTGGCATCACTGCTGCCGGATTTTCCTCTCGCGCCTGTGTACTTTGTGAGCACACAGCCTTTGTTTACATAGCTGGAGTTTCTGTTCTCGTAAACGCTTGCGAATGTCGGATCATATGCCGCGTTTACATCGGAGGAGAGGCAGATGGAATGGCGCAGAACGGTCTTTGTGTCCGCCCCAAAGCTCTCCGCAAGATCCTCAACCGCATGGTGGACGTAGTCAGAGTGAAGTCCCGTATTTCCGACGGAGCCGATCTCTTCCTTATCTGTAAGGATCGTGAATGTGGTGTGTTCCGGGTTCTCCGCAGCAATCTCCGCCATCAGCGCTGTATACGCGCACACACGGTCATCCTGTCCATAGGAACCGATGAGGCCGCGGTCCAGTCCGATATCAACGGCCTTGTATGCCGGAACCATCTCGATCTCCGCACGGGTGAAATCCTTCTCCGTGATTCCGTAGCGGTCATTCAATAACTTCATCGCAAGGAGCTTCGCCGGATTCTTGATCTTCTCGTTCTCCTCGTCATGGTACGGGATGGAGCCGATGATGATGTTCAGCTCCTCGCCCTTTAAGCCCTCGCCGAGCTTTCTTCCGTTCTGCTCTGCCGCAAGGTGCGGGAGAAGGTCTGTCACGCAGAACTGCGGGTCGCCTTCTTTCTCGCCGATGGAGACCTCAACAGTCTCTCCGTCCGCCTTCATAACAACGCCGTGCATGGATAACGGCACAGTGCCCCACTGATATTTGCGGATTCCGCCGTAGTAGTGCGGCTTTAAGTAGGCGATCTCGTCCTTTTCAAATAATGGGTTCGGCTTTAAGTCCAGGCGCGGGGAATCGATATGGGCGCCGTTCATGCGCAATCCCTCGTTCAGATCCTTTGTTCCGATGGTGGAAGCGATGATCGCTTTCTTTCGGTTTACCCAGTAGATCTTGTCGCCCGGCTTGTAGGACGCCTTCGGGTCAAATTCCTTGTATCCGGCGTTCGTTAAGAGCGATACCGCTTTTTTCACACATTCTCTCTCGGTCTTTCCCTCATTTAAGAATGTCTTGTATCCCTCGCAGAAATTCTGCGCCTCCGGAATCTGTTCCGGCGCTTTTTCTCCGATGTGCGGAGCTTCCCAGAGAAGTGCTTTTTCCAGATCTTTGCCGTTCATGCTAAAAACCTCCGTATGTGTATTTTATGAATTATAACAACTCACTCACGCTGCCTGGTCCGAATCAGTCTGTTTTATGGAAACCATTTTCGACCTGGACACATGTTCCAATTCCTGCATGCAGCTGTCGTGTCTTATCTCTTACTTTGTAAGCAGATCTTTACTGTCGAGCATCAGTGTAAATGGACCATCATTTAGCAGGTCCACCTTCATATCTGCCCCGAACTCCCCATGTGCCACCTTCTCCACATGCATCCTGCACCGCTCCATAAAATATTCATAGAGGCGGTTCGCATGATCCGGCGCTCCGGCGTCAGTAAAGCTTGGGCGGTTGCCCTTTCTGCAGTCCGCGTACAGCGTAAACTGGCTCACAACAAGGATCTCGCCGTCCACATCCTGGAGCGAGCGGTTCGTCTTTCCGTTCTCATCCTCAAAAATGCGGAGCTTGCAGATCTTGTCCGCCATCTTGTCCGCAATGCTCTCGTCATCCGTGTCGGAGACGCCGAGAAGGATCAGGAATCCCTGTCCAATGGATCCCGTCTCCTGTCCGTCCACATGGACCGACGCGTGTTTTACTCTCTGTAATACGACTCTCATGTTTCCTCCGGCGCTCTGCCTGCACCCCATTTTCCGTACCGGCAGATCCGCCCATAAATTTTATATTTTCGCTGCTGGAATTCCCTGCCTTAACAAGAGCGGAAACGGCCTACGTTGGACCGTTTCCTGCAAGTTCTTCCTGTCTTTTTTCTGCCTTTTCCCGCTCGCGGCGCTTTTCTTCCTCAACACGCCGCTCTTCCTCCTCGACCGCCATGATCGCCTGGTTTAAGGAGAACATCTTCATGTCCAGCATATCCACCATATCGGCACAGGACTTCAACTCCCGCTCCAGATAATCCGGCGCTTTTCCCTCAAATTTATAAGCGATCTTGTGCTCTAAGGATGCCCAGAAGTCCATGGCAATGGTCCGGATCTGGATCTCGACCTTCGTGTCCCGCTTTCCTTCCGACAGATAGACCGGGATCGTCACTACCATATGGTAGCTCTTATATCCGTTCGTCTTCGGATATTTAATGTAGTCCTTAACATGCAGGACCGTGATATCCGCCTGTCTTGCGATCATATCCGCAATCGGATAAATATCGGACATAAAGGAACAGATGATCCTGATTCCCGCGATATCATTTAAGTGCTCCACCATGTTTTCAATCGTGACTTCACATCCATCGTTCTTCAGCTTTTTCACGATGCTCTCCGGTGTCTTCAACCGGGAAGTGATATGTTCGATCGGATTGTAATTGTATAACTGGATAAATTCATTGTTTAAGATCTCGATCTTCGTGTTGATGGATTTTAACGCGGAGCTGTATAAAAACATTGTTGATTTCCACTGATCGATCTGATCAAAGCCTCCAGACTCTTTCGTCATGCTGACGCCCCCTTTCTTTGCAGCCGGGAACGTTCCGTCCATGCGACCATGTCTTCACGCGTTCTCTGCTACAGCTTCAGACCCTTTAAGAGATCCGCAAGACCTGTGCTTGCCTGACCTTCTTCCTTATATCCGTAGGTGTCCTCAGCTTCTCTCTCCTCTTCCTCCTCGATCAGCTCCTTCATAGACAGACTGATCTTGTTGTTTGCGGTGGAGATAATTTTTACACGTACTTCCTGTCCCTCTTTCAGAACAGCGCCCGGATGTTTGACCCTCTTTGTGCTGATCTGGGAGATATGGAGGAGACCGGTAAGTCCGTTCTCAAGCTCTACAAATGCGCCGTAGTCCTTTAAGGTCTCGACGGTACCCTTCATGACAGCGCCGACTTCGCATTTTGCAATTTTTTTGTTTGTCTCTTCCTGTTTCTTCTCTCTGGCTGCCTCGCGGCCGGATAATACGAGGCGGTGTGTCTCCTCGTCGGCGGTGATAACGGTTACCTCGATGGTCTTTCCGTCGAATTCCTTTAAGTCTTCCACATACTCGTCGCTCAGGCGGGAAGCCGGAATAAATCCGCGGATTCCTTCCAGGTACGCAACGGCGCCGGCGTTTACGATCTCTGCGATCTTTACCGGGACAACGGTGCGCTCTTCCATCATATTTTTCAGCTTATCCCACGCAAGGACCTGATTTGCTTCCTTCTTTGAGAGGACCATATTTCCCTCGCCGTCGTTTGTCGCCATCACGGTGGCTGTGATCTCGTCGCCCGGATGGATCATCTCTGCCATGTTGAAATCAGGATCTTCGCTCAGGTCGTCCTTGCGGATCACGCCGTCCGCGTAAGCCTTCAAGTCCACGATCACCGCGTCATCTGTCACATCGATCACGGTACCTGTCACAACATCGCCAACTCTAATTTTTTTAAGGGAGGCTTCCAGCTCCTCTTTGTAATCGTCCATGGATTCCATATGTCATCTCTCCTTTTCTCACCATCTGCCCTTACGCCGTTGGACGGCATAATTATGAATAGTAATTCCTTTCTCTATTTAACCATATTCTGTGAATATTTGCCATAGTTTTCACAAAAAAATCATGATAAAATGTGCATAGTAATTACTGTACACGGGTAGGAGTTTTCTGAGCTGAAAATTCCGTACAATACAGTGGCGGTAGTGGATTTTGCCGATCTGGAATGCGAAGCATCGGCAAAATCAGTTACTGTTTGCGCAAAGCGTGAGCAGTAACGCATAGTATATATTTTGGAGGCACTCACCATGAAAGATTATGCTGACCTGCATACCCATACCATCGCCAGCGGACATGCCTATGGAACCATCACGGAGATGGTCCATGCCGCCGCTTTAAAGGACCTGCCGATCCTCGGCATCACCGAGCACGCCCCGTCCATGCCCGGAAGCTGTGGGGAGATGCAGTTTTGTAACTTCAAAGTGATCCCGCCGGTCTTGGAGGGCGTCCGCCTTTTATTCGGCTGTGAGTTAAATATCGTAGATTATAAAGGAACCATCGACCTGTCGGAAAAGATGTTAAAGCGGTTATCCTACACCGTTGCCAGTCTCCATGACCTCTGCTTAAAGCCGGGAACAAGGGAAGAAAACACCTTCGCTGTCGTCACAGCATTAAAAAATCCATATGTCACGATCCTCGGACACCCGGATGACGGAAAATTCCCGCTGGACTACGAGGCGGTAGTGAAGACCGCAAAGGAGCACCACCGGATGATCGAGCTCAACAACACATCCCTGACCCCGGGCGGATCCCGCATCCACGCATACGAAAATGACCGGATCATTCTTCCGCTCTGTGCGAAATACAAGGTTCCGGTTATCATGAACAGCGATGCCCACTTTACGACGGCTGTCGGGGAACATGGACGGGCGGAGGCCCTCTTAAAGGAGTTAAACTTTCCGGAGGAACTGATCGCAAACTATCATCCGGAGATCCTGAAGGAATATATTCCGGATTTAGCTGACTTCCAGGGTTGAATCATCTGATAAAAGGGGGCTTGCCTTTACTGCTGGCAGCATATTTCAGCTGTCTGACAGCACAAAAAACGGCTGCGAAGTTTTATTTCACTTCACAGCCGTTTCCTCTTTCGTAAAAATCATTCCAGAATTACTTCAGCAGTTTGTCGACCTTCGCCCACAGTGCCTGCAGTTCCTTCTGATCGCTCAGACGGTCTTTCTGGATCCGGATAATATTCTCCAGCGCCGCATTCGCGCCGTCCGCATTTAACTTCTCGTCACAGGTCTTCTTCGCCTTTGTGTACGGGTCCATGCTCTCCTGATCCTCTTCCTGCTCTGCCTGGAGCTTCCGGATCTTCTCCACAAGCTTTACCGCCTCGTCCGACGGGTTCTTTACATCCTGCCAGTTTAAAAGGTGGGTGTTGTTCTCCGCGTTGATCGTATCCAGTGCAATACTGTTCTTTAACATCGTTTTCCAGTTGTCCGAGATCGCCGTCTCATACGTCTGCTTCGCAGTCTTATTATCCGCAAAAGCTGTCAACGGCATTCCCGCAAGACATACCAGAAGACCGAATAAAAATAAAATCCTCTTCATCTTCGTGTCCTCCTCATTGCAAGCTGATAATCAATCTCTTGACACTTTCGTGCTCCCGAGATACTAAAACATCTGAAACCCACCCGATTTTACTTTTTATTCAATAGGTGGATATTTTCCATGTTCCGTTCATTCAAAGAATATCTGCAAATGTCTGCTTATCACACTTACAAGTCCACTCTCTGAACTGTTATCATCTTATCACACTTCTGTCCATTCTTCTACGGCAAAGCTGCGGCAATCCTGCGGCAGTATGATCGTAAATATGGCACCTTCCGGCGAGGCTTTTGCCGCAATATCGCCTCCCATGTACTCCATGGAGCGTTTTGCGATGGAAAGCCCCAGCCCGTGATTTCCGTTCTTCCCTTTATAAAAGCGATCGAACAGATGAGGAAGATCGTCTTCTAGGATTCCCGGCCCGTCGTCCCGGATCGTGATCTTTAGCTGCTCCCCGTTCTCCTCCACGGAGATCCAGACCATCTCCTTTGCGTATCGGATACAGTTTGATGTCACATTCGAGAACGCCCGGCCTAAAAGCATCACATCCGAGATAATTTTATGCTCATCCCCCGGCAAAAATTCCAATTTTATTTTTTTCTGATACGCAAGTCCCTCAAGGCGCTCGATCTGGTCCTCGATGTACTCCCGGATCCCCAACTCCACCGGCACGACCTGGTACCGCATCTGGTCCATTCTCGTCAACGTCAGGATCCCGTCAACAACTTCCGTCAGGCGGCTGCTCTCGTCCAGGATCACGCCTGCTGCCTGGGAGACATCCTCAAAGACGCCTCTCTGGATTCCCTGGGCATAACCGCTGATGGACATAAGCGGCGTTCTGAGCTCATGGGACGCGTTCTGGAAAAACACACGCTCCGCCTCGTCCGCCTTTAAGAGATTGTCCTGCATCTGGTTGATCTCATTTTCCAGCTCGTAGAGCTCCTTTACGTTGGTTCCGGTCTCGACTTTCTTAAACTTCTTCTCACCGATTCCCCGCGCAGCTTCGCAGAGACGGCTCACCGGAGTCGAAATACTTCCCGCGACGAACCAGAACAGCACAATGGACACGCCCGCCATCGCTCCCATGATCATGAACACCAGTCTCGACACCTCATTTAAGATCACGCTGGTATCGTGGATCGGACAGTATAAGAGCACATTCTGGACATGACCGGGCCGATTCTGACCCACATCCAGGAAATAGAGCATATATTTTGTGTCACCGATGGTCTCCTCCGTGATCTCCCCGCTCTCGAACGCCGGATCATTTCCGGTCATTCTCGTCAGGAACTCCGAGTACATCTGGGTCATCTCCGGCTGGTCATCATAGTTTTTCGGATACAGCACCCGGTACTTGTTTCCGATCACCAGCATCTTCGACTCCCCGGACTCCGTCTGGGCCGCGTTCCGCAGGGCATTTAGGAGACTTCTCCTGTCATCCTGCGCATTTGTCTCGTCCGGCACGTCCAGGTTCCTGTACTCGTCCGCCAATTCCTCCACCGTCTTCACCATCTGCCCCAGGTCACGCTTCGCGTTGTAGTTCATATGTCCGTCCAGCGCATAGCTGAACACGAACCACGCCGCAACCGGGAACGCGATCAGAAGAAGCATCACCGGAAGGAATATCTTCATCCGGATACTTAATTTCATGCCTCTCCTCCACTCGTCAGGCGGAATCCGTAGCCCCATACGGTCTCGATCTTCACGGTGCTCTTCTGGTCCTTCAGTTTCTTCCTGAGACGCTTCACCATGTCATCCACCGCGCGGGTGTCAACTTCCCTGCTGTCCACCTTCCAGAGAGATTTTAACAGGTCATCACGGCTCGCCGCATGTTCCTGGCGCTCCAGCATATGGCACAGGAAGTCGAATTCCAGCGGTGTCAGGGCAAAATCTTTGTCCTTTAACTTCGCGGCACGGCGCTTCGGGTAGAGCTTGATATCCCCGATCTCATAGGACTCCTTCGCCTCTTCCTCCTGTCCGGAGAATGTGTCCACGCGGCGGAATAACGCCTTGACTCTCGTCACAAGTTCCAGCGGCAGGAACGGTTTTACCATGTAATCGTCGCTTCCGAGAGTGATTCCGGTGATCCGGTCTAATGGGGAATCCTTCGCGGAGACAATGATGATCGGAACATGGCTCGTCTTCCGGATCTGGGTGCAGACCGTGAGGCCATCCATCCCCGGCATCATGATATCGAGGATGCAGAGATCCGGCGCTTTTTTCTGGAACGCGTCAAGAAGGGACTCGCCATCCCCGAAGCACTCCACCTCATATCCCTCTTTTTCCAGGAAATTTTCTATCAGAAAACAAATGTTTTTTTCATCATCCGCCACATAGATCAGCTTTGGCATAATTTTCCCTCCTGTATTTCTATTATCTGCCAGAATGCGCAGCCCATTCCGCCGCCTTTCGGCAGTCTGCGTTCCCGAGTTTTAGCTTCTTTGTTAACGCCCATTATACCATGCCTTTCCTTGCATGGTAAATACCTGCCGCAGAATTGCCGCACGACCGCCCGGACCCGCGTCTCATTCTGATCATCTGAATATTGTAACTGTTCAGTGCCTCACAGTTACGGGCAAAAATCCATTCCAAATCGGCTTCGCCGATGGGATTTTTGCCTTTAAGCCTATGTTTTATTACGGTCAGCGCAGCAAATGCGCAGACCTACTGAACAGTTACTGAATATTTTCAATTTCTGCTCCTGCAGCCGGGAACAGAGGACAAAACTTCGCAGAAAATTTTCCGCAAAACTCCTTTTTCCATTGTACTTTTCAGCAAACTGTTGTAAACTAACTCTATATCACAGCGCAGTGCGAAAGAAATGATTTTCCCACTCGCCATCCTAAATTTTCAGAAAGGAAGGAATCTCACATGAATAAAGACCTGGAATTTCTCACCCGCGTGATCGACGAAAAATCCGCGAAGATCCTGGATGCCAACGATAAGATCTGGGAGTATGCCGAGCTGGCGTTCCATGAGACAAAATCGGCTGCCCTGTTAAAATCAATCTTAAAAGAAGAGGGCTTTACCTTGACGGAAGGTGATGCCGGAATCCCGACCTGCTTTACCGGAACCTTCTCCTACGGAACCGGAAAACCTGTGATGGGAATCCTCGGCGAGTACGATGCCCTGTCTTCCCTGAGCCAGAAGGCCGCTGACCCGCACAAGGAACCTTTAAAGGAAGGCGCTCCGGGACATGGCTGCGGCCACTGCGCGCTCGGTACCGGCGCTCTCGCCGCTGCCCTGGCTGTCAGGGAATACCTGATCGCCAACAAGAAGGACGGAACCATCATCTACTTCGGCTGCCCGGCTGAAGAAGGCGCAGGTTCCAAGCAGTTCATGGCCCGCGCAGGCATGTTCGACGATGTCGATTTCGTATACTCCTGGCACCCGGCAACAAAGAACGCCGTCGAGTGCAATCACAGCAACGCCATCATGGGCGCAAACTTCTATTTTAAGGGTGTTGCCTCCCATGCAGGCGCAACCCCATACCTCGGAAGAAGTGCCCTGGACGCCGTTGAACTCATGAACGTGGGCTGCAACTACCTGAGAGAGCACATGATCCCGGAAGCGAGGATCCACTACGCTTACATCGATGCCGGCGGAACCGCCCCGAACGTCGTACAGGATCACGCGACGATCCGCTACGAGGTCCGCTCTCCGTGGGTCTACCAGGTAAAAGAGCTCTTCGAGCGCGTAAAAAATGTTGCCCGCGGCGCATCCATCATGACCGATACCACCTTTGAGTGCGAGCTTTCCATGGCGTTCACCGAATATCTTCCAAACAACGCCCTGGCGGCGGTTGCGGACGAGTGTTTACAGGAAGTCGGCGCTCCGAAATGGGATGACGCGGATTACAGGATGGCAAAGGAATTCTTAAATACCTACCCGGCGACCACCCTGGAAAACATCAAATCCCAGATCATTGAGACTTACGGGGAAGACCGCTTAGAGGAGATTCTTGAAAGGCCGCTGGATTCCGAGATCCACCCGTTCAACCCGGATAAGATCAAGCTGACCGCCGGCTCTACAGATGTGGGTGATGTCGGATACGCCGCCCCTACCTTAAATATCAATATTGCCACCGCATGTATCGGAAATGTCGGACACTCCTGGCAGATGGTTGCCCAGTCCTGCAGCCCGTTAGCCCACAAGGGACTCCTGACCGCAGCAAAAGTCCTGGCTCTCTCCTGCATCCGCACCATGGACCGCCCGGATGTGATCGAAGCCACAAAGAAAGAACTCCACAAGAGAAACGGTGGACACTATACCTGCCCGCTGCCGGATTCTGTTGAGCCGCCGTTAGATACATACTAAACCGTCGATTCACGGTTCTCCGCAGACTTCATCTTTCACAATTTGAAACTGCTTTATCTGTAAAATCTTGTCTGCGTGAGTTCAGTCTTTCATACAAAAAACGGATATTTTGTTACAGTTCAGCCATGCGCTGGTTTGAATGAGAAAGTGTGTTGCAAGCTTGCTTGCATAAGCACTTTTTCATCCAAATCAGCATATGGTGGAACCACCAAGCTTCTTGTTTTCATGAATATGAAAACAAGAAGATGTAATGGCTGAACTGTAACGATATTTTTCAGTAAGTTGATCAGGGTACATGTTCGTACCCTGATTTTCTGTTATAATGATAATATTTCAATAGCCTGTTCCTATACGGAACTAACCGGAAAGTATAAGCTCTCGACTTAAAATCCATGCTTTATCAGCCACTCAATACAGTGGTTCTACTGTGTATACAAGGGAGGAATGGAACATGAACATACTGATCGCCGCAGATTCCTTTAAGGGAAGCTGCTCTGCCAGACAAGTGACCGATACCATTGAACGTGCCGCAAAAAATGTAATCCCGGATGTGACCATCACAAAGATTCCTGTCGCTGACGGCGGAGAGGGAACCGTTGATGCCTTGGTTGCTGCCATGAAAGGAACAAAAGTCAGCGTTCCTGCCCATGATCCTTTGGGGCGCCCAATAACCGCCGAGTATGGACTTCTCCCGGACGGCAGCGCCGTGATCGAGACCGCTGCGGCGTCCGGACTTACCTTATTAAAACCTGAGGAGCGGGATGCCCTGCACGCGTCCACCTTTGGAACGGGCGAGCTGATCCGTCACGCCCTGGAACATAGAGTTAAAAAGATCATCTTAGGTCTCGGCGGAAGCGCCACCACCGACGGCGGTGCCGGGCTGGCAGGCGCCCTTGGAATCTCGTTTCTCGATAAGGATGGGAAGGAACTGGAACCAGGCGGTGTCCACTTAAGGGAACTTGCCTCGATCTCCACGGATGGGCTTTTGAGGGAAGCCGCCGGATGCGAGTTTTTGGTTGCCTGCGATGTAAAAAATCACCTTTGCGGAGCCCTCGGAGCAGCTACCGTGTTCGGACCTCAGAAAGGGGCTGATGAGGAGCAGGTGAAGATTCTTGACGCGGCGCTCGCTCACTATGCCGCAGTTTTGAAGGATATACTCCACTGCGCTGCCGCCGACACCGACGGGAGCGGAGCGGCAGGCGGCCTGCTCTGCGGAATTCTCCCGTATTTCCCGGTGACGATCTGCTCGGGAATCGACCTGGTTCTGGATCTCACGGATTTCGATGAGCATGTGAAGCAGGCGGACCTTGTAATTACGGGCGAAGGACGGATTGACTTCCAGTCCGCGCTGGGAAAAGTTCCTGTCGGTGTCGCGGAACGCGCAAAAAAAGTCAGGAATGTTCCGGTGGTTGCCATCGCCGGGGCGAAAGGCGACGGATGCGAAACGCTTTATAATTTCGGGATCGATGCGATCTTCGACACGGTTCCGGGCGTCATGTCATTGGAGGATGTGATGAGTCATGCGGAGGAGAATCTGCTGAATACTGCAGAGAATGTGCTTAGACTGTTTCAGATTGGAAATTTAAGATAAATATAGCGGTCTTTGATTTCTTTCGATGGTTTTTATAACCTGTAGGCACTTCATAACCGAGAAAGACTACCGGGAATTGGGAACTCAAAATTTTTATCAGCCTCAAATCAGGTGCATGAAACTTATATTTTCACTTTCTGAGCCTTTTGGCGGATACTCTTCTGTGTTTTATCTGCCCACAATTTTTTCAAAAAAGGAGACGATTATATATGAAGCTTGTAGTTTTAGATGGATATACAGAAAACCCGGGCGATTTAAGCTGGAACGCGTTAAAAGAATTCGGTGACCTCACCGTCTATGACAGAACTTCCTTCACAGAATCACCTCTGATCACTGAACGTATCGGTGATGCCGAGATTATCATCACAAATAAGACCCCGATCTCCCGTGAGACCATCGACAAGTGTCCGCGTATCAAGCTGATCGCGGCTCTCGCCACCGGCTACAATGTCATCGACTATAACTACGCCGCTGAAAAGGGGATTCCTGTCGTAAATGTTCCGACATACGGAACCGCATCTGTCAGCCAGTTCTCCATCGCTCTTCTCCTTGAGATCTGCCATCACATCGGCCACCATGACAAGACTGTCCATGAAGGAAAATGGGCTGAAAACATTGACTGGTGCTACTGGGACTATCCGCTGATCGAGCTGGAGGGAAAGACCATGGGCATCATCGGCTTCGGGCGCATCGGTCAGGCTGAGGGACGCATCGCGAAAGCTCTCGGCATGAACGTCATCGCCTATGACCTCTACCCGAATGAATCCGGCCGCGCGATCGCGGATTACGTTACCCAGGATGAGCTTTTCGCGAAGGCTGACGTGATCTCCCTGCACTGCAATCTGACCCCGGAAAACGCAGGACTCATCAACCGGGAAAATATCGCGAAAATGAAGGACGGCGTGATTCTTCTGAACAATGCCCGCGGGCAGCTTGTCAACGAGGTGGACCTCGTAGAAGCGCTTGCTTCCGGCAAAGTCGCTGCCGCCGGTCTCGATGTCGTTTCCACTGAGCCGATCAAGGCTGACAACCCGCTCTTAAAAGCTCCAAACTGCATCATCACCCCGCATATTTCATGGGCTCCGAAGGAAAGCCGCAGGCGGATCATGGACTGCACTGTGGAGAATATCCGGGCGTTCTTAAACGGAAAACCGGTTCATGTAGTGAACATGAAATAATTTTGACTGGGCATATCAGGCTTTTTAGCGCCACTGTGTCACAGGAAATTATCTGGAATTTCCTGTGACATTTCATTTCAAAAATTCCTGTCGTCATTTGCTATCCAGGAGAAAGGAAATGTTCCGTTCCTTACGATACTGAACTACATTTAAAATTATGAATGAATCGATCCACAAATATTTCCGCGTCGGTGCGCTCCAATGGATGAGTTTTCCCGACAAAGCCTCCCTCATGGAACCGGCTCCATACGCGGCAAAATTCGGCGCCGAGATGCGGATGACCCACAACAATTTCGGTCTTCTCGTAGATCTCTCCCACATCCCGGTCACCCCTGAGACCAGCCAGTTCGTCTTCCACACGCTCCGCCCTTACATCACCCATTTAAAAATACGTTCCATCCCGGTGTGCCAACGGTTCTTTCTAAGCTCTGGATGAAAGAATCGTACCTGCCGTATATGGAACGTATTTTTTCGCTTTCTAGTCATTCTACTTATTTTTTCTTTCTGAATTTTTCGCACGTCAAGTGCATAAATTTGTTAAACACTTGCAATTGTTTATCTATTTTCTTCCTTCTCCGCGCTTCTCACCGTATTCACCATATACCGGATGACTTCCACCGGGTAATCTCCGACCGCAGTCTCCCCTGTCACCATGATTGAAGCAGCGCCATCCATCACAGCATGGAAGATATCATTTACCTCCGCACGGGTCGGGACAGGGCTACGCTCCATGGAGGCCAGCATCTGGGTCACTACCATGAACGGCTTTCCCGCCGCCCGGCACTTCTCGGAGATCTGGCGCTGGACACCCGGAAGGTCCCAGAGATGAACGGCATTTCCAAGGTCACCCCTGGCGATCACGATCTCATCCGCCGCCGGAAGAAGTTTCTCCAGTTTCCGGACGCCATCCATGTTTTCGATCTTCGCGAAGAGCCTGATATCCTCCGCTCCCGCCTCCCGAAGCGCCTCTTTTACGCACTCCAAGTCACTGTGATCTCTCACAAATGGCTGCATGACACCGGTCACGCCCATCTCTTTTGCGATCTTAATGTTTGCAAGGTCAGAATTTGTCAGCGTCGGCGGATAGATCTTCGCGCCCGGAAGAGCCGCGCTCTTTCTGCTCTTTAGGAGACCGCCCCAGAGGACCTTTGCGAAATAACGCTTTTCCTGAGTGTTTTCTCCACCATTCTCGGCCACATTTTCCGCTTTTTCCACAATTTTTAAATGGATCTTCCCATCGTCCAGAAGAACTTCCTGACCCGGAATCAGGTATGGGAAGGTGAGTTCCGGCAGCATGATCTTCGCATACTCTCCAGGTGCTTTCACATGGTCACGTTTATTTTGGGACCGATCAGCGTTTCCAGAACCTTTTCCACATATATTTTTCTCAGCTGGTATTTTCTCGATATCTTTATTTTCAGATTTCTGTGCGATTTCTTTTCTATCTGCCCCACTTACTGAGGAATCCTTCACTTTTTCTGGGATTCCGCATATCTCTACAATATCCCCATTCTTCAACGAAACAGGCTCAGAGATGGTTCCAGTTCGCAGTTCCGGTCCCTGAAGGTCCACGAGAAGCTGCGGTTTTACCCCGCATTTTTCTGCTGCGCGCTTCATCTTTCCAATCAGATCCCCTGACTCTGCGAGCGTAACATGGGACAGGTTCAGCCGCATTCCTGTCATTCCCAGTGAAAACATCTCCGCCAGCACCTTCTCGCTTGCGCACGCCGGTCCCAGCGTTCCGTATATATTCACCATCTAAACGTCCTCCTGATCCTTATTCTTCCTCAAGCATATCATAAGGCGGCGGGATTGTCATCCAGTTTCCCGGCGGGAAGAACTTTTCCCGACTTTCCTGGCTACAGAACCTGCCACCGGCAGCTTTTTCCAGATGCATGGCAATATAAAAGGTGCGCCAGACCTTTTTTCTCTGTCCGCCACACCTTCTTTTATCGAAGATCCCATTCTTTATTTATCTTTCAAAAACCTTAAACCTGGATCCTGTCCGCAACTTCACATCCGATCGCGACTCTGCACATGTCATTTCCAATGATCATCCAGTCCTTGTTCCGCAGGATCACATCGATCGGGTTTCCCTCGCAGAAATCGTGGCGATGAAGAAAATCCATCACCTTCTGGTTTCCGAGCATCCACTTAATTGTATAACGTTCCCCTGATTTTGCCGTTGATAAAGCCTGCATAATAACGCCCCCTGATCCTATACTTTACAATTGTTTTATCGGATATTGTCTGTAAATTTATATGAATTTATTTATTTTGTATCTTCTTTTTATAGAATACTCCTCAAACTATTGGTTAGTCAAGCGTAAAATCAGTTAGGTGCATGTAATCTTTTCATCTACGGCAAAATCACAAATTCGGTACTGCTAACATAGCATATATTGTTTTTTTGTAACAGAAAAACCCGCAGAACAAAGTTCTGCGGGTCTCTTACGCTTGGACACAAATATCTCACGGAGATACTATATTTATTTTTTCGGTGCAAAGCACCTCGGTATTAGATTCGTTAATTACTCGATGATTGTAGCAACTCTACCGGAACCAACAGTTCTGCCGCCCTCACGGATAGCGAAACGAAGACCCTGCTCCATAGCTACCGGATGGATAAGCTCGATTGTCATCTCAACGTTGTCGCCCGGCATGCACATCTCTGTACCTTCCGGAAGCTCGCAAACGCCTGTAACGTCTGTTGTTCTGAAGTAGAACTGCGGACGATAGTTGTTGAAGAACGGTGTATGACGGCCGCCCTCGTCTTTAGTAAGAACGTAAACCTGAGCTGTGAATTTCTTGTGGCACTTTACAGAACCCGGTTTAACAAGGCACTGTCCTCTCTGGATTTCAGTTCTCTGAACACCACGAAGAAGAGCACCGATGTTATCACCAGCCTGAGCCTGATCAAGAAGTTTACGGAACATCTCGATACCAGTTACAACTGTCTTACGAGTCTCCTCGTGAATACCAACGATCTCAACCTCATCATTGAGTTTAAGAGTACCACGCTCTACACGGCCTGTAGCAACTGTACCACGACCTGTGATTGTGAATACATCCTCGATCGGCATAAGGAACGGCTTATCTGTGTCACGAACCGGGTCCGGAATGTAGCTGTCAACAGCGTCCATAAGCTCCATAACCTTGTCGCCCCACTCGCCCATCGGATCCTCAAGAGCCTTAAGAGCAGAACCCTGGATGATCGGAGTGTCGTCGCCCGGGAACTCATACTCGTTAAGAAGATCTCTGATCTCCATCTCTACGAGCTCAAGAAGCTCCGGATCGTCAACCATATCGCACTTGTTCATGAATACTACGATGTACGGTACGCCTACCTGACGGGAAAGCAGGATGTGCTCTCTTGTCTGAGCCATAACACCATCAGTAGCAGCTACAACGAGGATAGCACCATCCATCTGAGCAGCACCAGTGATCATGTTCTTTACATAGTCAGCATGGCCTGGGCAGTCAACGTGTGCATAGTGTCTCTTCTCTGTCTCGTACTCAACGTGTGCAGTAGAGATAGTGATTCCACGCTCTCTCTCTTCCGGAGCTTTATCGATGTTCTCGAAATCTGTAGCTGTATTACCTGCAACTCTTGCTGCAAGAACTTTTGTGATTGCTGCTGTTAATGTTGTTTTACCATGGTCAACGTGTCCAATGGTACCAATGTTACAATGCGGTTTGGTTCTGTCAAACTTAGCTTTTGCCATTTTAAAACGTCCTCCTTAATTTTGCGCCCATTGGGCTATCATATTTAACTTAGGCTGAATACTATTATATTCTATTCGAAAAATTTTTTCAAGCCTATTCTTGCTATATGCAAGAGGAAACCGGAAATAATCCCGTGGGATTATTTCGCAGCGCCCTTTCTCTCAGCGATGATCTTCTCCTGAACGCTCTTCGGTACCTGCTCGTACTTCTCGAAGAACATGGAGTAGTTACCACGACCCTGTGTTCTGGAACGAAGGTCTGTGGAGTAGCCGAACATCTCAGCAAGCGGAACATATGCTTTAACCATCTTGCCGCCGCCGATATCTTCCATACCCTCGATACGTCCACGACGTGCGTTAACGTCACCGATAACGTCGCCCATGTACTCCTCAGGCATTGTAACCTCTACCTTCATGATCGGCTCAAGAAGTACCGGGTTACCTTTCGCCATAGCATCCTTGAATGCCATGGAACCAGCGATGTGGAATGCCATCTCGGAAGAGTCGACCTCATGGTAAGATCCATCATATACATCTGCAGCTACGCCGAGTACCGGGAATCCGCCAAGGATACCGGCCTTTGTAGCCTCTTCGATACCTTCGCCGACAGCCGGAATGTATTCCTTCGGAATAGCACCGCCGACAACGGAAGAAGTGAACTTGAATGTCTCTTCGCCGTTCGGATCCATCGGTGTGAAGTGTACTTTACAGTGACCGTACTGTCCACGACCACCGGACTGCTTCGCGTACTTGCTGTCTACGTCAACAGCCTTAGTCATTGTCTCTTTATAAGCAACCTGCGGAGCACCAACGTTAGCCTCTACCTTGAATTCACGAAGGAGACGGTCAACGATGATTTCCAGATGCAGCTCACCCATACCGGAGATGATGGTCTGGCCTGTTTCTTTATCTGTATGAACACGGAATGTCGGGTCCTCTTCAGCAAGCTTTGCAAGAGCTTCGCCCATCTTATCCTGTCCGGCTTTTGTCTTCGGCTCGATTGCGATATCGATAACCGGCTCCGGGAATACCATGGACTCAAGGATTACCGGATGCTGCTCGTCACAGATTGTATCACCAGTTGTTGTGGACTTGAATCCAACTGCAGCGGCGATATCACCGGAGTAAACCTTGTCAAGCTCATGTCTCTTGTTTGCATGCATCTGAAGGATACGGCCAACACGCTCTTTTTTATCTTTTGTTGCGTTTAATACGTAGGAACCGGAGTTCATTGTTCCGGAGTAAACACGGAAGAATGCAAGTTTACCTACGAACGGGTCTGTCATGATCTTGAATGCAAGTGCGGAGAACGGCTCATCATCGGAAGAATGACGAACTACTTCGTTGCCCTCAAGGTCAACGCCCTTGATCGGCGGGATGTCAAGCGGAGACGGCATGTACTCGATGATCGCATCAAGGAGCTTCTGTACGCCTTTGTTTCTGTATGCTGTACCGCAGCATACCGGAATTGCCTGACACTCGCAGGTTGCTTTACGAAGAACTTTCTTCATCTCATCAACGGTCGGCTCCTCACCCTCAAGATACTGCATCATGAGGTCATCATCGAGCTCGCAGATCTTCTCAACGAGTTCGCTGTGGTAAAGCTCTGCATCATCTGCCATATCTTCCGGAATGTCTGTTACGGAGATATCATCGCCCTTATCATCATTGTAGATGTAAGCCTTCATCTCGAAGAGGTCGATGATTCCCTTGAACTCGTCTTCCTTACCGATCGGGAGCTGGATGCAGATCGCGTTCTTGCCAAGTCTTGTACGGATCTGATCTACACAGCCGTAGAAGTTTGCCCCAAGGATATCCATCTTGTTGATGAATGCCATTCTCGGTACGTTGTAGGTATCAGCCTGACGCCATACGTTCTCAGACTGCGGCTCTACACCACCCTTTGCACAGAAAACGCCAACAGCGCCATCAAGTACACGGAGGGAACGCTCAACCTCAACAGTGAAGTCTACGTGGCCTGGTGTATCGATGATGTTGATACGGTGCTCAAGTGCGCCAGCCTTCGGCTTTGTCTTTTCCTGGAGTGTCCAGTGACAAGTCGTAGCTGCGGATGTGATCGTGATACCTCTCTCCTGCTCCTGCTCCATCCAGTCCATGGTAGCTGTACCTTCGTGAGTATCACCGATCTTATAGTTAATACCAGTATAATAAAGGATACGCTCTGTCGTTGTTGTCTTACCAGCATCGATATGAGCCATGATTCCGATATTTCTGGTTCTCTCTAACGGATATTCTCTTCCAGCCAAGGATTTTTCCTCCTATTAGAATCTGTAGTGAGCAAATGCCTTGTTAGCCTCAGCCATCTTATGCATTTCCTCTTTCTTCTTTACAGATGCGCCAGTGTTGTTAGCTGCATCCATAATCTCGTTTGCAAGTCTCTCTACCTGGGTCTTCTCGCTTCTCTTACGGGAATAGAGAGTGATCCAGCGAAGGCCTAATGCCTGTCTTCTCTCCGGCTTAACCTCGATCGGTACCTGGTATGTTGCACCACCGATACGTTTTGCCTTAACCTCGAGAACCGGCATGATGTTGTTCATAGCCTCTTCAAATACTTCTACAGCGTCCTTACCGGTCTTCTCAGCGACCTCTTCGAAAGCGCCGTAAACAATTTTCTGAGCAACGCCCCTCTTACCATCAAGCATGATGTTGTTGATCAGCTTGGTTACAACTTTGTTGCTGTAAAGCGGGTCTGCTAATACGTCTCTTTTCTGAGTATGTCCTTTACGTGGCACGTTACTTCCCTCCTTAATTATAAAAATTATATCATCGGTACTCACATGTTTCCATAAAATGTGTTCGCGCGCGGTTTTCTATCTATCTCCTGCAACCACAGGTCAAATACCACCGGCACTAATATGCGTTGTACGCATTCACTTTATTCCTGTTAGTGATCCCTATGCGGTTGTTCAAGTTTCTATCGACCGCCACTTAAGACGGAAAACTCGAACTCCGCTTCGCTACGTTTGAGTAGCAATAATTGCTTCGCAATTATTTTTTATCTTTCGGTCTCTTTGCGCCGTACTTGGAGCGAGCCTGTCTTCTGTTGGCAACGCCTGCAGTATCAAGAGTACCTCTGATGATGTGGTATCTGGTACCCGGAAGGTCCTTAACACGACCACCACGGATCAGAACAACGGAGTGCTCCTGAAGGTTATGTCCCTCACCCGGGATATAGCTTGTTACTTCAATACCGTTGGAAAGACGTACTCTGGCAATCTTTCTAAGAGCGGAGTTCGGCTTCTTAGGAGTTGCAGTCTTAACAGCTGTGCACACACCTCTCTTCTGCGGAGCAGATGTATCTGTGGCTTTCTTATGAAGGGAATTGTATCCTTTCTGGAGTGCCGGAGCTGTAGATTTCTTTACAGATGTCTCTCTACCTTTTCTTACTAACTGGTTAAATGTTGGCATTCTTTTCACCTCCTGTGATATTGACTGTTGGTTGCTGCTTATCAGCCTTTATGCGCACAAAAAACGGGACGTACCCGATGCACGCCCCATTATTATATACAGAGTTTTTCTGCATGTCAAGGAGAAACCTTAAATTTTCTTTGAAAATACGGCGTTTTTCGATCATGACACGCCTGGATGAGTTGTCTCAAATTTATCTCTTGTGATTTTGACAGGTTTGGCCTGTTTTTCTCCTGCCAGGAGACTACTCTCCAAGACAGAACATGTCCACGGTCACATCAGCGAGAAGATCTCCCTTTTCATCTGTCACTTCACTGCGGACGATTGTGATGGATCTGCCGCGGCGGATCAGGATGCCTTTTGCATAGACCGTTCCTTCCGATACGTTCCGGATAAAGTTTATATGGGCGCTCTGGGTCACATATTTTCTTCCGTCGGCTCTGGCCGTGAGGCCTGTTACCACATCTGCCAGAGCATAGAGCATTCCGCCATGGACCATGCCCATCAGGTTTGTCACGCCGTGAGTGATCTTCATACTGATCTCACTGTATTCCGGGGAGATCTTTTCAATCTTCATATTGGTATATCCCATAAATGGATTGTGTTTTACATACTCGTCCGGGTCGAGGACGTTCCATGTTTCTTTCATGACTTTTTCCTCCTTCTGCGTTCCGGCAGTGTCAATAATCCCATCGCACAGCCGGTCCGGAATAGATTTTTGCCCGCAACTGCAAAGGTACTGAACTGTTACAAGCACTGTATATTTTCAGACAGGATTTTACCATACCGGAAATTTTCATGCAAGACCCCCGATGCGATTTAGTCCACATCCGATACACATTCTGGAACGATACCGCTCCCGGGCTGAACCGTTACAAATCTCTTTCGATCCTGAGGGAGACCGCATCTGCGGTCTCCTCTTTTAATCTATCCTTCGTTAGGGATTGGGTGCCAGAAGTCCAGCCGTTCTCAGATTTGCAAGTAATTCATTAAACTGATTCACCACGTTCTCCGAGTCTGTGGCATTTGCCACCGGAGCGGCCGCTGTCACTGTCCCTGCGGGACCTGTCGGACCGGTTGGCCCCTGTGGACCCATCGCACCTGTCGCTCCCACTGCTCCTGCCGGACCCATCGGGCCCATCGGACCTGTCGCTCCCGGCGCTCCTGCCGGACCCATCGGGCCCATCGGGCCCATCGGACCTGTCGCTCCCGGCGCTCCGTCAAATCCCGGAAACCCCTGTGGACCTCTCGGTCCTTCCGGACCCGGGCATCCCTGAGGGCCTCTCGGCCCCTGCGGTCCCCGGCAGCAGCAGGTTCCGTGTCTCCAGCCATATCCCCAGCCGCTTCCGCAATTTCCGCCACAGCCGCCTCTTCTGTTTCCTCCGCAGCCACAATTTTCACCGCAGCCACCTCTTCCATCTCCGCCACAGCCCTGCGTTCCGTCCCGGCCGCAGCAACAGTTCCCATCCCAGTGTCCTCTCTCGTCTCCGCCCCGGCAGCTCTCTGCTCTGCAGTCCTCGTTCTCCCAGAAACCATATCCACAATTACGCATAACCAATTCTCCTTTCAGCATATTTTCCTTGCGGACATCCCATACAGGTTGTTCGCTTACTATAATCTATGCTGCCCGTCCGAAACTGCTACTTCTGCGATTTTTTGTCCAAAACTCCGGCTGTCACCTCACTGGATCCATTCAATTTGCTGCTCTTTTCTTTTCTCAAAATATTTCCTGTTTAACTGGCATGTCTCCGTCCCCGGCCGGCACCTCTCCGCCAGCTCATTATACCGCTCCGCCATCTTCCATTCCCCGAGCCTGTCATAGCAGACACACATCTGAAGATACGGAATATATCCCCGGCACTCCGGCATCACAAAACCGTCCTCCCCTGTCAACTTTCCGGCCTGAACTGCCTGCCCGTACCAGAAAATTGCGTCGCGATAGCGCCCGGCCGAGAAGAACCACCATCCGAGATCACAGCAGAGCTCCGGCTTCGGGATCCCCTCAGAAAGTCCGGAAAGCAGAAACTTTAGTCCCCGGTCCCGGTCCCCGATCCGGTACATACAGTACGCCCCATGCCTGCAGGCATCCATCCGGTCTTCCCGCCAGCCATCCGGCAGTTCCAGATATTCCGAAAATACGGAAGCAGCATCCCGGTATCTTCTGTGATAATATAATTCCTTTCCATAATAATACTGATCCCGCGGAGATAATTTCCCCTTCTCCCGGAGCATCTGCTCAAATATCCGAAGATTCCTGTCCGGATCCCCTGTCCCCACTTTCCGGTGCTCGATCATGATATCTTCCCGCACTACTTTTCCAAAGGGTTCCACCGCCTCATGGATGCGCCCTTTCCATACGGCTTTTCCGCACCGCCTTAAAAGACGTTCTCTATAAAAGAAAAATGACGGTGCGCCATCCCCGTCATATCCAACCGCGTATTTCAACATCACCACATCCGGCCGTTCGTCATCCAGCCGTCTCTTAAGATCCATTAATTTTCTCCGTTCCTCCTGCCTTACCACATCATCTGCATCCAGCCAGAACAGGTAATCCCCCGTTCCCTTGGAAAACGCGAAATTTCTCGCCGCAGCAAAGTCATCCTTCCATTTAAAATCATAAACCTTGTCCGTAAAAGAAAATGCGATCTCCTTCGTCCGGTCCGTAGATCCCGTGTCCACAATTATGATCTCATCCGCAAATCCCTGCACGCAGGCCAGGCATCTTCCGAGAACCTTTTCCTCATTGCGCACGATCATGCATAGGCTGATGGATACCATAATCTCCCCCTCTTTGTCCTGTTTCTTCTATCTTAATATATGAGAGATGCTCCAATCTGTTATTCTCCCAAACGCATCAACGGGCAGATCTCATTACAGTTGAAACTCCATTTCTGCAAAGCCTGCCGCTTCCATCTGTGAACAGGGATTTCCTGTGGCACAAAAAGGCGCTGATCTGCCATGACCTCTCAGCCATACGCAAACCAGCGCCATTTACACTTCACTTTTTAACGAGCCAGACCGGTTCCGATTCTACTGCCCCTATTCCGCATCTGCCACATAAGCCACAGCAATATCTTCGTAGCCATCTGTAGATGGGATCTCAAAATAAACTTCCTTGCCCGGATTCTTATATGTCATATTGATATCCATCTTATAGTTCATCTCATCAGCTTCGGATGTTGTATGATCTGTGACACTCATTCCGTAGTCCATAAACATCTTCATAGCCTCGCAATAGCCATCTTTGTTGACCGTCATCTCGCCGTTTGACTCATTGATCTTCATGTCCAGAGTGACCCCAAGCTCCTCGTAGGTCTCTGCGGTCGCGCTGGTAACTGCGGTCAGGACCTCGTTGATCTTCTGGTCATCAATAGTAAATGCAAGTTTCCTTGTGTCACCGCTTGTATACATTCTCAAGCCTTTGACAACATCCGTATCCAGATCCATGTTGATCTGTGTGGCCTGAGCTTTCGCAGCTTCCAGATCCATGGCCTGCCTGTACTTGATGCCCATAGTGTTCACATACATGTATCCGTCTGTGTAGAACATATCGATCGGCACTGCGGTTCCAAGCGTATCCGCGGTACCCTTGCATACAAACTGCATGTCTCCGTTCGCGTCCTCTTTCATCATCAGCTTCATATTCATGGACATATCAATATCCTGTCCGAGATAAGACATGGTGATCGTATAGTCCACATCGATATTCGCGCTCGGGAGAGACTCGCTAAGCTGCTGTGCTTCCTCATAGACCTTCAGCGCCTCCGGATCGTTCTCCGCGACAGCGATCGGAACTGCCTTTACCTGGGTAACACCATTTACGCTCCAGGCACCATTTTTATCGATCTCATATCCGTCCGCATGACCCGTATTTGTCTGCGCATATCCGGCATTCATCTGCAGATAACCGGAATTTCCGAAATAATAGCACTGTGCCCAGCCATCATGATCACCATCGATCCAGTCCCAGCCGTTCCGGCAGTAGGAACCGTCATCGTTCTCATACCACCAGCCGTTCATATCCTCGTGCCATTCGCCCGCGAATGCCGGGAAGGACAATGCCATTGCTAACGGCATCGCTGCAGTAAGGATCATTTTCCACTTTTTCATAAGAGAGACCTCCTTAAAATTCAACAACCGCGTCGGTCATCTGCACAAGTTTCCAGATGCCGGAGCGCCTGTTCTGTCACCCATCTGCCCACATACTTCCGTGAGTTCCATATCTCAAGTATAGCAGTTCAACCATGCAATCGCAAACCCTTTTTCCTGTAGACTTCTTACGTTTTCTTTAACTGCAAAAATCCGGCAAAGCGCTTCTGCACACTCTGCCGGATTCAATCTTTTTTCTTTATTCCAGATATGACTGCTCTGCCTGTATGACTGCGTAATAATCATCCCATTTCTCTGAGATCAGTTTCTCGATCCCCTGTTTTACCTCTTCGTTCGTTTTCCCATACTGGAATGGGACCACCGCATCGAAGATCAGGTTCGTATGGGTTGGACCCTGGATCATGCGGAAATCATGGATGGTGACGCCCGGAAAATGTTCGTTGATCATGTCAACAACTTCCTTTTTTGTCTCATTGATCGCCTCGTTATTCACCACGATCGGATCCATGTGGATCACGGCCTCACAGCCAAGTTTTTCCTTCAATTCTTTCTCGATCCGATCGATCACATCGTGGATCTCGAAGATATCGCAATCCCCGGACACTTCCCCGTGAAGGGAGATCATGCGTCTCCCCGGGCCGTAATCGTGGACCACTAGATCATGGATCCCAAGGATCTCAGGATGAGCCATAACGATCGTCCTGATCTCATTTACAAATTCTCTGGAAGGCGGTTCTCCGAGAAGCGGATTCAGGGTATCCTTCGCCGCGCCAAATCCTGCATACAATACAAAGCATGCCACAAGGCAGCCACACCATCCATCGATACTAATGCCTGTCACATGGGCCACAGCCATGGAGATCAGAACCGCCGTTGTCGCGATGGAATCGCTCATACTGTCCATAGCCGTCGCTTTCATTGTCTCCGACTGGATCTTTTTGCCGACTGTCCGATTGTAAAAGCACATGTATCCCTTTACACAGATGGAGACCACAAGGATCCCCACCGCCAGAGCGCCAGTCTCCACCGGCTCCGGATGAAAGATCTTCTCTATGGAAGTTTTGAAAAGCTCGATTCCCATGAGAATGATGACCATGGAAACTCCAAATCCGGAGACATACTCGATGCGCCCGTGTCCAAAGGGGTGATCCGCGTCAGCCTTCATGCCGGAAAATTTAAATCCCACAAGAGATATAAAGGATGATCCTGCATCTGACAGGTTATTGAATGCATCCGCCGTAATAGCGATGGATCCACTGATCACACCCGCCAGATATTTTCCGGCAAACAGAAATACATTGAGCGCGATGCCCACAATACTGCAGAGCATGCCGTAGGCACGGCGCACATCGCTGTTCCCGAATTGATCTCTGTTTTTAATAAATAAGCCGGACAGTATCGTAATCATGTAAAACACCTCCATCGGTCCGCACACTTGCCGCGCCAAGCCAAAAATCAAGAAATTGTAATTCAGGTCTTCTCACATTCAGCACAGAAAGCCCATCGGCCCGCCGAATCGTTACAAGTTGCTTTCTTCTAACCATCTGTATACTCAAACAGCGAGGAAAAACATGATCTTTCATGTTCTCCTCGCTGTTCTTATATGCCTCAGCATACGGAAAAGTTCCTGTTTCCAGAAAGCTTTCCGATATATTTATTTGTCAAAATACCGATCACTCATCGACATCCTGTGTATCATCCTCGTTGAGAATGATCTTATCTGCTTCCTCAAGCGGAGCATCCGTCTCCTCCTGCGGCTCTTCAGCAACCGGTGCTTCCTGCTCCTGGATCTTATCCTCGATCTCGCCTGTGCTGAGCTTGATATTGCGGTAACGCTTCATTCCGGTACCAGCCGGGATCAGCTTACCGATAATAACATTCTCTTTCAGACCGATCAGGTGATCGACCTTACCGTTGATCGCAGCCTCAGTAAGAACCTTTGTGGTCTCCTGGAAGGATGCGGCGGATAAGAAGGAATCGGTTGCAAGGGATGCCTTTGTGATACCGAGCATGACCTGTTTGCCCTCTGCCGGCTGTTTGCCTGCAGCGATGAGCTCCTCGTTCATCTCGTTGAAATCAAGAACATCCATGGATACGCCCGGAAGAACGTCGGAATCGCCGCTCTCCTCGACACGGATCTTCTTTAACATCTGACGCACGATCATCTCGATATGCTTATCGTTGATCTCTACACCCTGTAAGCGGTAAACACGCTGTACCTCACGGATCATGTAATCCTGTACGGCACGAACGCCCTTAACCTTTAACAGGTCGTGCGGGTTGATGCTACCCTCTGTAAGAACGTCACCGGCCTCGAGAACCTGTCCGTCCGCAACTTTGATTCTGGAACCATAGGGGATCAGATAAGTCTTGGAGTTTCCTGTCTCCTGGTCCGTAACGATGATCTCACGTTTTTTCTTTGTATCTTTAATTGTAACAACACCACCGAATTCAGCGATGATCGCAAGTCCCTTCGGGCGTCTGGCCTCGAAAAGCTCCTCGACACGGGGAAGACCCTGTGTGATATCGCCGCCGGCAACACCGCCGGAGTGGAATGTACGCATGGTCAGCTGTGTACCAGGCTCACCGATGGACTGTGCGGCAATGATACCAACCGCCTCTCCGACCTGTACCGGCTGGCCTGTCGCCATGTTTGCGCCGTAGCACTTGGAGCAGACACCGATATGGCACTTACATGTCAGGACTGTACGGATCTTAACAGTATTTCTGCCGAGCTTCTCAAGAACCTTGATAACGGCTGCGGCACGTTTCGGTGTACACATATGGTTAGCCTTAACAACAACTTCTCCGGTATCCGGATCTGTGATCGTCTCAGCGATATATCTGCCTGTCAATCTCTCCTGCAGCGTCTCGATGGTCTCTTTACCGTCCGTAAAGCCCTCAATCTCCATGTACGGGATCGTTCCCTTGCTTTCACAGCAGTCTGTCTCACGGATGATAAGGTCCTGGGATACGTCAACAAGACGTCTTGTCAGGTAACCGGAGTCGGCTGTACGAAGAGCGGTATCGGACATACCTTTTCTCGCACCATGTGCGGAGATGAAGTACTCAAGTACGTCAAGACCTTCACGGAAGTTGGACTTGATCGGGAGTTCGATCGTGTGACCGGTCGTATCCGCCATGAGTCCTCGCATACCGGCAAGCTGCTTGATCTGCTTATCGGAACCACGGGCTCCGGAGTCCGCCATCATGAAGATGTTGTTGTATTTATCAAGACCTGTCAGAAGGTCATGTGTCAGCTGGTCATCGGTTGCTTTCCATACATCGATAACTTCTTTGTAACGCTCTTCCTCTGTGATAAGACCACGGCGGAAGTTCTTAGCGATACGGTCAACGGTAGCTTCTGCATCTGCAAGGAGCTGCTTCTTTGTTGCCGGGACAGTCATATCGGAAATGGATACGGTCATAGCTGCTCTTGTGGAGTACTTGTAACCGATCGCCTTGATATCGTCCAGGGTGATCGCTGTCTGGATCGCTCCGTGTGTATTGATGACTTTCTCGAGGATCTGCTTTAACTGTTTCTTCTTTACGAGGAAATCGATCTCCGGCTTTAACTCGTTGCCCGGGATCGTTCTGTCTACAAATCCAAGATCCTGTGGGATGATCTCGTTGAAGAGGATACGTCCGACAGTTGTATCAACGATACCAGTCATTGTTCTTCCATCCGGAAGAGTCTTTGTCACACGGACTTTGATTCTTGCGTGAAGAGTAACGGCACCGTTCTCATATGCAAGAAGTGCTTCGTTCGGGCTCTTGAAGAACATTCCCTCGCCCTTTGCGCCCGGTCTCTCCTGTGTCAGATAGTAGATACCGAGAACCATATCCTGGGAAGGAACGGCTACCGGACCACCATCAGACGGCTTTAACAGGTTGTTCGGGGAGAGAAGAAGGAAGCGGCACTCTGCCTGTGCTTCCATGGTAAGCGGAAGGTGAACCGCCATCTGGTCTCCATCGAAGTCCGCGTTGAATGCGGTACAAACGAGCGGATGAAGCTTGATCGCCTTACCTTCTACAAGGATCGGCTCGAACGCCTGAATACCAAGACGGTGAAGAGTAGGAGCACGGTTTAACATAACCGGATGCTCTTTGATTACATCCTCAAGTACGTCCCAGACCTCTGTCTGGAGGCGCTCAACCATCTTCTTCGCGTTCTTGATGTTATGTGCTGTTCCGTTAGCAACGAGTTCCTTCATAACGAACGGTTTGAAGAGCTCGATCGCCATCTCCTTCGGGAGACCGCACTGATAGATCTTAAGTTCCGGTCCAACGACGATAACGGAACGTCCGGAATAGTCAACTCGCTTACCGAGAAGGTTCTGACGGAAACGTCCCTGTTTACCCTTTAACATATCGGAAAGGGACTTTAATGCACGGTTTCCAGGACCTGTAACCGGTCTGCCGCGTCTGCCGTTATCGATCAGGGCATCAACGGCCTCCTGAAGCATTCTCTTCTCGTTGCGGACGATAATATCCGGAGCACCGAGCTCAAGAAGTCTTGCAAGACGGTTGTTACGGTTGATGATTCTTCTGTATAAGTCATTTAAGTCGGATGTCGCGAAACGTCCACCGTCAAGCTGAACCATCGGACGGATATCCGGCGGGATAACCGGAATCACATTCATGATCATCCACTCCGGTCTGTTTCCGGAGCTGCGGAATGCATCTACGACCTCAAGACGTTTGATGATTCTCGCTCTCTTCTGTCCGGATGCCTCCTGGAGAGCTTTTCTAAGCTCTTCGGAGTCTTTATCCAGATCGATATTCTTTAAAAGTTCCTGAACAGCCTCAGCACCCATTCCCACACGGAATGTGCCGTAGCCGTACTTTTCAACAGCATCACGGTACTCTTTCTCAGAAAGGACCTGTTTTAACTGAAGGCCGGTATTGCCGGCATCCAGAACGATATAGGAAGCGAAGTACAGGACTTTCTCGAGGACTCTCGGAGAGATATCCAGAATCAGGCCCATACGGCTCGGAATACCTTTAAAATACCAGATATGGGATACCGGAGCAGCAAGCGCAATGTGTCCGATACGCTCACGGCGGACGCTGGATTTTGTTACCTCAACGCCGCAGCGGTCACAGATAACACCTTTATATCTGATTTTCTTGTATTTACCACAATGACACTCCCAGTCCTTGGTCGGTCCAAAGATTCTCTCACAGTACAGACCGTCTTTCTCCGGCTTTAAGGTTCTGTAGTTGATGGTCTCCGGTTTCTTAACCTCACCATGGGACCATTCCAGAATCTTTTCCGAAGAGGCAAGTCCGATACGGATCGCGTCGAATGTCATCGGCTGATAAGTTTCATTTGTCTCAGGCATGAACGGTACTCCCTTCTAATTATTTGTCGTCATCCTCGGTATAATCGTCATCGACATAGTCGTCTTTGGCACCGTCGTTTGTATAGTCATCGTCTTCCACATTGACAAGCTCGTCGCCCTTGAATTCCTGCTTCTGGAATCCGTAGTCGGATAAGTCTTCCTTATCGTTGTAGCGGCGGTCTCCCTCGATGATGGAACGAAGGTCATAGTTGGTATCGGAGTAGTCGATGTTCTCAGACATATCGACCTCTTCACCGTTGTCACGCAGCACTCTTACGTCCAGTCCGAGAGACTGTAACTCTTTTAAGAGTACCTTGAAGGACTCCGGAATACCCGGCTCCGGAATGTTCTCGCCCTTGATGATCGCCTCGTAGGTCTTTACACGTCCTACAACATCATCGGACTTCACAGTCAGGATCTCCTGAAGGGTGTAAGCCGCACCGTAAGCCTCAAGAGCCCAAACCTCCATCTCACCGAAACGCTGTCCGCCGAACTGTGCTTTACCACCTAACGGCTGCTGTGTTACCAGTGCGTATGGACCTGTGGAACGGGCATGGATCTTATCATCAACCAGGTGATGCAGCTTCAGGTAGTGCATGTGTCCGATCGTAGTCGGACCATCGAAGTATTCACCTGTACGTCCGTCGCGGAGCTGTACTTTACCGGTACGGCTGATCGGAACGCCTTTCCAGAGAGCACGATGGTCAAGGTGCTCGCCGAGGTATTCCATCGCATCCGGACGAAGGATATCCTTATACTTCTCCTGGAATGCATCCCATTCCATATTTACATAATCATTTGCAAGCTCCAGTGTATCCTGGATATCGTTCTCGTCCGCGCCATCGAATACCGGTGTGGAAACGTTAAAGCCGAGTGCCTTTGCAGCAAGGCTTAAGTGGATCTCGAGGACCTGTCCGATGTTCATTCGGGACGGCACGCCTAACGGGTTTAATACGATATCGAGCGGACGGCCATTCGGAAGGAACGGCATATCCTCTACCGGAAGTACACGGGAGACAACACCCTTGTTACCATGACGGCCGGCCATCTTATCACCGACAGAGATCTTACGTTTCTGAGCGATGTAGATACGGACAGTCTCGTTTACGCCAGGAGCAAGCTCGTCGCCGTTCTCTCTTGTGAAGAGTTTTGCGTCGATGATGGTTCCGTAAGCGCCGTGCGGCACCTTTAAGGATGTATCGCGGACTTCTCTTGCCTTCTCACCGAAGATCGCGCGAAGAAGTCTTTCTTCTGCAGTCAGCTCAGTTTCTCCCTTCGGAGTTACCTTTCCGACTAAGATATCACCGGCACGTACCTCAGCGCCGATGCGGATGATTCCTCTCTCATCCAGGTCTTTTAATGCGTCCTCACCAACACCCGGAACATCTCTTGTGATCTCTTCCGGTCCTAACTTGGTGTCACGGGATTCGCATTCATATTCTTCAATATGAACAGATGTGTATACATCGTTCATAACGAGTTTTTCGCTTAAGAGAACCGCATCCTCGTAGTTGTAACCTTCCCAGGTCATGAATCCGATCAGCGGGTTCTTACCAAGTGCGATCTCTCCATCCTTTGTGGACGGTCCGTCTGCGATAACCTCGCCCTTCTCTACATGGTCTCCCTTGTAAACGATCGGCTTCTGGTTATAGCTGTTGGACTGGTTGCTTCGTGAGAATTTGATCAGGCGGTAAACATCGCGGTTTCCGTCAGAATCTCTCTTGATCACGATCTCATTGGACGCGGAGCGCTCAACAACGCCAGCATTCTTTGCAACAACGCAGACACCGGAGTCAACGGCAGCCTTGCCCTCGATACCGGTACCAACGACCGGAGCTTCTGTGGAAAGAAGCGGTACTGCCTGACGCTGCATGTTGGATCCCATCAGGGCACGGTTCGCGTCATCGTTCTGTAAGAACGGGATCATGGATGTAGCGACAGAGAATACCATTCTCGGGGATACGTCCATTAAATCGATCTGTCTCTTCTGGAAGGAGGAAGTCTCCTCACGGAAACGACCGGATACGTTGTTGTGGATGAAGTGGCCTTCCTCATCGAGCGGCTCGTTCGCCTGTGCTACGATGTAGTTATCCTCTTCGTCCGCGGTCATATAAACGACTTCATCGGTAACACGCGGGTTTGCCGGGTCAGTCTTATCTACGACACGGTACGGAGCCTCAACGAAACCGTACTGGTTTACCTTTGCATAGCTCGCAAGGGAGTTGATCAGACCGATGTTCGGTCCCTCAGGAGTCTCGACCGGACACATACGGCCATAGTGGGTGTAGTGTACATCTCGAACCTCGAATCCCGCACGTTCTCTGGACAGACCGCCCGGTCCTAACGCGGAGAGACGTCTCTTATGCGTAAGCTCGGATAACGGGTTGTTCTGGTCCATGAACTGGGATAACTGGGAGCTTCCGAAGAACTCCTTCACTGCTGCGGTTACCGGTTTGATATTGATCAGGGACTGCGGAGTGATTCCGTCGATGTCCTGTGTCGTCATTCTTTCGCGTACCACACGCTCCATTCTGGAGAGACCGATGCGGTACTGGTTCTGAAGCAGCTCGCCGACTGCACGGATACGACGGTTTCCAAGATGATCGATATCGTCTTTTACGCCGATGCCGTACTCAAGGTGCATATTGTAGTTGATGGAAGCAAGGATATCTTCCTTCGTGATGCACTTCGGAACGAGCTCGTGGATGTTGCGGTGGAGTTCTGCTTTTAACGCTTCCTCGTCATCCCCTGCTTTTTCCAGAATCTCTTTTAATACCGGGTAGTATACTAATTCCGTAATACCTACTTCTGCCGGATCAAATGTCACATATGCGGAAAGGTCTACCATGAGGTTGGAGAGGACCTTCTCTACGCGCTCCTCAGTCTGGATCCATACGTACGGGATCGCTGCGTTCTGGATCGCGATCGCCTGGTCCTTTGTGATTGCCTTTCCTGCTTCAGCAAGGATCTCACCTGTAGATGTATCGACGATATCCTCAGACGGAATCTGTCCTACGATACGGTTCTTCATGTGGAGCTTCTTGTTGAATTTATATCTTCCGACCTTCGCGAGATCATATCTTCTCGGATCGAAGAACATACCATTTAACAGGCTCTCAGCGCTGTCAACAGACAGCGGCTCGCCCGGACGGATCTTCTTATATAATTCAAGGAGACCATCCTGATAGTTGTCGGATGTATCCTTTCCAAAGCTTGCGAGAAGCTTCGGCTCCTCACCGAAGAGATCGATGATCTCGGCGTTTGTTCCATATCCGAGCGCACGAATCAGGACTGTAACCGGGACCTTTCTCGTACGGTCTACACGGACATAGAACACGTCGTTGGAATCGGTCTCATACTCTAACCATGCTCCACGGTTCGGGATCACGGTACAGGAGTATAATTCCTTACCGATCTTATCATGATCGATTCCATAATATATACCTGGGGAACGTACCAACTGGCTGACGATAACACGCTCGGCACCGTTAATAACGAAGGAGCCGGTATCTGTCATTAACGGCAGATCGCCCATGAAAATCTCATGTTCATTGATTTCATCTTTATCTTTGTTGCAGAGTCTCACCTTAACCTTTAAAGGTGCCGCGTAAGTCGCATCACGCTCTTTGCACTCTTCGATCGTATATTTGATGTCATCTTTGCACAGCGTGAAGTCTACAAACTCCAGGCTCAGATGTCCAGCAAAGTCAGCGATCGGAGAGATATCGTCAAAGACCTCTTTCAGGCCCTCGTCGAGGAACCACTGATAAGAATCCTTCTGGATCTCGATCAGGTTCGGCATCTCAAGAACTTCTTTCTGTCTTGAGAAGCTCATTCTTACGCTCTTGCCGGCCGGCACCGGACGCATTCTGCTTTTCTCCATTTGACGTTTCACCCCTGTTTTCTTTCTCTATAATCAATAGCCAATTTTGGGCATACTGGTACCATATGCACATGATACCACAATAGTGCACATTTCATACTACCATGGGGTTGTCAATCTGTCAAGCACTTTTTTACAAGGTTTTCCTGGACGTTGTTCACGTAAATAAAAGATGTGCTGCAGAATCTTTCAGATGATCCTGCAGCACATCTTTTATCAGTCTATATAATTTTTACCATTCTACTCTACGCTTGTGTAATACCCCGGCGCATACATCTGGATCGAGTAGAAATCATCCCCTGACGGGCTTTCTTTACTTGCAAAAATCTCCGGTCCATAAGCTGTGGTAAATCCGTTGACACTGTCATCTGTCTTACTAACGATCATATCCTCGGTATTGATCAGTTCCTGATATACCTCCTGTCCGCTTAGATCCGTATCCAGATAGCCGAATTCCTGAAATGCGGCTTCCAGCACGTCCACGATCTGGTAGAAGGCCTCCTCATCGCTGCTGTAGGCACCGATCCCATGGAGATCATCTGTTGCCGTGTCGGCGTAGATGGTAATGCTTCCCACATACTCCCCATCACGGCTCAGATAACAGGCCTGATCTGTGTTGTACCAGCTCATATCGTCCGAAGCATAGTTGTAGCTGTATGTGTCCTCCATCGACCACTCAGAAAATCCGTACTGCGGCAGGAGCCGGTCCAGGGCGGCCGTCACATCCGCAAGCTGGGCGTCATAGTGACCGTAGTTTGTACAGTTTGTTCCGATGGCCCGCACCTCCTCGTCGGAGAGCTCGCCCTCCCCAAGGACCTCCACGGCGTTGGAATCGGCAGAGGACCAGAGATCGCCGCTGGACGAGTCAAAGATGTTCTCGATCCCGTAGATCGATTCCCGGATCGCATGGGTGATAAGAAACAGCAGGTTTCCGCCGACGGAAAATACCAGCCAGATGATCACGACGATCAGAATGCCGGTAAACGGCTTCTTCCGTCCCCGCTCGGAGTTTACACGGTCCATGATATTCTTCGCGGACTGGCTGCTGTAAGTTCCACTCTGGCAGGTGTCCGCCTGACTGCGGTACTGCTCAAGCTGGCTCTTCATGTGTTCGAACGCATTCCGCTGTCCCGTCATCCGGTTTCCCATATTCTGGAATGGATCCGCTGTCTTCTTCTCCCGATTTGTCTTTTTCTTTCCGCCCTGTATTCTGGTTGATGTCCCATTCCCTTTAAATATGCCCGCGTACGAATCTGTACCGGACGTGCTGCTTCCAGGGTATTCGCTTCCGCCATCATGGTACAGGCAGGCTGACTCATGGCGAGGATGCCTCTCATTTAAGTAGTAATCCACATCCTGCACATATGGATGCCACACGATCCTTTTGCATCCGCTGCAGTATAGACCCGATGTCATTTTCTGGTCGCAGTATGGACAATATCTCTGTTTCATCCGTTATTCCTCCTGTCGGTATTCCTCTTTTCAGGTCATTTTAATTTTGTATTTTAAACCCAACAGCTAAATTTCCACTCTCATTTTAACATAGGTTTCCGGTATACACAATCGAGATTTTACATCGTCAGCCCGATGCCTGATTCTTGTTACAGTACACGGGCACTCCTTGCCCGCGCACTGTAACAGGATTTTGCCGATGCTTCGCATTCCGAATCGGCAAAATCCACTACCACCACTGTATTGTACGGAATTTTCAGTTCAGAAAATTCCTACCCATGAAAAGTAACTGATTCTTTTCCCAAAACGAAAAAAGACTCAGAGCAGCCACTTTGCATGGTCTCTGAGTCTTCTCACACTGATATACTGCTTTTACCGGTTCAGGATCTCCATAAATTCTTCCCCTGTGATTGTCTCCTTCTCGAGAAGATATCCGGCAAGTTCGTTTAATTTTGCTGCATGGTCTCTTAAGATTCCCATTGCCTTCTCGTACTGTGCCTTCACGGTAGCGATCACCTCGTCATCGATGGCTTTCGCTGTCTCCGGTGAGCATGCGAGGGAGGTGTCTCCGCCAAGGTACTGGTTCGTCACGGTCTCAAGGGCAACCATACCAAACTGGTCGCTCATACCGTAGCGGGTCACCATAGCGCGGGCAAGCTTTGTGGCCTGCTCAATATCATTGGAGGCGCCGGTCGTGATGGAATGGAACATAAATTCCTCCGCTGCACGGCCGCCGGTCAGGGTTGCGATCTTGTTGAGTGCCTCCTCCTTGCTCATAAGAAGGCGTTCGCCGTCCTCCACCTGCATCGTATAGCCGAGAGCACCCGATGTTCTCGGAATAATTGTGATCTTGTGGACCGGAGCAGAGTTACTCTGGCACGCTGCAACGAGGGCGTGACCGATCTCGTGGTAGGCGACGATCCGGCGTTCATTCTCAGATACGGACGCATTCTTCTTCTGGTAACCGGCGATAACAGTCTCAACGCTCTCCTCCAGATCAGCCTGGGATACAACGCGGCGTCCCATGCGGACGGCACGGAGCGCGCCCTCGTTGATAATGTTCGCAAGCTCGGCACCGCTGGCTCCGACAGTCGCTCTCGCGATGGCGTTAAAGTCAACGGACTCATCCATCTTGACATCTTTTCCATGTACCCGCAGGATCGCCTCACGGCCTTTGAGATCCGGGAGTTCCACCGGAATTCTTCTGTCGAAACGGCCCGGTCTCAAAAGAGCCTTATCGAGGGTCTCTGGACGGTTTGTGGCCGCCAGGATCACAACACCCTTTCGTCCGTCGAATCCGTCCATCTCTGTAAGAAGCTGGTTTAAGGTCTGCTCACGCTCATCGTTTCCACCCATGCCGCTTCCGTCACGCTTTTTACCGATGGTATCGATCTCATCGATAAAGACGATACACGGCGCTTTCTCATTTGCCTGCTTGAAGAGGTCCCGGACCTTCGCGGCACCCATGCCGACGAACATCTCAACAAACTCAGAGCCGGAGATTGAGAAGAACGGAACATGCGCCTCACCGGCAACAGCCTTTGCAAGTAATGTTTTACCTGTTCCTGGAGGGCCTACGAGGAGCGCGCCCTTCGGAAGTGTGGCACCGATATCGGAATATTTTTTCGGATCATGAAGGAAATCAACGATCTCCTTTAAGGCGTCCTTCGCCTCCTCCTCACCTGCGACATCCGCGAATGTAACACCGGTCTCACTCTCCGCGTAGATCTTTGCATTCGATTTTCCAAATGTCATCGCGTTTCCGCCCATGCGCTTCGCCATGCTGCGGCTTAAGATCTGTCCAAGTCCGATCATGATCATGAATGGAAGGATCCAGTTTGTGAAGACTGCCATGATAGCGGATTCCTTCCGCGGGATCACCTTGTCGAAGGTCACTCCCTTACTGTATAACCGTTCTGTCAGATCCGGATCATCCCAGAGACCTGTCTTGTAGATCTGCTGTTTCCCATTGCTGTCTTTTGTGATGAATACGATCTCGCCGTTCGTGTCATCTTTTTCCACCTGTGCGACCTGTCCGTTGTCCACCATGGTCAGGAACTCGTTGTAGCCGACTTCCTTTACCTGGCTTTTCAGTGCGGACGGGAATACGAGTCCATTTAACAGGACCGTCATGACCAGAATTATGATCATATAATAGAAAAATCCCTTAAATGAATTGAGATCATTCGGGTTCGGCTTTTTTCCGCCGTCTTTTGTACCCATACGTCTGCCTCCTTGATTTTCATTTTTCTGCAGAGCTTTTCATCGCATCCGAGCCTCTGCTGTTACTTTTTCTGCCTTTTACATGCTTTGTTTTCTGAAGATCTGCGTGAGATGACACCCTGTCATTTCGTGTGATATTTATCCTATATCAGGAAACATTGAAAGTCAATGGAATTTATGGAAGTTTCTGAAATGTTATATTTTTTTTAGAAATTACCATTTTTCTTTCTGCCCGGCAGAGTTTGCAGGTTTCCAAACTTTTTTTATTGTTCTTCTTGACAAACAATCCTTTTCGTACTATGATACCCATAACCAAACAAGAAAAACCGTTGAGAAAGAGGAGTACATTTTCGATCGTGTTTTCACAGAGAGCTGCAGGCGGTGGGATTGCAGTATTGCACTGGAAATGGAATGGACTTTCGAGGGCAGTCCTGAATTTTAGTATGGACTGACGGCTACCGCAGTCGTTAAGAGAGCGGCGTATATGTTGGTATACGAAAAAAGCGGACCGAAAGGTCAAATTGAGTGGCACCGCGGATATGAAATTCGTCTCAAGCATCAGATTTTAAATCGATATCTGATGCTTGGGATTTTTTTTTACAAAAATAAGTGCTCTGCACCGTACAACATCCCGATCCCCAAAAACCTTCGCTCCACACCTCCAACAACTACTCGGCAAAACGGCGGTCGCCGCAACAGGACCTGCCGCAGCTGCAAAACATCTTTATCAAAAGTAGAAGAGGAGAACAAAATTATGAAAAAATCCATCAAAGCAATCATCGCAGCAACCTTCACCGCAGCACTCCTTGCAGGCTGCTCTTCTAACACAGCTTCCACCACAACAGCTGCTGAGACAACGACAGCCACAGCAACAGAAGCTGCCGCAGAGACAACAACGGCTGAATCCGCAGACGCAGCAGATACAGCTCTTGCAGACGGTTCCTACACCATCGGCATCAACCAATTCGCAGTCCACGGCTCTCTCGACAACTGCCGCGAAGGCTTCCTTGAGGGGCTTGCAGAGAACGGTATCGTTGAAGGAAAGAACCTTACCGTATTAGAAGAGAACGCACAGGCTGACCCAGGGTTAGCAGCACAGATCAGCACAAACTTCGCCGGACAGAAGGTGGATCTCATCTGCGCGATCGCAACACCGAGCGCCCAGAGTGCATACAGCGTCGGCAGAAAGAACGACATCCCGGTCATCTATACAGCCGTTACGGATCCGGTTGCAGCCGAGCTCGCAAACGCTGACGGAACTCCGGTTGGCGAAGTGACAGGTACCAGCGACAAGCTTCCGGTCGAGCAGCAGCTCGAAATGATCCGCGCGATCCTTCCGGATGCGAAAAAGATCGGAATCATGTATACAACAAGCGAAGTAAACTCCGCTTCCACTCTGGCTGAGTACAAGGAAAAAGCCGCTGACTACGGTTTCGAGATCGTTGAATCTGGCGTTTCCTCCACAGCAGACATTCCACTCGCTGCTGACAGCCTCTTAGAGCAGGTCGACTGCTTAAACAACTTAACAGATAACACCGTCGTTGCCTCCCTTCCGCTGATCCTTTCCAAGGCAAATGCGAAAAACATCCCGGTATTCGGAAGTGAGATCGAGCAGGTCAAGATTGGCTGCCTCGCTGCTATGGGACTTGACTATGTAGATCTCGGAAAGCAGACAGGACGCATGGCTGCAGAAGTTTTAAAGGGCGAGAAGAAAGCAAGTGAACTGAACTTCGAGGTGATCGAGACTGCTGCTTTCTACGGAAACTCCAAAGTCGCTGAGGATCTTGGAATCACTTTCCCGGAGGATCTTGCTTCCAACGCAAAAGAGTTATTCACTGAGATCACACAGTAGTTCAACAAATTTCATCCACTTTTAATAAGGAAGTCGGATGATCGGCAACATAAACCATCATGGTCCGGCAAAGCGATTTTCCGCTTCTGCCGGACTTTGCAGCAACATGTAATTGCGGGATTTTCCCCAGTTACTGATTTTCGGAGGATATCATGGCAATCTTATTAGGAATCTTTGAGGAAGGGCTGATCTACGCGATCATGGCCCTGGGCGTCTACATCACCTACAAGATCCTGGACTTCCCGGATCTGTCGGTTGACGGAACTTTCCCTCTGGGCGCAGCGCTGACCGCGGGACTGATCGTAAAAGGAGTTTCCCCAGTGTGGGCACTTCCGCTCTCCTTCTTTGCGGGTGTTCTCGCCGGATGCGTGACCGGTGTCATTCATGTAAAATGTAAGGTCCGCGACCTGTTTTCCGGTATCATTGTCATGACAGCTCTCTACTCCATAAACTTAAGGATCGCCGGAATGAAGGCAAACCTTCCGTTCCTGTCCCAGGATACGATCTTTGACAACGAGTGGACCAGAAACAGTCTTCCGGCATCCGTAAGACCGTACATCGTTGTGATCATTCTGGCTGTGATCGCCCTGATCTGCAAGTTCGTTCTCGACTGGTACTTAAATACGAGATCCGGCTATCTTCTCCGGGCAGCCGGTGACAATGATGCTCTCGTTACATCCCTGGCAGAAGACAAAGGCCGGGTGAAGATCATCGGCCTTGCGATCGCCAACGGATTCGCCGCTCTTGCAGGCGGAGTGCTCGCCCAGAAGCAGGCGTTCTTCGACATCTCGATCGGAACCGGAACCATGGTCTTCGGTCTCGCAAGCGTGATTCTCGGAACACAGCTGTTCCACCGCTTCGGAAAGCTGAAGGCAACCACCGCAGTTATCGCGGGTGCGATCCTCTATAAAGCGTGTGTCGCTTTCGTTATTTCCATGCGGATCGTAAAGGCGACCGACCTGAAACTTATCACTGCGGCAATTCTTCTTCTGATCCTGATCGTCAGTGATTCCATGAAGAGAAAGGGGGCACACCATGCTTGAGTTAAAAAACATCAGTAAATATTACAACGCAGGCACTGTAAATGAAATGTGCCTCTTTAACGATTTCAACCTCAGCATCGATGACGGCGAGTTTGTTTCCGTTGTCGGCAGCAACGGATCCGGTAAAACTTCCATGTTGAATCTGATCTGCGGCAGCATTCCGGTGGATTCCGGCACCATCGTCATGGGCGGAACCGATATCACAAAAATGCCGGAGTACAAGCGCCAGCGCCGCATCGGCCGCGTCTACCAGCACCCGGCGATGGGAACCTGTCCGAATATGACGATCCTCGAGAATATGGCTCTCGCGGACAATAAGGGAAAGCCGTTCAATCTTCTCCCCGGAACAAATAAGGCCCGCATTGACTTCTACCGCGACCAGTTGAAAATCCTCGGTCTCGGTCTTGAAGATAAGATGGGGGTAAAAGTCGGTGTTCTCTCCGGTGGACAGCGTCAGGCAATGGCTCTTTTAATGTCAACCATGACTCCCATCGAATTTCTGATCCTTGATGAGCACACGGCCGCCCTTGACCCGAAGACGGCAGATATTATTATGGAACTGACCGGAAAGATCGTTGCGGAAAAGCACCTGACGACCATTATGGTCACACATAATCTCCGGTTCGCTGTAGAGTACGGAAACCGTCTTCTGATGATGCATCAGGGGCATGCGGTCATGGATAAGAAAGGCGAGGAAAAGGCGAACACGAAAGTGGATGATATCCTTGACATGTTTAACGCGATCAGTATTGAATGCGGCAACTAATGCGCACCTCGCGCGGACGCTTGTGACAGTCTACATCTTCGCGCGAGTGCGCATCATTGGCACGTTAGTGCCTTTTATGTAACAGGGAATTTCTCGGAATTTCCTGTTACATAAAAAAGAGCTGTATGCGGCCGGAACTGGAATGACCAGTTTTCGGGGCATATGGCTCTTTTCGTTTTTGGGGGTATTGACTCATTGAGTCGAATCGCTCACTCGCAAACACGCGCTTCGCGCTCTATTGTCTGCTTCGCAGACAGTTTGCTCGTTAGCGGCGCAGGAAAAACAAATGTCGCCGGAGGCGCCGCTTGTTTTTCCTCTGCGCTCGCTATATCTTTATTTTCGTCCATTTTCCACTCTTAAATCTCCAGTTCGTCAGGCACACTCTCACGATCTGGTCGCACACGATTCCGAGCCAGATACCGACAACTCCGATCTCCAGTACATAGCAGAACAGGTACGCACAGGACGGGCGGACGATGGTGATACTGAGAGTCGAAGCACAGGTGGTGAACACCACATCTCCCGCACCCCTGAGACATCCCATGTAGATGACCTGGGAGATCTGCAGGAGTACGATCACGGTCATGACCTGCATGATCCGGGCACCCATGGCGATAATATCTTCCTCAACAAAGTACAGGTGGAAATACCAGTTTCCTAACGCCAGGTACAGGATCGACAATACGATGGAGATCATGTTTCCGATCCTCTGGCAGATCGTCCCGTACATGACCGCCAGATCCGGGCGCTTCTCCCCAAGGCTTCGTCCGCAGAGCGCCACAGCGGCTACCTGCATGCCGTCGCCGAAGGAGAAAGACAGGTTCATGACATTCATGGCCACCTGGTGCGCCGCGTAGGCCGAGGTTCCTAGTCTCGCCGCCATGATCGATACAAGAAGGAAACCGGTCCGCATGAACACCTGCTCGATGAAAACGCTGGAAGCGATCTTTGCCATATTCTTTGCCGGTTCCAGGGTGATGCGGACGCGCTCTTTTATAATGTAGGGAATGCTGACAAAATTGTCTTTCGGGATCAGGGAGCAGATGCTCATGATGCAGGCCACGATGGTTCCGAAGACGGTAGCCAGAGCCGCACCCGCGATTCCCATCGCCGGAAAGCCAAGATGACCCTGAATCAGGAGATAATTTCCGATCATATTGACCACGTTAGAAGTCACGTTGGTTCGCATGGCGATCTTCGTGTTTCCGGCACCGCGCTGGGAGGCATTGATCGCCATGGAAATGATGTTGAAGATCATGCCGCCCATGATGATCCGGAAATACAGGACCGCGCTCTCCTGAGTGTCCTCGTTGGCACCGCAGAAGCGGATGATCGGTTCCGCAAAAACCACCGCCGCTATGCTGATCAAAATTCCGACAACGACTGTGAAGATCAGCGCCATCAGGAGAACCTGGTTCGCGCCGATCCGGTCTTTCTCACCGCGACGTCTCGCCACCAGGGCAGATACGGATACATTCATGGCGATAAAGATACACAAGCCGATGAATTTCGGCTGCGTTGTCAGACCTACTGCCGCCACCGCGTATGCGCCGATGGAACTCACCATCAGCGAGTCCACCATGCCCGCCAGGGCAATAAAAAAGGACTCCATCACCGCAGGCCAAGCCATCTGGAATGCGATCTGGTATCCTTGTTTTCCTCCACCCATAAATTTCTGAAGTCTCGTCTTTTCGTTTTCCGGCATTCTCATCACTCCTGTATGTCTGCTTTTGGCATCTTTAAAATATTTTTCGGTGTGTTGCTCTGATTCTTATTAGATTTATTATACAATACGGTGAATGTAAAATCAAAGTAAAAATTAGTAACTGTGAAGGTACCGAATTTCTAACATTGAGGGCGTAAACAGTAACGGTACCGAACAGTTACAATAAATATAGTTTTATGGTAACTATTCAGTACCTTCATAGTTACGTGCAAAAATCCATTCCAGATCAGCTTCGCTGATGGGATTTTTGCCTTCCAGCCTATGTTTTCTTACGGTCAGCGCAGCAAGTGCGCAGACCTACTGAACAGTTACGTTTTATGTAATCTTGCTTCATCAGCACTTTTATCGTACAATTATTATGTTGTCCAACCGATACCCGGCAACGGGAGGAGGTGAGTCTTTTGAATTTGATACTTTCGTTTCTTGTCTCCTGTGCGGCTGGTGTAGCCTGCCACTACATCATCAAATGGTTAGATGGAGGCAAGTAGGGCAACACTAGCCTGGTGGTTTCTTATCCACCATAAAAAATAAGAAGAACCCCTCAGTATTCGCGGTACTGAGGGGTTCATTCTTTTTGTCCTTTGAATCTGATACTTTCTTTGCCTAACGGCATTATATCATATGTGTTTTTTATTTGCAATATCCCAACACACGTTTAAATCTGTATTTTTATATGCAGTGTTACTGTACACGCATGCGTGTACAGTAACGTGATTTTGCCGATGCTTCGCATTCCAAATCGGCAAAATCTGCTACCAGAAGTGTATCGTACGGAATTTTCAGTTCAGAAAATTCCTACCCCTGTACAGTAACTATGCAGTTACTGTTCCTCCTTGCGCAAACAGTAACTGATTTTTCCGATGCTTTCCAGATTGGCATAATCCACTGCCACCACTGTATTGTACGGAATTTTCAGTTCAGAAAATTCCTGCCCGTGCACATTGACCGGTACCGAACAGTTACAATAAATATAGTTTTATGTAATCTTGTTTCATTTGTGGTTCTACCGTATAATATTTATGTTGTCCAACCGATACCCGGCAGCGGGAGGAGGTGAGCTTTATGCAGTTTTTGTTTTCATTTCTTGTCTCCTGTGCGGCTGGTGTAACCTGCCATTACATCATCAAATGGTTAGATGGAGACAAGTAGGGCAACACTAGCCTGGTGGTTTCTTGTCCACCATAAAAAATAAGAAGAACCCCTCAGTATTCGCAGTACTGAGGGGTTCATTCTTTTTTGCTATATGCAGTTTTTATTTTCTTTGCCTAACGGCATTATATCATATGTATTTTTTATTTGCAATATCCCAACATATGTTTAAAACTGTGTTTTTATATACAGTTAATGTGCTCGCATTGCACAAACAGTAACTGATTTTGCCGATGCTTCGCATTCCAGATCGGCAAAATTTACTGCCACCACTGTATTGTACGGAATTTTCAGTTCAGAAAATTCCTGCCTGTGTCCAGTAACTATCTGCTGCCTGCACCATTTTTTCTCAGCTTCTGGAAAATCCCAGTGTCTTCTCCAGATCCTTCTTAAACGTCAGCACATCTGTGGAAAGCTCCGCGATCCGGGCATCAGTCATGCGGCTTACAGGGGCGGAGATGCTGAGGGCATAGACCGGTTCCTTGTGGTAGTCCGGGATGCTGACCGCAATACAGCGTACACCTTCCTCGTTCTCCTCATCATCCATCGCATATCCGGCTTCCCGAACCCCGCGGATCCGATCCATGAGATCTGACAGACTCGTCACTGTATACGGGGTCAGGGAGGTGATCTCAGAACTGTTCCAGATATCTTCGATCTCAGGATCCGGCAATTCCGCAAGCAGCGCTTTGCCGACACCGGAGCAGTATAACGGGATCCGGCTCCCAACTCTCGACACCATGCGGATCGAGCTGACTGTGGACTCCACTTTATCGATATACACGGCCTCCGTTCCCTCTCTGCGGACCAGATGTACCGTCTCTCCCGTCTGCTCTGAGAGTTTCTTCAGAGACGGATGGATCAGGGACGCCATATTCGTCTGTTCCAGGATCTTACTTCCGATTTCCAGAAATTTTAAGGACAGCGCATATTTTAAGGATTCCTCATCCTGACGGATATAGCCCATGTACTGGAGCGATGTCACGAGGCGGTGCGTCGTGCTCTTATGAAATCCAAGCTCAGCGCTCAGATCCATGATCCCCATAGGACCATTTTCCGCCAGACGCTCGATCACCTGGAACAGGCGCTCCGCAACCTGGATCGGATTTTTTCCTGTTTCTTCCATTCTGCTTGTTCTCCTATCTAACCCGGCAGATCATTCCTGCCAGCCGGGTATTCGCGCAGATATAACTGCAGTTTCCTGCGCAATTTCTTAATTTATGCCTGTTTGGCAAATCTGCGGATTGCCGTGCAGTCCACTGCCGATCATATAAACCGTGTCTTCTTCGTCATTTCCACGAACTCTCTGTTCGTCCTTGTGCGGGCAAACATATCCAGGATCTTCTCCACAGATTCTTCTGCCTTCATGGAGTTTGTCGCTTTGCGGACGATATCCACAGCTTCCGCTTCCTCGCTCGTAAGCAGGAGGTCGTCGCGTCTTGTGCCGGACTTTAAGATATCGATGGCCGGGAAGATCCTCTTCTCGGAAAGTTTTCTGTCGAGTACAAGTTCCATGTTGCCGGTACCCTTAAATTCCTCGTAGATCACGTCATCCATACGGCTTCCGGTATCGACGAGGGCTGTTGCGAGGATCGTTAAGCTTCCGCCCTCTCTCATGTTTCTCGCTGCACCGAAGAATCGCTTCGGCATGTGGAGAGCCGCCGGATCAAGACCGCCGGAAAGTGTGCGTCCGCTAGGCGGAACAACGAGGTTGTAGGCTCTCGCCAGTCTCGTAATACTATCCAGAAGGATCATCACGTCGCGTCCATGCTCTACAAGACGTCGCGCGCGCTCGATCACCATCTCAGAAACGCGTTTGTGGCGCTCCGGGAGCTCGTCGAAGGTGGAATAGATGACTTCCACGTTCGGTCCCACAACGGATTCCTTGATATCTGTGACTTCCTCCGGACGCTCGTCAATCAGGAGGATGATCATATGCATGTCCGGATAGTTTGTCGTCACGGCTTTTGCCACCTGTTTTAACAGGGTCGTCTTACCTGCCTTCGGCGGGGACACGATAAGACCACGCTGTCCTTTACCGATGGGGGCGAGAAGATCCATGACTCTCATGGCCGTCGTATTTTTTCCGCCTCTGACTTCCAGATTCAATCTCTGGTTCGGGAAGATCGGGGTCAGGTCCTCAAAGTTCGGGCGGCGTTCCACGACACTTGTCGGGTAGCCGTTGATCGTCTTCACATAGAGGAGTGCCGCAAATTTCTCTGTTGCGGATTTCACTCTGCGGCTTCCGCGGATGATATCACCGGTCTTCATATTGAAGCGGCGGATCTGGGACGGAGCTACATAGACGTCGTTGTCGCCCGGGAGGAAGTTCTCGCAGCGGATAAATCCGAAGCCATCCGGCATAACTTCCAGGATTCCGTTTGCCTCGATGCCGCTGTCAAGGTCCTGGAGGTCGTTCTTCGGGTCCGCAGTGTAGCTCTGGGTTCCCTGGTTTCTTGTCTGGTAACCTGCCTGATAGGTTCTTGTGCTCTCCTGGATGCCCTGGGCGTCCTGGACACTGTTCTGGCTCTGGCGGTCCTGATAGGAAGTGCCCTGTGTCTGTGCATCCTGGCCTGCGGACTGGCTGTTCTGTCTGTCCTGATAACTGCCGCTCTGACGGTCCTGATAGCTGCCCTGACGGTCCTGGTAATTATTCTGGCGTTCTCTGTAGTTATTCTGGCGGCTCTGGTATCCGCCCTGGCGGTCATTTCTCATCTGGCGCTCGCCGCGGTCCTGACGATCAGATCTCTCATAGCGTTCGGTTCTCTCCTGACGTCCTGTATGTTCCTGACGGTCTGCACGCTCTGATGCCGCAGACGCCCTCTCCGGTGCCGCGCTTTCCGTTCTCGCGCTTCCAAAACCGTTTCCAGAAGCTGCTGCCTCTACAGCTGTCCCCTGTGCCGGCACTGCTGTACTTTCTCTATTTTCACTGTTTCCCGCCGCTGCCTTTTGGCTGTCGGCGCTCTCCGCTGTCTCGCAGAGACGGTCAATTAATTCTGCTTTTCGTAAGCCGCTGATATTCTTGATTCCCTGGCTCTTTGCCAGCTCTTTTAACTGAGTCAGCGGTAATGTCGCTAATTTTTCACGCATAATGGATACTCCTTCATTCTTATTCCGGTTTTATCGTCTCGTTGGGAATCATAAAAGATTGTAACAGCCTCTCCGTCCCCGGCCCGGCTGCTTTTGAACCATTAGATTTGAAACTCTTCTCCGATGGGATCACCGCAATTACGCAGTATCGGAGGATCAGTATATCTCATTATAACGCACACATTATAAAAAAGAAAGAGGGAATTTTACAGATTTGGAATACGAAGCATCTGCACAGTTCCCTCTTTCTTTATTGTCTGCAGCATCTACAGCTTAATTGTCTTACCGCGTATACAGCGCTCAGGCAGCTCAGCGAATTATTTCACAAAATTCTTTATTCTGTCTCCCCGGCTTCTCTCTTGATAAACTCCATATGCTCCCGGATCTTCTTCTCATACCCGTTCTCCGACGGCTCATAGAACCGCATTCCCTCCATTCCGTCCGGCAGGTACTGCTGGGTGACATAGTGGTTCGGGTAGTCGTGGGCATACTTGTAGCCGAGACCATGTCCAAGCTTTTCAGCGCCCTTGTAGTGCCTGTCCTGAAGATGGGCAGGTACCGGCATGGTCCGCGTATCCGCCACGGTCTTCATCGCTTTTGCGATCCCCATGTATGCCGCGTTGCTCTTCGGCGCGGTGGCGACATAAGCTGCCGCCTGGGAGAGGATGATCTGGCTCTCCGGCATGCCGATCCGCTCAACGGCCTGGGCCGCGCTCACCGCCACCACCAGGGCGTTCGGGTCCGCGTTCCCCACGTCCTCCGACGCACAGATCATGATCCGTCGGGCAATAAATTTCACGTCCTCGCCGGCATACAGCATCCGCGCCAGGTAGTAGACCGCAGCGTCCGGGTCAGAACCACGCATGCTCTTAATGAACGCGGAGATCGTATCGTAGTGGTTGTCCCCGTCATGGTCATAGCGCACCACCCGTTTCTGGATACATTCCGCCGCCACATCGATCGTGATATGGATCTTTCCGTCATCGGATTTATCTGTCGTCAGGATTCCCAGCTCCACTGCGTTCAACGCCGCTCTCGCGTCGCCGTTCGCCACATCCGCCAGGAAATCCGCCGCCTCGTCGGTAATATCGGCGCCGTAGGTTCCCATTCCTTTTTCCGTATCATAAACCGCCCGCATCACAAGTTCCCGGATATCCTGCTTTTCCAGCGGTTTTAACTCAAAGATCCTGGATCTTGACAGCAGGGCGTTGTTCACCTCAAAGTACGGATTCTCCGTTGTCGCGCCGATCAGGGTGATCGTTCCATCCTCAACAAACGGAAGCAGATAGTCCTGCTGGGACTTATTAAAGCGATGGATCTCGTCCACGAAGAGGATCGTCTTCTGCCCGTACATACCGATGGAATCCTTGGCGTTCTTTACGATCTCTTCCATATCTTTTTTCCCGGCTACAGTCGCATTGATCTGCTCGAACCGGGCACTTGTCGTGTTTGCGATCACTTTCGCCAGAGTCGTCTTTCCCGTTCCCGGCGGGCCGTAAAAGATCACGGATCCAAGCTTATCCGCCTTGATCGCGCGGTAGAGGAGCTTGTCCTTCCCGATAATATGTTTCTGCCCGACCACCTCGTCCAGAGTCGTCGGACGCATCCTGGATGCTAACGGCGACTCCTTTTCCATCGTGTTCGCTCTCATATAGTCAAATAAATCCATGGCTGCTGCCTTTCTGCGTTTTGCAGCGCTCCGTTTCCGCATGAAATATCACCATCTGCGCGCTGCATCCATTCCCGCTCTTTTTGCAGGTCTTAATCGACCATCAGTTCGTCTACTGTAACAAAAGTATACCCTTTCGCTGTCAGGTTGTCAATGATTCGGAACGCCGCTTCCACAGAGGTTTTGAACTCGTCATGCATCAGGATAATGTCCCCGTCCTCCGTATCTTTCACCACTTTTGCGGTGACTTTCTCCGTATTTTTCAACCGCCAGTCGATGGAGTCCACATCCCAGAATACGGGAATCATGTCCACAGCCTCCTCCAGCTTCGCATTCCAGCTCCCATATGGCGGACGGACATACTCCGGCCAGTCCCCGGTTACTGCCCGGATCTTCTCCCGTGTGTCACAGAGTTCTTTCGCTGCGTCGGAAAGCTTCTCTTTTGTGAGGTCTTTGTGGGTCAGGCAGTGAACACCAATGAGATGTCCGTCCTTTGCCATCTGCTTTACGAGATCTTCATTTCCGTCGATGCATTCGCCCACGAGGAAAAAGGTCACGCGGATTCCACGTTCCCTGAGGCCGTCTAAGAGCGGCTTTGTGTATTTGGGATTCGGGCCGTCATCAAAGGTGAGTGCCGTATACTTTTTTGCGATGTCTTCCTGCTGGCCGTACAGATCTGATACGGCCTTTTCCGATCGTCCGGATCCGCTGTGATCATGTCCCGAAACCTCAGTGGTCATCCCTTCGCCCGGCGCAGGGATTCTTCCCGTATCGACCGGTTTTCCCTCGTGCGTATCAAATATTTCCCCTCTTCCCTTCCACATCCGCACTGCCCCCCAAGCCAGGATCATATCCACGATCAGGATCACAATAAAAATAAAAACTTTCTGTTTGAATTTCATACGCTCCTCCAGCTGCATGTATTACCGATACGTAACTGTTCGGTACTCACAGTTACGCGCAAAAATCCATTCCAAATCGGCTGTGCCGATAGGATTTTTGCCTTCTATTCTAAGTTTTCTTACGGTCAGCGCAGTAAATGCGCAGACCTACTGAACAGTTACATCGATACAATATATGCGGCCGCCCCACACTTTACCGCTCTGTTTTCTCCCTCAAAAAAGACAAAGCCCCTGAAACAGCTGTATTGGGGATAAGCTGCTTCAGGGGCTCTGCCTGCTCAATATGTACCATAATATTTCCCTTTTCAGGGAAATCCACACCGGGAACATGAATTTTTTTGCCGTGGCGAGACAGCGGGCCTCCCGGCCTTCCATTTTCCTGGCAGGCATCCAATCTGCCAGAAAACCGGTCCCTATCACATCCACCACGATGTGATTCTGCAACGATCCGGCGTCTTCATAGCTGCATGATCTCGTAACTGTTCAGTACCGCTATCATTGCATGTTTTCTATAACAAGGAGTGAAATACATCTGTCTCAAGTGGGTGGACTCGGGATCCCTGTGAGTGGAACCCGGATCCGGAAAAGGATGGGTATTTATAACTGAAAGTTTGTTTTCCTTCCTTTTTGTTTGGTGTCTTCATTATATGCCATACTATATGGAATGTCAATAGTTATTTCAAACTTTTTGTTTGCATTAATGTTATTTTGTTGACAAACAGTTTGTCATATGCTATTCTGAACTTACATCGAAGCCTGCAGAGGCATTTCTTTATACCTCTGTTTTGTTATTTTTTTCACATAGCGTATATACGGCGAACACCCCGGGGGAGATGTCCGTTTTTGACGCTTATCTTATGGGGGTACATTTATGGAAATTTCCCAGTATCTTGACTTTGACTTTCTGATCCGTTTTCTCGAGGGACTCCAGAAATTTTTAGGCGAAAACAGCGAGATCCTGATCCACGATTACCGGAAAGGATATGATCACACCATCGTTTACGCCTTAAACCCGGCGGTCAGTGGCCGTGCGGTTGGCGGTTCACCGAAGGGCGGAATGATCACACAGCTCGGAAAAGACATCGAGCCGATGAAAGACAGCATCCAGACCTTCTCCAATGGGCCGAAAGACCGTTTCTATAAATCTTTCACCACGCTGATCCCGGACGAAAACGGAAAGATCGTTGGCTCTGTCTGTGTGAATCTGGATGTCTCGGATCTCCTGAATGCGCAGCGTGCGCTGGGTGCTTTTGTTCAGTACCCGATGACCCATCACGCGCCGACAAATGATATCGATGCCCTGGCCACAAAAAATGTGGATGACATTCTTAAGTACTACATGAAACAGGCGGAGCTTCTGGTCGGAAAACCGATGGGACTGATGAACAAGGAGGAAAAGATCCGCGCATTGGACTACCTCGACCAGAAGGGTGTCTTCAAAATTTCCAAGACCAGCGTTCTTCTCTGCGAGACGCTTCAGGTATCAAAATATACGCTCTACAACTACCTTGAGGAAGCACGGAGCGGACGCGGGGATAACAGCAGCGAAGAATAGCTCGCTTCTCATAAAAAACCGGAGTACAGGCATCTTGATATACTTGTACTCCGGTTTACATTTCTCGCAACTGTTCAGTACCTGCATAGCTGCGAACAAAAAGCCCATTCTATTAGAGCTGTTTCTGTGCCACCTCAATAACACATTCATGTTTCTTAGTCACTCTGTCATAATTAATTCCAACCAATAGCAGATTTCCCTGATAATCTTTTAAAGCACTTCCATAATTCTTTTCTTTGATCTGGTTCAGCGCACCGGCTACGCTTTTATCCCACTTCAGTTCAATCACCACCGCCGGTTTATCCAGATGCGTCTTGCGCGGAATCATACATATATCAGCAAAACCTTTTCCTGAAGGTAATTCGCGGATCATCGTATAGTATTCCCGTGCAAAATAGAATGCAAGATTGACCGTGCAACTGAGCGAATTCTCGTCATTATATTGAAGAATAGACATTTCCTCATGCGCTTTATCAATTCCGGAGGCGACAGTATCCGCATCCATTGCCCACAATGCCTCTAATAATTTTCTGGATGACTCCACGGAATCTGCAACTCCATGCCAGTTCATTGTACTGATCGCATTTACATACTCCTGTGAGACCTCTTTGTTTGGTATCGCTGCAGTTTCTCTGATACTGTCATAGGTTAAATATCCAAGATGAACCAGTAATGTCAGAATATCATCTTTTGTCGCAAATGTGGTCATATCATTGCTGAAGGTTCCAATATTGATTGATACCGACTCACCTGCAAGCATTCTCACCACTGAATCCTGCAGACCATCCATATCCATTTGGATATAAATCTTCAGAGCTTCATATGTTTCTGTCTGATTCCAATAAGTACCGAATTTGTGCCGCAGCATGGCTTCAACAACAGACTTTGGACTGTACATGGAGTAATATCTGTCACCCGATTGATGATGAGCAATCAGATCATATCCATCATACCACTGTTTTGCCTCATCGAAACTCATTTGATACTTTTTACACAGGTCCGATACTTCCTGCTCTGTAAATCCAAAATATTCTGCCATATCACCAGGATCTGTCATGGAATACTCAGTAAACATGTTAAGTGCCGAATGGGATCCATATTTTTTTATAGGCAGAATTCCTGTCATATAAGCCAGAGCAACATAATCCTTGTCCTTAAGCCACGCGCGAAGAAAATCCAGATATTTTTTCTGCGCATTCTGATCCTGCTGATACTCCCGGAAAAGGCAGTCCCACTCATCGATCAGAATCACAAAAGAACGCTTTGTTTTCGCATAGATATCTTTCATCACCTGAATCAGATTATTTTCATCCCGGAACCGAATATCTCCAAAATGTTCCACAAGATCAAACACCAGGTATTTCTGCAGCATGGCCAGCATATCATCCATGTCGTGGGTCATGCTGAGAAACTCCTGCATATTGACTTTGATGACATCATATTGGTTCAGATGAACATGGTAAGAAGCTGCCCCGCTGATTTTTAGAGACGCAAACAAGCTGGAGGAATCCTCTCCCCGGTCATAATACGCAGCCAGCATATCTGCTGCCATTGACTTTCCAAAACGCCTTGGCCGACTAACACACAGAAACTTCTGCCGGGTATTCAGAACCGCATTTGTCTTCTCGATCAGTCCTGTTTTATCCATATAAATTTCCGAGTTTAAACTTTCCTGAAATCCTTTGCTTCCCGGATTCAGATAGCTTCCCATGTGACTCCCTCCCTGCGAAATATATTTATATTACTCTTATTATACCTGATTCTGATTGAGATCACAAGAACCGTCCGCCTTTATGCCTTATGAGACCCCTTCCGATAACAGAGTGTCCTGATCACGAGCTACCGATGATCAGCCGAACGTCTGCCAGACCGGCAGGTTCAATTTTCTGTCAGATCGTCACATCCTCCAGCACCTTCAGCTGATCCAGCCCCGCGCTTCCACCTGAGATCAGGAAGCAGACCTTCTCATCCTTTTTCACCTTCGCAAGTCCCTGTAAGACCGCACCGACGGTGATGGCGGAGGACGGCTCGCAGAAGATCTTTCCCTCTGTCAGGAGCAGCTTCCATGCTTTTAACAGATACTCATCCTCCACATCAAAAAATCCGTCCACGTTCGCCGCCACATACGGATAGCACTGGTCTCCCGGCATCTGGGACACAAGAGCGTCCGCGATAGACTTCTTCTGTTCAACCTTCACCGGCTTTCCGGCCGCCAGACTTGCGCTGTATCTCGGAAGCGCTGCCGGCTCTGCTCCGTAGACCTTAACACTGTTATCCATACCCTTTACCGCCGTTGAGACACCGCCGATGAGTCCGCCGCCGCTGACCGGAACGATGATCGTATCGATCTCCGGACACTGTTCCAGAATCTCGATTCCCGCGGTTCCCTGTCCGGCCATAATCTCCTCGTCGTTGTACGGCGGAACCATGGTCGCATTTTTCTCCCCGCAGATCCGCTCCGCAACGTCAAACCGCTCAGATGTCTCACACTGAACGACCTCCGCTCCCAGCTCTTTGATCGCATTTACTTTAATAGCCGGTGCCGTATACGGCATCACGATCGTCGCCTTTGCACCAAGCTTCTTTGCAGTATACGCCACTGCCTTTCCGTGGTTTCCCGAAGATGCCGCGACGATCCCGCAGCTTAACTGCTCCGGTGTCAGCATCCTGATCTTGTTGACCGCTCCGCGGAGCTTAAATGCGCCGGTGATCTGCATGCACTCCGCCTTCAGATACACCTGACAGCCAAGGTACTCGTCCAGCTTTTCCAGACGGATGAGCGGTGTTCTCGTCGTGTACGGGGCGATCCTGTTTTTCGCTTCAAAAATTTTTTCCAAGGTAAGAGACATATGTTTTTCCTCCTCTGCGTTGATGCTTTGATTGTACCATCCGAAACCCCAGATGTAAAACAAAAGAGAGCCAGATTTCTCTGGCTCCAAAAAAGGGGTATTTAAACATATGAGATTGAGCTAAATATAAAGGGCAGGTCTTCTGTCTTTAAAGGATGGAAGTTTGCTCTCCACTTCCTTGATCCGATCCGTATCCACATATACCGGAATCAGTTCTTCTCTTTCATTTCCAGCTGCAAAGGCAACTCCCATCGGATCGACTGCTACACTCTCACCCATCGCTGTGCCTCCGCACTGATCACACGCAAGTACGAAAAATGTGTTTTCCAGTGCTCTGGAGGTAATCAGTGTACGGAACTGATGACTCTTTAAATCGCCTTTGAACCATGCAGTCGGCATAATGACAATCTCAGCTCCTTTGGCCTTCTGGTAACGTGCTACTTCCGGGAAACGAACTTCGTAGCAGACAAATAAACCGAGCTTTCCAAACGGAGTATCTACTGGCTCAAAGAACTTGTCTCCAGCTTTATACTCATTGGATTCCTTGTATCCGAACGCATCATATAAATGCGTTTTTCTGTAAGTCTGTACGATTTCTCTCTTGTTATTCACCATAACAACTGTATTGTAACAGCGATGATCAGCCGGATCCTCAATGGTCTCCTTCATTCCGAATGTGAGCCATACATCATGATCTGCGGCTAATTTTTTCATTCCCTGCACAAATTCTCCGTCCAGCGGTTCCGCAACCGCATTTGCTGTTGCAATGTCTGTACCAGCTGGAAAGCGGCTCATAAAAGTTTCTGGGAAAATAATCATACCCGGATGATATTTTTCTGCTGCATCCTTTACTAAGCTGTCAGCTTTCTCGAGATTATCTTTTGGATATTCAGTTGGTGCGACCTGTGCCATAACAAATAAGCTTTCCATGTCTTTCTCCCACAGAATTTATTTCCCTTATCATACTACATATCACACACTTTTTCTATATACAGATTCAGTGTTTTATTTGGCCCTAAAAAGCCATTTTTTAGATTCCGACAGAATACAGAAAGAGACAGGCATCCCCGTCTCTTTCTTATCGTACACAGTTCTTTCCCCCATTATCAGCTCTTTACGATCGACCGATTATCTTTATCCCCACACCATCTTTCTTTTCCTACTTAACCCACTTTTCAACCTTTTCCACATGGAATCCAACAGCATGGGCTATCTGCTCCAGCGGCAATCCTAGTTTTCGAAGATTTATGGCCGTCAATTCAGCCTGCGTCTCTCGTCCTTCCTCATAACACTCTTTTTCCACCTCATCCATTGTCCGGTACATCTCGTTCACTCCCTTCGAATTTTCCTTGAGATACCTTGTTCTTTCTGCCAGCAATCCGTAATGCATGTCATCTGCATCTGCGCAGTTGAAATCATGCATCAGCTTTCCAATGGCGGAATCGTCACGGTACTCTCCGTTCACATATAGATTTTCAACAATCCTAAAAAAGCGGATCTGATATGAACTGTTGATTGTGTGACTTTTCCCCGCAGGGCTCGCCGAGATAGGTTTCAAAAACACGTGTTATTGCCGGATTTTTGTTTTTATCCCTACTCACCCATACAATAAAACGTAAATTCTCCTTCTGCCAGGAGCTTCCCCGTATCGGTCTCTACGACCTCGGCTTTTGTAAAGCAGACGGTCTTTCCGCGCTTTGTGATCTTCGCCAGCCCCTGAATGTTTTTTGCGCTGCTGCCGCGAAGGAAACGGAAGGAGCTGTCCAGAGTCACATATTTTCTTCCGTCATTCCTCGTTACAAGTCCCGCGGCAACCTCCGCCATCACGAACATCAGGCCGCCGTGGACCGTCTGCATGGCATTCAGGGAATCCTCTGTGATCTCAGCCCGGACCTCAGCCCGGTCCTCCGATAATGCGACCGCACGGATCCTGTTGTGGAGCATAAATGGGTTTGTTTGATTCACACGCTCCATCTGTTCTACATACGTTTCTTTTCCGGGATTCTCCATATCATTTCCTCCATATTTCTACTTCTGTTCTTCTGCTTTTTCACATGATCTTCTGTCTATGACGATGATCATTTATTCGTGCAGTTCGCCGCGTCGATGGCGATCGCCAGCATCAGTGCCATAATTTCGTCCTTCGGATCCAGAATGTCGATCACATAGGTGTCGCCCCAATGGAACGGCTTCTTTGAAATATGGACCACCGCACAGCACTCCTCATACACATCGTAGTCCCAGGCCAGAAAATCTCCCTCGCAGCGCCATCCGTTGTAATCCAGTTCATACCGGGGCTTAAAGAAGGAAAACTCTTTCTGCACACTTCCGAATTCTTTTCCATCGATCTCGATATCGAATGCCGGAAGCAGGGTAAGGAGGCGCTGTTTCACCATGCCAACTTCCCGTCCGCTCTTGTCGTATACGTGTATCTGATGCCCCAGCGCAAAAAATTCCGCTTTTACAAAGTATTTTGGTTCTTCCTTCTCATCATACACATCGTATGTATCCGTCCATGAAAAAACTCTCTGTTTGATCAGTAGCTGCATAAGCTTCTCCTTTCTTAAAACATCCGCTCCCATCCTGCAAATGCCTCATCCACCGCCGCCAGATATTCCGGCACATGCTGGGATTTGCGGATCTTTTTGGCTAATTTTTCACTGTCCGGAACTTCCTCTAACATATAGCTCCAGAGGTCCTTCATACGGAAAAGAAGATTTCTGTCGCCGGACATGGTCTCGCGGTAATATTCAAAGATCTCATCGTGGAAGGCACGGATCCGGGGCATGAGATTGTCTCCCGTGTTTCTGGACTCCGGTACTGTCTTTTCCGTCTGCTCCGGTGATGTCTCTTTGTTTCCGTTTTCTGTTCCTGCACAGACCTGGGCATTTTCCACACCGGCTTCTTCTATTTTTATCAACTCTGCCAGTGCCGGATTTCTGATGAGTCCCCTCCCGATCATCACGTTTTCCACCGTCGGGAATTTCTCCCGAAACTTTTTCATATGCTCTGCCGTGAACAGATCTCCGTTGTACACGACGGGATTCCGGCTCTCCTTTAAAATATCCGCAAAAACATCAAGATGCGGAACACCTTTATAAAACTCCTTCTGGATCCGTGGATGCACTGTCAGCTCGCTGATCGGGTACCGGTTGTAGACCTCCATGATCTCCGGCCACTCTTCCACTTCATTCTTTCCGATCCTGGTTTTAACAGAGATCTGGAACTCCCCGTTTCTCACCGACGCATCCGAGAACACTTCATCAAAAAAACGATCCAGATCATCCGGGTAAAGTAAAAAACCGGAACCTTTTTTCTTCGCTGTGACCGTCCCTGAGGGACATCCAAGATTCAGGTTGATCTCCCGGTATCCCATCTCTGCCAATTTCTTTGATGCCAGAAGGAAATCTCCCGCCCGGTTCGTCAAAATCTGCGGCACCACCGGTACCCCCGCATTATTCTCCGGCAGCACATCCCGCATCTCCTTCACGCTCATCCCCTGCTCCGGTCCCGGTGCCAGAAACGGCGTAAAATATTTGTCCACACCACCGAAATACTTGTGGTGCAGATTCCTGTATGGATATGTTGTGATTCCCTCCAATGGGGCGAAATATAGATGCAGCATGTCATGTTCCTCGTATCTTTTCGTAAACTCACAGTTCTTCCTGAACTGTTTTTCTTATCGTACCACATTTGGAACGCCAGGGCAAATTATAAAATCTTCTATAACATGCTAAGGTATGGATATCTGACAGCAATTCTTATTTCTTTTGCTCTGACTCATTCGGACCTGCTCGTCCACTTAACCATTTTTCTGCAGTTATTAACACAATCTATTTCATTTTTCTGCACGTATAAATACGTGTCTATTTTTCATTGACTAACACATCTGCACCTGTCATAATCAAAGAAGAAATCTATATGAAAACCTCAGAACTGATAAAACTGTTAAAGCGTGCGAAGTGCCGCAGAATTCGAAACGAAAGCCGTCATGACATCTGGTATAGTCCAATGACAAACCGTGAATTTCCTGTTACAATTTTCCCTTTTTTTCTCTGCCTTTTCTCTGGAAAACTATCCTTTTTTCATCTATACTATATTCATAGTCCCATTACGACATCATTGCTGTTTATCTCATTTGGAGGTGCTTTTATATGACAGAACTCAGTATTCATGAATTATCCCTTGGTTTTTCCCATGACAGACAGATGCTTGTGGAGTTTCTCGCAAAGCATCATTTAAATTATGAGGACGATATCGAAGCGGCGTTCGGCGTGTTTGATTCCGATGACAATCTCACCGGATGCGGATGCTGCGCAGGAAATCTTTTAAAATGCTTTGCGGTGGATGAGAGTCTCAGAGGACAGAATGCTCTCGGAAGTCTCGTGTCCAGACTTGTCGAAAACCGGTTTGAGGCAGGGCATTACGATCTTTTTGTGATCACCAGACCGAAGAACAAAGTGCTTTTCACATCCTGCGGATTTTATCCTCTGGCAGAGACAGAAGCTGTCCTGATGCTGGAGAATAAGAAATCCGGACTGGACAACTATTATAAGAAATTTCTCGCCGGGACAGATACCGATGAGAACGTGGGCTGTATCGTCATGAACTGCAATCCCTTCACGAAAGGTCATCTCGCGCTGATCACTTACGCCGCTAAGGCATGTTCCCTGCTCCATATCTTCGTGGTTGAGGAGAACCGGTCCAGGTTCCCGTTTGCGGACCGTCTGAAGCTTGTCCGGGAAGGTACGGATCATCTTCCGAACGTCATTGTACATCCATCAGGACCATATATGATCTCCAACGCTACATTCCCGACCTACTTCTTAAAGGACTGCGAGGACGCGGCGAAGATCCAGAGTGAGCTCGACATCACACTGTTCGCGTCGAGGATCGCTCCGATCCTTCATATTACAAAACGTTTCGCCGGAGAAGAGCCTTTTGATCCGGTAACAAGACGCTACAACGAGGCGATGATCCGCATTCTCCCAAAATACGGCATCTCCTTCATCAAGATCGACCGGATCACCACAGAGGGACCGGATGGAAAGCCGGAGGTCATCAGTGCTTCCAGAGTTCGGAAATTGTTGGATGAGCAGGGCGTGACCGACGAAGTTCTGTCGCTGGTGCCGGAGTGTACGGCGAAGTATTTAAAGGAAAGCTTTAAGTAACTGCGAATTCTCCTGCCAATCCTGTTCTCTGACGTTTTTTCAGATGCATGATAGCTGAAATGCTGTGCAAAAGTAAAGCGGACATTCGCAATCCGCTTCGCTACTTGCTCATGAACGCAGTCGCTTCGCGATCTGTCAGTGGGAGCTTTCAACTCCCACTGACATAAGCATCCCACTCACCCACCGCTTAGTGCTCCGCGCACTTGAAGCGGGGGAATGCTTATCTGCGTTCAAAAAGTCTTTGCACAGCATTTTCTGCATTTAGGAAGTTCGAACTAAATTCCAAATGGAGTGTTTTTTATGAACCTAAATAATGTAATTACCGGCTCACCGGTGACTTCCGGGGAACTTCGCGCCGTCAGAGACCAGCGTGTCCTGAAAAAATGGGAACTTCTTACCCCCGGCGGGGAGATCTGTCTTGTGGAGTTTTCCTTAAATATTGCCGGGACAGTCAAGACGTTTCCCTTCGCCCGGGCGGCATTCCGGGAGGAAGTACGGGAACTGTCTGACCGCCTCTCCCGTTTCTCTGTTCTGAAAACAGAGGTTTATGAGAAAAATACCGGTGACTGCGCGTTCTTTCTTTTAAAGTCCCAGGCCATACAGGTCAAAAAATTTCTCGTCTCCGTCGAGGAAAGCCACCCTTTGGGCCGTCTCTTCAACCTTGACGTCTGCGGTCCCGATGGAATTTCCGTAAAGCGGCATGATCTCGGACTTCTCCCCAGAACCTGTCTTGTCTGCGGGGAAGATGCCCATGTCTGCGCACAAAAAAAGTCCCACTCCATAGAGCTGATCCAGTGGCAGACGGCAAAGCTCTTCCATGAATTCTTCCGGGACCGGGCGGCTGATCAGGCGGCTTCCGCGGCGGTACGGGGACTGCTCTACGAGGTTTCAACCACCCCGAAGCCGGGACTGGTGGACCGGAACAACTCCGGCTCCCACAAAGATATGGACTTTTTTTCATTCCTTGACAGCAGCGCCTCCCTGATCCCCTGGTTCCGGGAATTCTTCTGCCTGGGATGGGATCACAGCAGTGAGTCGGACAGGCAGCTTTTTGAGCGGCTGCGCTACGCCGGACAACGGGCCGAAGCCGCTATGTTCTCCGCCACGGGCGGGATCAACACCCACAAGGGGCTTGTCTTTGCCTCGGCGATCCTCTGCGGGGCGCTTGGAAAAGTTCACGCGGGTCAGGAGCTTCCGCCGCCGTTGGAGAATGTGCTTCAGGAATGCAGGAAGTTAGGGGAGTGCTCTCTCGCAGATCTGCATCGACTTCCGAACGTGCAGACTCCGCTTCCCGGTTCCGAAATCCAACATATTTCCGGACATACACCTGACAAGATGCAGTCCGATCCGCAAAGCGCTTCTGCCCCCGACATCAGAACACATTTCGTATCACTTTCTACGAACGGGGAACGCATCTTTACCGCCTACGGTATCCAGGGTGCCCGCGGTGAGGCGGCTGCCGGTTTCCCATCCGCAGTCCAGATCGGTCTGCCATCTCTGAAAAAATGGCTTTTCTCCGGTTTCTCTTTAAATGACGCCGCCGCCATGGCTCTTCTCACCCTGATCTCTGAAGTTGACGACACCAATATGGTTCACCGGGGAGGGCCGGAGCTTGCGAAAAAAAGCAAAGAGCAGGCAAAGCGCCTGCTCTCCACTGTCACAAAAGAAAATTTTAAAGAGACCCTGAACTCCCTGGACCATCAGTACATCACAGACAACTTAAGTCCCGGCGGCTGCGCAGACCTTCTCGCCGTCAGCCTGATGTTCTATTTTCTGGAATCTGCCGGTATGATTGCGGATATTTAAGATGGTCCAAAGGCGCTGCTCATGCCGCGTTGGGACCGCTTCTTTCCACCCTGCCAGTAATTTCTTCTGAGTATGTGAGACCGGCAGCTTCCACCGTTGGCAGCTTCTTCTAAATACCTGACTGCCGAAAAGGCCAGCAGCTCTGCTTATCTAAAGAGCTGCTGACCTTTTTCTTACTCCATCGTTACCTTCACGCCGTCGTCCTCAGTCCATCTGATCTCATACGTATCTGCAGTGTAGGTAAATCCATCGATCTCCATTTTTCCATCTCCGGTATTCTTGAAGGAAAGGGTGAAATCAGTACAGTCATCCGTGTCTTCTCCCACATACAGATAGAGCGGGCTGTCCGGATCATTCGGCTTTTTCATTATATTTCCGATTTCTTCTGCCATCTCACGCTTATCGAATTCTCCGGAAAGACCATGTTCTGCTTCACAAATTTTAAACGCTTCCGCGATCCGATGTCCCTTTTCATAGAACACTGCGCTCCTCGCGCGATTTACGTAACCATTATAAACTCCAATGCTCACAGAAGCCAGGATCACCATGATGACAATTACCACCATCAGCTCTACTAACGAGTATCCTCCATGATCCAGTCTCTTCATTTTCTGCTTTCTTTTCGCCATACACACCCCCAGCTTTCTTCGTTGAACCGGGGTACCCGATGACATTTTCCGTTATTCTGTTATTCCCCGGCTGGTTATTTGTTACATTGGGTACTTGTAACTGTAAAGTTACAGACAATTGTACTCTTTGTTTATAACATATGGTCACATGGCGTTCTATTGTCCAAATTATGTCACCAGATCAGGCCTGTTCTTTCTCCCGTTCTGCCACTGCCATGGCGATCTTTTCCGGTGTGATCGGGAGTTCGTAGAACCTGGTTCCTGTGGCGTTAAAGATCGCATCCGACACAGCCGGAAGCGGTGTATTGATCACGACTTCACCGATGGATTTCGCGCCAAACGGTCCCGCATCCTCGTAGCTGCTCTCAAACTCTACACAGATATGTCCGATATCGATACGGGTCGGGATCTTATACTGCATCAGGGAGTTCTCCGCAAGTTTTCCCTTCTTACTATAGGTAATATTTTCTGTCAGTGTCATGCCGATTCCCTGGAGAATACCGCCTTCCGCCTGAACTCTTGCCAGGTTCGGGTTCACCGGTGTTCCGCAATCCACGGCAGCCGCATAGTTGATGACCTTCGCCTCACCGGTCTCAAGATCTACCTCGACCTCCGCAGCGCCCACCATGAACGGCGGCGGAGAAAGCGGAGACGAATTCGTCACGGTCGCTTCTAAAGCGATCTCATTTCCGCACATGGAAGCCGTCGCAATATCGGTAAGTGATACCTGTCCGGCAAAATCTTGTCCCGCTCCTTCCCTGCGAACGGATTTTCCGTCAAATACGACCTCATTCTCCGGACACTTTAAAAGTCCGGCACCAAGCTTGCAGATCTGTTCCCGTATCTTTAATGCACACTGTTCTACGGCTTTTCCGGTTACATATGTCGTACTGGACGCATAGGATCCGGAATCATACGGAGAGGAATCCGTGTCTGCACCAAGAACAATGATCTCCTCCACTGAACACTCCAGCACCTCTGCCGCGATCTGTGCAAGGATCGTATCGCAGCCCGTTCCCATATCGGCAGCGCCGATGGAAAGCGTGTAAAATCCGTCATCATTGACCTTAATCGTCGCACTTCCCACATCGACGGAGGTAATTCCGGAGCCCTGCATCGCCATTCCCATTCCGACAGCACGGACCTTTCCGTTGCCCATATCGCGGACCGGATACTTCTCCTCCCAGCCGATCATCTCCTTCACGCGGGTAAGACAGCGGTCCAACGCACAGCTTGTATTGACCTGACCATAATACGCAGGCATCACATCGCCCTCTCTTACGATATTCTTCTCGCGGATCTCAAAGGGATCCATGTGGAGCTTCGCCGCCAGCTCGTTCACCGCCGACTCCACAGCAAACAATCCCTGAGTCGCTCCGTATCCCCGGTACGCACCTGCGGACATGTGGTTGGTATAGACAACATCGCTCACAAAGCGGAATGCTTTTGCCTTTCCGTAAAGAGGGATCGATTTGTGACCGGAAAGTCCTACGGTGGTCGGTCCATGCTCTCCATACGCGCCTGTATTGGACAGCGTATACATATCGATTCCGTTCACAATGCCGTTTTTATCTGCACCGACCCGCACATGGATCTCCATCTCATGACGCGGGGTGGAGGCAATCATGCTCTCCTCACGGCTGAAAATAATCTTTGACGGCTTTTTCGTCATCCATGTCACATATGCCGGATATACCTCACTGACAGAGGTCTGCTTTGCACCGAAGCCGCCTCCGATCCTCGGCTTGCTGACGCGGATCATGGTCTTCGGAATATGGAGCGCATTGGAGATGATCCGGCGGCAGTGGAAGACGATCTGGGTAGAGCTCACTACGTTTAAACGTCCGTAGGTGTCGATGGTACAGAAGGTACGGAACGTCTCCATCATGGTCTGCTGACACGCCTTCGTATGATAGACCCGGTCGATTACGATCTCGCTGTTCTTTAAGACCTCCTCGATATCTCCGGAGCCGGTCTCGTCATGGGCGCACAGATTTCTCCGGTTGTCCGCCCCGACCGGAACCAGGCTCTCCCAGTTCTCCTCCGGATGCACCAGGATCGGATTGTCCTTTGCTTTTCGGAAATCAAGAAGCGGTTCCAGAACCTCATACTGGACCTTGATAAGCTTTAATGCCTTGTCCACACATTTTTCATCACGACCGGCAACGATCGCCACCACATCTCCGACAAACCGTACATGGCGGTCGATCAGCAGGCGATCATACGGGCTCGGCTCCGGGTAGGTCTGACCTGCCTGAGTATATCTTCTTCCGTCCTGTGGGATATCCTCCCATGTATAGATTGCCTCGATGCCGTCCACCTTCATTGCGGCAGCCTTGTTTACGGATGTCACCATCGCATTTGCGTAAGGAGATCGCAGAAGCTTCACGATCAGGCAGTCCTTCGGTGCGATATCATCCACATAGACCGGCTGTCCCGTTACGAGCTGCATCGCGTCCTTTTTCCGTACCGGTTGATTTACATATTTCATGACTTCTCCGACTCCTTTCCGCTTTTTTCCTTTTTCCATGCAAGGAACGCCTGGATCCCGCGGAGCTGTCCCTCATAGCCTGAGCAGCGGCACAGGTTGCCGGCAAGATATTCCCTGATCTCTTCCTCTTCCGGGTACTCGTTTTCCCGGAACAACGCCAGTGCGTTCATGATAAAGCCCGGATTGCAGAAGCCGCACTGCTCCGCGCCCTGATCCGCAATAAATGCCCCAAACTCCTTCGCCTCCTCCTGAAGTCCCTCCAGGGTCGTCACCGTTCTTCCGTCCGCTCTTGCCGCAAGCACCGAACAGGATAATACCGGCTTCTCATCTAAAAATACCGTACAAAGACCACAGTTTGATGTCTCACAGCCGCGCTTCACGCTGTAGCATCCGTGATCCCGCACAAAATCGATCAAAAGCATGTCCGCGTCGATGTCGGCGGAGATCTTCTTTCCGTTTAATGTCATGGTAATGTTCATGATATAATTCCTCTATAAATTTTTTTCACTTTCATCTGATTGATCCGGCTGGAATTCTTCCTTATTTTCCCGCCAGCTTACAGACAGCTCTCCTTACCAGAACTCCCGCCAGGTGTTTCCGGTACTCCGCGCTTCCTCTCGTGTTGGAGCCGGTCTCGACCTGTTCTTTTACACATTTCGCCGCATTTTCTGCCATGTTTTCCACATCTGCGGCTTGAATATCCGCGTCTGCAAGTTCAAAAAGTACTGCCTTTCCAGGTCTCGCCCCGATGGAAAACCGGTATCCTGCCTCCGTCTTTGCCGCCGCGCAGGTCAGTACCGGAAAGTCTGTCTGGCTGTTGCGGACAGACTGGTAATCGAACGCTGCCTTTTCTTTCTTCACGATGAGCCGCACCAGGATGTCCCTGTCATACGGCATCTTCGCATACTCCTTTAACGGAATGATCCCGCCTTTATAAAGCTCCACATAGCTGTCCATGGTCAAAAACATCGTCAGCACATCGGAAAATCCGTATCTTCCATAAATACTTCCACCCACTGTCGCGAGATTCCGGAACTGGACCCCGACGATATGGCGCACGGACTCCCTCGCCGCGCCGTCCGTGTATGAATTGAGTCCCGGATCAAGCTCCAGGTCTCTCAGTGTCACCATGCAGCCGATCCGGAATTCCTCCCCCGTCTCCTCGATGGTGTCAAGTCCGAGACCGGAGAGGTCGATCGCCGTACCGATCTGCATCTTTCCCATTTTCAGCCAGACCATACCGCCGAGCACGCGGTTGCTCTTCTTCTGATTTAACTGCCATGCCTCTTCCAGGCTTTCCGCACGTTTATATTCCCTGATAACTCTCATTCTTTGCTCCTTGTCGCTACAAAAACTTCATATCTGTCCAGCATTTTCACAGCCTGCGCAGACAAGCGTGTAATCCCTATCGAACAGTTGTAAAATATACTTTAATTTTAACATACTTTCTGTTATAATTCCGTTGTAGTTAAAAAAACATAACGAAATTTCAACACAAAAATATTGAAAGAGGACAAAAGATCATGAAAAAAAATCTCAAGAAGCTTTCCGCCCTGCTCTTAGCTCTCGCATTATCCGTGAGCACAACTGCATGTGGAAACAGCACTGCATCCACGACGACCGCGGCTGAGACAGCTGCTGAAGTTACCACAGAAGCCGCATCCGAATCCGCAGCTGAGACATCTGCGGCGGCCGGCGACGAAATGACTGTCACCTATCCAGTCACCATCACTGACCATCTTGGCCGTGAGGTTACGATCGAGAAACAGCCGGAATCCTTCGTCAGCGGCTACTATATCTCCACAAGCCTGATGATCGCCCTTGGTCTCGATGACCAGTTAGTCGGCGTTGAGGCAAAGGCCGACAAGAGAAACATCTACAAATTAAGCGCTCCGGAACTCACAGAACTCCCGTCTGTCGGAACAGCGAAAGAGTTTGACCTTGAGGGCTGTGCCGCATTAAAGCCGGACCTTGTGATCGTTCCGACAAAGTTAAAAGATTCCATCCCGGCTATGGAAGAGCTTGGTCTCACCGTAATCGCTGTAAATCCGGAAGACCAGACAAAGTTATTCGAGACCATCGACATGATCTCCACAGCCGCAGACGTAGTTGAGAAAGGCCAGGAGCTGGAGTACTGGATCTCCGACGCTCTTGAGAGCTTAAAGAAATCCCTCGACGGCGTTGAGACTCCGTCCGTATACCTTGCAGGCAACAGCGCTCTGTTACAGACCGCTGGTCCGGAGATGTATCAGTCCACCCTGATCGAGAACGCCGGCGGCGTGAACGCGGCTTCCGACATCACTGATACATACTGGGCAGATACTTCCTACGAGCAGATTCTCTCCTGGAACCCAGACTACATCGTACTCGCTGCTGACGCTGACTACGATGTTGACTCTGTTCTGAACGATTCCGCTCTCGCTGACTGCACAACTGTAAAAGAAGGACACATTGCCCAGATCCCGAGCGACATCGAAGCTCTCGATTCCCCGGTACCGGCAAGCTTTTTAGGCAGCTACTATGTCGCTTCCATTCTTCACCCGGACGTTGTAACTGAAGACGATTTCAAGACTACAGAAAAGAATTTCTATGAAACATTCTATGGCTTCACTCCGGAAAGCGCAAACTGATTCCAACCGGACAATGGCAATTTTAACTCTGGCGATGACATTTCTTGTCATCGCCTTTGTTTCAGCACTGACTACCGGAAAGTACCCGATCTCCCTGGCGGATCTTTGCGCAGGGGAACCAATGGCGGTCCGCACTTTTACCATACTCCGCCTGCCCCGCGCTCTCATGGGACTCGTCGGCGGCTTTGGCCTCGGTGTGGCCGGGTTCGTCTACCAGACGGTCTTCCGGAACCCGCTGGCGTCCCCCGATATCATCGGCGTCTCTTCCGGTGCCAGCGCAGGTGCCGCCTTCGCAATCCTTTTTACCTCCGCTGCATCGCCGTCCACCACGGTCTTCGCGTTTGTCGGCGGACTTCTCGCAGTTTGTCTGTCCCTTGGACTCACCGCCCTTTCCCCAGTAAAGGAACACTCTTCCATTGTTCTCGCGGGGATCGCGGTCCACTCCCTGGCGCAGACATTTCTCATGGTGCTGAAGCTCATGGCTGACCCGGAAAAACAGCTGGCTTCCATCGAATACTGGATCATGGGAAGTCTTGCGGGCGTCACTGCCTCGAAGATCCCGTTCCCTGTTGTGATCATTCTGTTTAGCTCCGCCGTTATTTTCCTGCTCCACCGCCATATACTGGCGCTGTCGGTGCAGGAGGACGAGGCACGAATGCTGGGTGTCTCTGTCCAGAAGACCAGGTTTTTCGTGCTTTTCCTCGCGACACTCACGGTGGCTGCCGCAGTCAGCGTCACGGGGCTTATCAGTTTTATCGGTCTTCTCGCCCCGCACACGGCGAGACTTCTCACCGGGCACAACAGGCGGTCATCCTGTCTTTTGAGCGGGATCATCGGAAGTGTCCTGCTGCTCACTGCGGACGTATTGGCGAAGTCCCTGACTGCGGTGGAATTGCCTGTGAGTATCTTCACATCGCTTCTCGGTGCACCGTTTTTGATCTATCTGATTCTCTCGAAAAGGAGGAGCTGAGTCAAAATGGCTGATTTTTTTTCTGTTCAGGATATCTCCCTCTGTCTCGGCGGACGGCAGATCCTGGATCATGTCTCCTTTTCTGTTGACACACCAGGACGTGTGATCGGACTTCTGGGGCCAAACGGAGGTGGAAAGACCACACTTCTCCGGGCCATCTGCGGGGAATTGCCCCATGACGGGCATGTTTTTCTTGAAGGTGCTGAGCTCGCCGGACTGCGTTCAAAGGAACTGGCACGGCGGGTCAGCTATATTCCGCAGCAGAGCGGGATCTCGATCTCCATGAGTGCCATAGATGTGGTACTGATGGGATTTTATCCAAAATTAAAGCTGCTCAGCCAGCCGTCCGCGGATATGAGAGCGGCGGCACTCCGGGCTCTGGAACAGGTCGGGATGGCTGGTCTCGCAGACCGGGATTACCTGACGCTCAGCGGTGGAGAAAAGCAGCTTGTGATCCTGGCCCGGACGCTGGTGGAAGACACGAAGCTGCTGCTCTTCGACGAGCCGGACAGTTCGCTGGATCTCGGAAATAAGTACCGGATGGTGCGGATGATCATGGAATTAGTGCATGGGCGTCCTGGAAAAGCTGGTCTGATCTGCCTTCATGACCCGGTTCTGGCGCTTGCCTGCTGTGACACGCTGATGCTTTTAAAAGATGGCCGCCTGATCTGCACGCTGCAGCCAAAAACTGACTCTGTCCAGGATATGGAAAAGGCGTTTTCTGAAATTTATGGGGCGGTAAGACTTGTTGCTGTTGCGGATCCGGAAATCTCGAACCATAAGCGGCTCATCCTGCTTCCCCTTCTGTAATGATTCTGCTGCGGATCTTTCTCCCGCAGTGCTGAATAATTTTACTGTTTCCAGATTGGCATTTATGATATTATGGTAACTGTTCAGTATCCTCACAGTCACATATTATGATCATAATAATTCTTGAAAGAAGGTGTTCTCCATGATATCCGACATCCGAGTTTTTCTCTGCGACGATGACCACCTCCGATTCTTTGGTGAAGGTCCCTGCCGTCTGCTCCATCTGATCGAGGAGACCGGTTCGCTGCGGGCGGCGGCGATGTCTATGGGGATGGCGTATACGAAGGCACTTGCCATCATGAGGCGAGCCGAAAAGAATCTCGGTTTTCCGCTCACGGCCCGCCGGATCGGCGGAAAAGGCGGCGGAGGAAGTGTCCTAACGCCGAAAGCAAAGGAGTTTTTACATGACTATGAAACCTACCGTGACGCCTGTATTCAGAGCAGCCGCGAACTCTATACTCAGATCTTTTCTAAATATGCAGATGGGGGAGAAGACGGGGAATAAATTTGTGTCTGAAACAGCGGCAGCTGCAGGTATTCATAAAAAACGGCATTTGGTCATAACTGGCAGCCGGGGAATCGGGAAGAGCACGCTGCTGAGAGAAATTCTGGCACTGCCGTACTTTTCTGATTTAGGACCATTTCCAGGATTTACAACGCAGGCGTTTCCGCGCGACCGTGTGGAATTGACAGATAATCTTACTGGTGAAACTGCGAGAATCGGATCCTACCATCCACCTAAGTCCTTCGCTGTTCCAAATTTCCCTGCAGATAGTTTTGTACAAAAAGCTTGTACTGCTGATTCTGCGCATCCTGATGCTCAACGATCCGGCAACCAAATGACACCGGCTATGGATGGCTTCCTTGGGCTCGGCATCACTTCTATAACCCGCTCCATTGAGTCCGCTTCCCAATGGGCGGTAATCGACGAACTCGGCTATCTGGAAAGCTCCTGCCCGGAATTCTGCGATGCTGTTTTCCGTCTTTTTGACCAGAAACAGGTCATCGCTGTTCTCCGCAGCCAATCCACACCGTTTCTCGATGCACTGCGGGCACGGAACGACGTGTTCCTTTACGACCTGGATCATCCGCTTCTGCCCATCGGATGCGTGATCATGGCGTCCGGGCTTGGAAAAAGATTTGGTTCCAATAAACTTATGGCAGATTTCAATGGGAAGCCAATGATCTACCGGATCTTATCCGCCACCGACGGTGCACTTTTTGCTGCCCGGATCGTTGTGACGAGATCCAGGGAAGTTGAAGCATTTTGTCGAGAGCGAAAGATTCCGGTCCTTCTGCATGCAATGCCCTACAGAAATCACACGGTTCATCTTGGACTGTCTGCCTTATTGAAGGAATATCCGGAACTTGCGGGGTGTATGTTTGCGCTGGGGGATCAGCCGCTGTTAACAAAAGAGATACTTGAAGCTATGGTAATAACATTTTCGCAGTATTATCAAACTGCCTCTCCGATTTTCCGCCTGGCAGCTATCGCTGAGGATGATTCTATAATTCCTGGAAACCCAATTCTTTTCGGGAACCGATATTTTGAGGAGCTTCTCACACTCCCGGACAATCACGGCGGCAATGTTCTGCTGAAAAAATATCCCGACGTTGTCCGGTATTTCCCCGCAGGTGATCCTCTGGAACTCGCTGACGCGGACACCCCGGCAGAACTGGAGCAACTAAAAAAAGCGGAATTTAACCGGTAAGCGACACCTCGGTATCGCCCGGATAAATTCCGCTTTTTTATTAACCCTGCGCACAGATTTCTTATCAAAAAATTTTCAACGTACTTGATCGGGTCATTTTAACGATTTCAAGTATTTTATAAACGTTCAGCGCAAATCCCATCATTTTTTATCATTCGGAAGCACAATATTCAACAAAATCGCAACCATAGCCGCCGGAACAATTCCGGAACCGCCGAAGATCAGCTGGATCGCCTGCGGGGTCTGAGCTAAGATTGCCGTGTTCGCTCCCATTCCATAACCAACTCCAAGCGCTACAGAAACGATAGTCAGGTTCTTCGCTGTCATCTTCTCCTTTGTGACCAGCTGGATTCCGCTGATCACGATGGATGAGAACATCATAACGGCTGCGCCGCCGAGAACAGCCTGGGGCATAATAGAAACGATGGCGCCCAGCTTCGGAACGAGACCGCAGAGGATCAGGAATACCGCGCCTGTCGCGAGAGCGGTACGGTTTACTACTTTTGTCATCGTAACCAGCCCGACGTTCTGGCTGAAGGAGGTGTTCGGAAGAATTCCAAACAGTGCCGCGAAAGAAGATCCGATACCGTCGCAGATCACACCGCCGGAAAGCTCCTTATCTGTCGCCTCACGGTTCATTCCGCCTTCAATAACACCGGAGATATCTCCAACCGTCTCAACAGCCGTTACGATAAACATAATGAGGATCGGCGCGATGGCACGGGCATCAAACACCGGCTTCACCGGAAGAAATTCCGGAATGCTGATCCAGCTTGCCTGGGCGACTTTATCCCAGTTCAGTACCCATGCTTTCGTGTACTCGGCTCCGTCTGCCGTGATTCCTGTTGTCGGAAGAACCAGGCTCATAACAAATGCCGCAATATATCCCACAATAATTCCGATGAGAATTGCGGAGTTGCTGGCTATTCCGTTGGTCCAGTGTTTCACAATAAGGATCACCACAAGGACAAAGATCGCCAGGAGAAGGTTCTCCATAGATCCAAAGTCCTTCGCCCCGCTTCCGCCGCCGAAAGAATTGATTCCGACGGAGATCAGGGACAGTCCGATGGACAATACAACCGTTCCCGTTACAACCGCCGGGAAAAATTTACGCAGCGGCTTGATAAAGAATCCGAGAACACCCTCAAAAAGACCGCCGAGAATTGACGCGCCCATGATCGCGCCATAGGTGGCGAGTCCGCCGCCCATAGTGTCCGCCACACTCTTGAAAACTCCGATGAAACCGGAGCTGGTTCCCATGATGATCGGAACTTTACCTCCGATCGGACCGATCGCATAGAGCTGGACCAGAGTCACAACTCCCGCTACAAACATCGCGTTCTGTAAAAGACAGACTTGAAGATGGGCGAATTCCTCGCTTCCACTGATTCCGCATGCACCGCAGATAATAAGAAGCGGGGTCAGGTTTCCGACAAACATCGCCAACACATGCTGGAGTCCAAGTGGAATCGCACGTTTCAACGGCATTTTTCCATAGAAATCATACATCGCCTGATCCGTTATCTTTTCTTTTCCCATACGTTTTTCTCCCCTGATGTAAATTTTTTCAGCGGCCTGTGTATACACAGCCGCAATTTTCCACTGTCCCACCCGAATTCCGGCACTATTGCAATTCGTCAGGTTCACTTATTAACAGTGATTATTTTTTGTACCGTCATTATAAGCAAAAAAAGACAGCATGTAAATATGCTGCCGAAAATTTATATGTTCTTTTTTTCATTCTGGATCGTAAGTGTCGGATGCCGCCGCTGCAGCATGCAAACTTTTCAGTTCGGAAATCCTTATCTATGTGGAGTAGCGATCAGGACTCTTCCCCCTCATTGGCTTCTTCCATGGTGATGACAGCCTGGGATCTTTCATCCGTGTAATGGATCCGCAGAACTGCCTGAGGCCAGTTGAGCTGGATGTGGGCGGTCTTGTTCTGCTCAGCTCCGGCTTTTTCGATGAGTTCAATGAGTTCTTTCAGAACCTCGCGGGTCAGGTAGCCGCCGCGCCAGTGGAATGTGAGTGTTTTATTTTTCTTTGCAGTCTGCAGGGAGCGCTTGTAAACTTCCTCCGTCTTTGTGAAGGAAAGTTTTTTCTCCTTATAGTAAAAATGGTCACCGTCCGTACAGGCCGGGGCCGGGGCGATCAACGGCTCATGGTCGCGGAAGACCGCCTTATCGTCCAGATTGAAGTAGTCGTAGCGGATCTCACCGCCGGTCTCAACGCATTTTCCAAGGCTGTTGTCGAAGGTGGCATCCAGGTGATAGCAGGTCTTACCGATCTTCACGATATTCCATGTATGGCGGTACTTGATCCCTTTTTCCGGATTGTTTCCGCATAAGGCGATCATACACCAGATTCCAAGTGTGTCGCAGAGGATCTTGACCGACTTTGCGATTCCCTCACAGACACCGACACCATGACCCAACGGTCCGATAATTTCATGGGAATAGGGCTTTTTCAGTTTATCGTAGTGGATATTCTCACAGATAAAATCGTGGATATACTTTTCCTTTTCCAGCTCCGGGAGCTTTGCCGCCGGTCTTGCGAGCTTTTCCACCCGGGCATTCATGGCTTTCTGGTGGTCTTTGATTTTGCTCTTCTCAAAAAGGTATTCCGGGATGAAGATCAGATTCGGGGAATCCGCGAAATACCGGTATTTAAAGCTGGACACCCAGAAGATCTCCGGGTGGTCAAGGCGGAGCTCAAAAAAAATATCGCTTAAGGCGTGACCGTCGATCCGGGGGATCTGGAAAGAGTCAGCAAGGCTTAACAGTCCCTGCTGCATGGCACGGTAAACAGCCTGTCGCTCTTTGTCCATGTGATTATAATAAAATGGTTCCATGATAGTTGTGATCTTTTCAAATCTCTAAAAATTTACCCGACTCAGTATAACGTATTTGTAAATGCTTTTCCAGTTAAATTCTGCGGAAAAACATTAACTGTACAATCGTTGTAAGGTTTAATATTTTTGTGCGCCAGTGCGTCAACGCAGAATTGGCTCGTGCGTCCGCGCAAAGCGAAAGAAGACCGCCCATCACCAGCACAACACTGACAACAGGCGGTCTTCACATATTCATATTTTATTCCCCGCACTCTCCAGCAGCTGCCCGATCTTCGAAACAAACAGATCGAACGCAACATCGTTCTTTCCGCTGTTGATAACGATATCGGCGAGAGCCCTCGTGGGCTCTACATACATGTAGTGCATGGGTTTTACGGTTGTTAAGTACTGAGTGATGATTCCTTTCAGGTCGCGGCCGCGCTCCTCTACGTCGCGGACGATGCGGCGGAGGATCCGCTCGTCGGCGAGAAGCAGGATGCCCTCAACGAGGATGATCGGTCTCGGCTCGATCTTGATGATCTCGCTGGATCGGTTGTGCTGGCTGTAGTCGTAGACCGGACACTCGATGGTCTTTCCGGCTTTCAGCTCCTTTAGGTGCTCCACCAAAAGATCTGTCTCCAGGGAATCCGGATGGTCATAGTTGACCTTCACACGCTGCTCAAACGGGATCCCGTCCTGTCTGCGGTAATAGTTGTCGTGGTAGATCACGGCAACATCATCCCCGAAGTACTGCCTGAGCCTGTTCGTAAATGTCGATTTTCCTGAGCCAGACCCCCCGGCAATTCCGATAATAATAGGTTCCATATCGATTACCTCGTAAGACCGAATTCTTCCGGCATAAATCTCGGGCAGATGTTCTCTGTCGTGCAGATCACCGTTGCCGCAAGTCTTGTGCCGATTCCGCATGCCTCCTGCAGCGTCTTGCCGTAGGTAAGTCCGATGCAGACTCCGGAAAAGAACGCGTCCCCGGCTCCCGTCGTGTCCACGATATCGATCTTACGTCCCGGATAAATTCCGGTGTGCCCGTCCGAACCAACAAAGACAGCTCCGTCTCCTCCCATGGTGACCACCATGCGGGAGATCTTGGCGGAACGGATCCGGTCCGGAAGAATTGCCGCTAACTCTGCCGGAGTCATATGATCATAGTCTTCCGAGAACAGGATTCCCGCCTCCTGCTGATTGCACACAAAACATGCGGTTCTGCGGATAAAATCTCTTCTCTCCACAGCGATCGTCATATTGGATACAAGCGCATAGACCTCTTTGTGATACTTTTCCGCATACATGAAGGTCTTTTTCACGATCTCCTTGTCCGTATCGATCTCGATCGCAATGCTGTCCGCATCCTTAAAGATCTCGTCCCCGTGCTCATCTAAGATCTGCTCGATGGGCTTGTGGTCCGGTCTCTTTGAGATGGATGCCACCACGTCTCCCTCATGATCAAAGACGGCCAGCCATGTTCCCATGCCGTCCTTGACCTTCTTCATATACTTCGTTTCGACTTTATGGCGTTTCAGCTTCTGGATCACATCGTCTCCCATGGCGTTGTCATCCACCGCACTGATAAATGTCGGTTTCAGCTCGATATTTGCGATGTTCTCCGCCACGTTTCTCGCAACGCCGCCGTGGATCTGGATCACAGTTCCGGCATTTCTTCCCTGCGGAATATAAGGGGACAGGGCATACCCCTTAATATCTATAAACACATCTCCGATTACTACAATTCCCATCGTAATTCTCCTTTATCTCTGTCCTTTATCTCTGACCTTTATCCTGTTGGGTCATTTGGGATATGATCCTTTGTGGTGTAATCTTAACACATGTTAAAATGCGTGGCAAGAGTCAGTTCTGTCATGGTCTTCTCTCTTGAGGTCATATCCAAAAAAGATCCTGACCGGAGGCATTGCTGCTTCCAGGCAGGATCTTTCTTCTATATAAAATACGATTCCGTGTAACTGTTCAGTACCCTCACAGTTACGATTCAGTTACTTGTTCTCAATATCCATGATCATATCAACACGTCTCTGATGACGTCCGCCCTCGAAGCTTGCGCCAAGCCACTCGTCGACGATCATCTTTGCCAGTTCGCTTCCAACGACGCGTGCACCAAACGCGAGGATGTTGGAGTTGTTGTGCATTCTGGAAAGCTTTGCTGTGTACGGCTCGCTGCAGACGCATGCGCGGATGCCTTTTACCTTGTTTGCTGCCAGGGAGATACCAACGCCTGTTCCGCAGATAGCGATTCCGAGGTCTGCCTCGCCGTCAGCGACAGCGCGGCCGACTTTCTCACCATATACCGGGTAATCGCAGCTCTCTGTGGAGTCGGTTCCGAGGTTTAATACTTCGTAGCCTTTGCTCTCAAGATGCTCTTTGATGATGTTCTTCAGCTCTACTGCAGAATGGTCATTTGCGATTGCGATTTTCATTTCTTTCTTCTCCTATGATTGTGATAGTGTAACCGGAAATTATTTTGCCAGTTTTATAATATGATGTTGGGGTCAAAAGGTATTTTGACCCCTATGATACCGGATTGCTCCGTACTTCGTACTCCCGCAATCATCAAAAACATTCATAATTCGCTCATTTTTCTGCGAAAAATGGCTACTTATTCATGTTTTTGGCGGGTCCCAAGGTCAAAAATTCTCCTGCAAGCAAGCTTGCGTCGAACTTCTGACCTTTTGACCCTGGTATCATAATATTTTGAATCCGTCCAGAAAACTGTCCGGCTTCATGCGAATATTTAATTATCGCCGTCATCCGCATTCTCAACCTGAAAGAATATCTGGATCAGGTCGAGTCTGGATGTCATGGACACTAAGAGCATGTCCATAGCGGTGATAGCGGCCATGGATTCCACCACAACGACAGCTCTCGGAACAACCACCGGGTCGTGGCGCCCGTGGATCACGAGATCGATATTCGCGCCGTCCTTTGTGACGGTCTCCTGGGACTTTGCGATAGACGGGGTCGGTTTGAAGGCCGCCCGGAATACCACATCGCTCCCGTCGCTGATTCCTCCGAGAACGCCGCCAGCATGGTTCGTCTCCTTTACGATCTTGTCCCCGTCCATTCGGAACTCATCGTTATTCTCAGATCCGCATGCCTTTGTTGCGGCAAAACCGTCACCGATCTCAAAGCCCTTGACGGCACCGATGGAGAGGATTGCCTTTGCGAGGTTCGCGTCCAGCTTCTCAAATACCGGCTCGCCGAGGCCTACCGGAAGACCGGAGATCACGCACTCGACGACACCGCCGACGGAGTCGCATTCCGCGATCTTCTGGTCAAGATAATCCTCTGCTGCCTTTGCTGCCTCCGCATCCGGAAGACAGAAGCGGTTATTCTGGATCTCAGCGAGATCCATCCGCTCCGGGGAGACTTCCACCGGTCCGATGGACTTCGCGTATGCGGTCACGGAGATATTCAACTGTTTTAAGAACTTCTCTGCGATGGCACCTGCTGCGACGCGGCCGATGGTCTCCCGGGCGGAGGAACGTCCGCCGCCGCGGTAGTCGCGGAACCCGTATTTTTCCTCAAAGGTATAATCCGCATGACCCGGGCGGAAACAGGAAGCGATATTGGAGTAATCCCTGGATCTCTGGTCCGTGTTCCGGACGATCATGGAGATCGGTGTTCCTGTAGTCTTTCCCTCGAAGACACCGGAGAGGATCTCGACCTCATCGCCCTCTTTTCTCTGGGTCGTAAAGCGGCTCTGGCCAGGTTTTCTGCGGTCTAAGAGCTTCTGGATATCGGATTCGTCCAGTGGAAGACCCGCCGGGCAGCCGTCGACGACAACTCCGATGGCCTTCCCGTGGGATTCTCCCCAGGTCGTTACTTTAAATATTGTGCCGATGGTAGAACCTGCTGCCATGTTATGTTAATCTCCAATCTTTACAATTTCACAGCAGTTTGGCTCATTGACCGTAATGCTGCGGTCGCTCATGACGAGAAGACCTTTTTCATAGTCGATCTTAAAGAAGGAAATACTTCCCTCGTGGTTGATGGATGCCAGATGCTTTCCGTCCGGGAAGATCGCGATGTCCTTCGGGTAATCACCGCTGATCGGGAGACAGAAGCGCATTGTCAGCATGCCGGTCTCATCATCGCGGTCGTACATGGATACCGTATTGTCTCCGGCGTTGCTGCAGAATAAGTGCTTCTCATCCGGGGAGAGGTGCATCGCGCAGGCTGCGGTCAGCTGGTTCGGCTTGCTTCCTGTGGAAGGAATCGTCTGGATCTTCTCCACGATCGGAACGCGCTCACCCTCCTTATAAGAATAAACCTCGATCATATTTTTCAGCTCATAGAGAACATAGAAGAAACGTCCGTCGGAGCTGAACATAAAGTATTTCGGAGCGGATTCCAGCTCGCAGCGGATCGTGTCCACGAGAGTGATCTTTCCGTCCTTGTGGTCGAAACGGTAGACCTTGATCTGGTCGATTCCAAGGTCCGCCACCATTAAGAAACGCTCGTCCGGAGTCAGGCGGCTGCAGCTCACATGCGGGCGGAAGCTGCGCTCCGCAACGGATCCGAGGCCCTTGTGGAAAACGCCGTCGGCGATCTGGCCCACGGCGCCGTCCTTATTCAGGTTGAGGACCGTGATCTTTCCGTCATGGAAACCGGAGATAAAGATATAGTCGTCGGCTTTGCTTGTTGAGAGATGGCATCCGCGCATGCCCCTGATATTTGCGCTGTTTAAGCGGGCAAGGCTTCCGTTCGAAAGAACGCGGAACGCCACAACACCCTCATCGGCGATGGAGTAGAGGATCTGTCCGTTCTGGGACGCTTTCAGATAGGAAGAATTATCGACCTCCACTTCGCAGCGGTAGATGAATTTTCCAGCCTCAACATCCACATCATATACAGTGATTCCCTTTGCCTTTCCCGTGTAGGAATAAGAACCCACATAGGCCATGTATTTTCCAGTCATAGGTAATTTCCCCTTTACTTTCGATTCTCCGAAAATGCCTCGTCCGGCAACGTTTCGGAATTTCATAGATATGCTCATTTTATCATAATCTGCCCCGTTTGTTAATCGAAATCTGAAAAACTCCGGGAATCGTACGAAAGAAAAAACATACCTCAGATTTTATTTCGAAACGGGGGCGGAAATCTATTGACAGAACAGGGAAATCATGAGTAAATATACACGATGAAATTCTTGTCCTACAATCATTTTTAGTGCTGTTCTGCGTCGAAAGGCAGCAGGACGTTTGAATATTTTTACATTCAGGAGGAAAAAAGAATGGAGCATCCGCTCATTGATTTGTCCCATATTTGGAAGAGCTATGACGGGGATCTGATCCTTGATGATCTGAGCCTTTCTGTAAAGGAAAATTCCTTTGTGACGTTGCTCGGTCCGAGCGGCTGTGGAAAGACCACAACTTTAAGGATCATCGGTGGATTCGAAAAACCTGACAAAGGCCAGGTGATCTTTGACGGCGAAGATATCACAAACACACCGCCGAATAAACGCCAGTTAAATACAGTTTTCCAGAAGTACGCCCTGTTCACCCACATGAGCATTGCGGAGAATATCGCGTTCGGTCTGAAGATCAAAGGCAAATCAAAGAGCTATATTGACGATAAGATCAAGTACGCGCTGAAGCTCGTAAACCTGGACGGTTTCGAGAACCGCAGCGTGGATTCTCTGAGCGGCGGCCAGCAGCAGCGGATCGCCATTGCCCGCGCCATCGTAAACGAGCCGAAGCTTCTTCTTCTCGATGAGCCGCTCGGTGCCCTCGACTTAAAGCTCCGCCAGGACATGCAGTACGAGCTGATCCGGCTGAAGAATGAGCTGGGAATCACCTTTATCTACGTCACCCATGACCAGGAAGAGGCACTGACCATGTCTGACACCATCGTCGTCATGAACCAGGGCTATATCCAGCAGATGGGAACCCCGGAGCAGATCTACAACGAGCCGGAGAACGCCTTCGTCGCGGACTTTATCGGCGAGAGCAATATCGTGGATGGTACGATGATCCACGATGAGCTTGTTGAGATCTTCGGCGCGAAGTTTGCCTGCGTGGATAAGGGATTCGGAAACAATAAACCTGTGGACGTCGTGATCCGCCCGGAGGACATCGACCTTGTGAAACCGGAGGACGGCACGCTTCAGGGCGTTGTCACGCACCTGATCTTCAAGGGCGTCCACTACGAGATGGAGGTTACGACCCCGGACGGCTACGAGTGGCTGGTCCACAGCACGGACATGTTCCCGGTCGGACAGAAGGTCGGCATTCATGTGGATCCCTTCGATATCCAGATCATGAACAAGCCGGAGTCCGAGGACGAGGAGGCCGTGGGAGTCAATGAATAGAAAAGCATCCAGATTTCTGGCTTATCCTTATATGATATGGATGGCAGGATTTACGGTGATCCCTCTGCTCATGGTATTCTACTATGGATTGACGGACCGCAGCGGGGCATTCACCCTGGCAAACATCCTGGCCATCGGTTCCTCTGAGCATCTGAAGGCCCTCTGGCTCTCCCTGGCGCTCGCGGGAGTCAGCACCGTGATCTGCCTCCTTCTGGCGTATCCGCTGGCGCTGATCTTAAGAAAACGCCATATCGGAAAAGGCAGCTTCGTGGTATTCATCTTCATTCTCCCGATGTGGATGAACTTTCTCTTAAGAACCATGGCATGGCAGACACTCCTCGAGAAGAACGGCGTGATCAACACCTTCCTCACAATGCTGCATCTGCCGAACATTGCGATCATCAACACACCGGCGGCCATCATCCTCGGCATGGTCTACAACTTCCTGCCGTTTATGGTACTGCCGATCTACAATACCCTTGCGAAGATCGATGACAACGTGATCAACGCGGCCAGGGACCTGGGCGCGGACAACTACCAGACGCTCACAAAGATCCTGCTTCCACTAAGCGTTCCTGGAATCGTCAGCGGGATCACGATGGTATTCGTACCGGCACTCACCACCTTCGTGATCTCGAACCTCCTGGGCGGCAGCAAGATCCTGCTCATTGGAAACGTCATCGAGCAGGAATTTACAAAGGGAAGCAACTGGAACCTCGGCGCCGGACTTTCCATCGTGCTCATGGTATTCATCCTTCTCAGCATGACCATGATCGCAAAATACGATAAGGATGGGGAGGGATCTGCATTCTGATGAAAACCGCAAGAGAAAGATTTAAGAAATTTATTGAGGATTTCTATCTGGTGCTGGTACTGATCTTTCTGTACGCGCCGATCCTCGTCATGATGGTCCTGTCCTTCAACAGCTCGAAATCGAGATCCCAGTGGGGCGGATTCACCTTAAAATGGTACACACAGATGTTTGAGAGCGCCACGATCATGGATGCCCTCTATAATACGTTACTGATCGCGTTCCTGTCGGCGCTTATCGCAACGATCCTCGGAACAGCGGCGGCCATCGGACTCTCCGCGATGAAGAAGCTTCCGCGGACAATCTGCATGGGACTCAACAATATCCCGATGCTAAACTCCGATATCGTGACAGGGATCTCCCTGATGCTGATGTTCATCGCCTTCGGGATCTCCCTGGGCTTCAAGACGATCCTGTTCGCCCATATCACCTTCAACGTGCCCTATGTGATGCTGAGCGTCATGCCGAAGCTTAAGCAGACGAGCCGGAACACCTACGAGGCGGCCATGGACCTGGGCGCCGGTCCGTTACAGGCATTTTTCAAGGTAGTATTCCCGGATATTATGCCTGGTGTGTTATCGGGCTTTTTGATGGCGTTTACGATGTCTCTCGACGACTTTATCATCACCCACTTTACGAGGGGCGCCGGGATCAATACACTTTCCACCCTGATCTACAGTGAGGTGCGCCGCGGCATCAAGCCGTCCATGTACGCCCTGTCCACCGTGATCTTCGTGACGATCCTCGCGCTGCTTCTCATCACGAACTTTGCCCCGGCAAAACCGCAGGCGAAGGCGGGAGCCGGAAGCTTCGGTCCAAACGCGGTACCGGATAAGGAAAAGAAGCCGTTGTGGAACGGAAAGACAGCCATCGTGCTGGCGTCCTTCCTGATCGTTGGAAGCGTCTGCTATACAAGCTATCTTCACTTTACGTCATCCCACTCCAACGAACTCTATGTTTACAACTGGGGAGAGTATATTGATGAGAGTGTTATCGATGAATTTGAGGCGGAGACCGGAATTCATGTGACGTATGACCTCTTTGAGACAAACGAGGAGATGTATCCGGTCATCGAGGCAGGAGCAGTCAGCTACGACGCGGTATGTCCGTCGGACTACATGATCCAGAAGATGGTGGAGAACGGACTTCTCGCCGAAATCAACTTTGAGAATGTGCCGAATATTGCGAATATCGATCCGGTCTACCTTGAAAAATCAAAGGCGTTTGATCCGGAGAACCGCTATTCTGTCCCGTATACATGGGGAACGGTCGGAATTATCTACAATGTCCAGAAGCTGGAAGAGCTTGGAGTCCCGGCGCCGACAAAGTGGTCGGATCTCTGGGATGAAAGATTAAAGGGCGAGATCCTGATGCAGGACAGCGTCCGCGACGCGTTTATGGTTGCATTAAAGGAACTTGGATATTCCATGAACACCACAGACGTGGGAGAGCTGGAGGAGGCAAAGAAGCTTCTCCTGGCGCAGAAGCCGTTAGTACAGGCATATGTTGTGGACCAGGTCCGCGATAAGATGTTAAACGGCGAGGCGGCGGTAGGTGTTATCTACTCCGGTGAGCTGTTATACCTCCAGGAAGAGGCGGAGACACTGGATCTCGATTATGATCTTGAGTACGTTCTTCCTAAAGAGGGAACAAACCTGTGGATCGATTCCTGGGTCATCCCGGACAACGCGAAGAATAAGGAGAACGCGGAGAAGTGGATCAACTTCCTCTGCCGCCCGGATATCGCGGTGAAGAACTTCGAGTACATCACCTACGCAACCCCGAACAAGGCAGCGTTCGAGATCCTGGATCCGGAATATCAGGAAAATAAATCTGTATTCCCGGATACAGATGAGCTGGAGAATTCTGAGGTCTACAGTTATCTTGGAACCGAGGCGGATGATCTCTATAATGCACTCTGGAAGGAAGTTAAATCACAGTAATATATGAAAGGAAACGGGAATCCGGCAGAAACAAACTCTGCCGGGTTCCCGTTTTTGATTTCTATAGTTCCACATTTTATGATACCAGGGTCAAAAGGTCAGAAGTTCGACGCAAGCTTGCTTGCAGGAGAATTTTTGACCTTGGGACCCGCCAAAAACATGAGTAAGTAGCCATTTTTCAAAGAAAAATGAGCGAATTACGAATGTTTTTGAGAATTGCGGGAGCACGCAGTGCAGAGCAATTCGGTATCAGAGGGGTCAAAAGCTTTTGACCCCAACATCATATTTTATAGCAATACTGCCCTTATCTCCGGTTCGCCTTCTCCACATGCACGCTCTTACCTTTGATCTTCACATGGTTCATTGCGTCCATAACGATATCGGCCTGCTCCTTCGGAACTTCCACGAAGGTATATTTGTCATACATATCGATACTTCCAACGAGACGGCCCGGAATTCCGGATTCACCGGCGATGGCTCCTAAGATATCGCCCGGCTTCACGTTCTGGTTCTTTCCGAGGTTGATGAACAGTCTTGTCATGCCGCCTCTGGCGTTCTTTCTGTCCATGTACTCCTCGTCATCGCCTCTCTGGCGTCTGCGTCCGTTTCTTCCGCGGTCATTTCTTCCGCCGCGTCGGTCGAGATCGTCAAGGTCACGGAGCGGTCTTCCCTCATCCGCGATGTCCTCGTAATCGTCGCCCATGGCCATCTTCAGGAACGCTGCCGCAAGCTCTAAGGAAGTGTAATCCTCAGCAAGAAGACGCTTCTCGATAATATCTGTCATGCGCTCTAAATTGCTGTCGTCACCGATATGCTGCTGAACATCATCTAAGATCTTCTCTGCCTTGATCGCAGTCACATCATCTAAGGACGGGATCGGCTGCGGAACGATTTTTGTCTTGCAGAATCTCTGGATGTCGCGGAGCTTGTAGACCTCGCTTCCCACCGCAAGGCTGAATGCGCGTCCTTCTCTTCCGGCACGTCCGGTACGTCCGATACGGTGTACATAGTACTCGTCATCCTGCGGAATATCGTAGTTAAATACGGCTTCCACATCGTCAACGTCGATACCTCTCGCCGCAACGTCCGTCGCAACAAGGATCTCGGTAGCGCCATTTCGGAAGCTTCCCATTACACGGTCACGCTGCTCCTGCTTTAAGTCTCCGTGAAGACCTTCCGCAAAGTATCCGCGGCCCTGGAGTGCCTGCACCAGCTCATCCACCTGCTTTTTCGTGTTACAGAACGCAACGGAGAGCTTCGGGGAATAGAGATCCAGCAGACGGCACATAACTTCCACTTTATTTCTCGGTTTTACTTCATAATAATACTGGGTCACCTTCGGAACCGTCAGTTCCTTCTTTACGACCTGAACCATCTTCGGGTCCTTCTGGAACTTCTGGGCAATCTGGGCGATCGCGTGAGGCATTGTCGCGGAGAACATTACGGTCTGGCGCTCCTCAGGAAGCTCACCGAGGATCGTCTCCATGTCCTCGAGGAATCCCATGTTCAGCATCTCGTCCGCCTCATCGAGAACCACCGTGTGGATCGCGTCGGTGCGGATCGTCTTTCTTCTCATATGATCCATCACACGTCCCGGGGTTCCAACGATGATCTGGACACCGCCCTTTAAGGAGCGGATCTGTTTTACGATCTCCTGTCCGCCGTAGACCGGGAGGATCTTGATCCCGGACATGTATTTCGCAAGGCGGCGAAGCTCTTCCGCTACCTGGATCGCAAGTTCTCTCGTCGGGCAGAGGATCATTGCCTGTGTCTTTCTGTTTTCCGGGTCCATCTTCATGAGAAGCGGAATTCCAAAAGCTGCGGTCTTACCGGTTCCGGTCTGCGCCTGGCCGATCATGTCATGGCCTTCCATCTCAACCGGGATCGCCTGGGCCTGGATCGGGGACGCCGCCTCAAATCCCATATCTGTAACTGCACGGAGGATCCGCGGGTCTAAATTAAGTTCGTCAAATCTGATTGTTTCCATTCAATATCCTTTCTATGTTGTCTGCATAACGATTCCATGCCAGGATACATTCATTCGACGACTCCTACGGACTCCCAGATCTCTATACCGGTCACAGAATTCTATATACAATACTGACGGCTCGTTAATATTTCAAGCCATACAGGGTGCAAATGTAAAATATCTTATAACATAGGGAAGAAAAAGTCAAGCGACGATGTCTAAAAAAACGGAAGGGCAGGTACTTTTTTAAGTACCACGCCCTTCCGGGGTGTATGTTAATTTAAACCAGTATCAAGCCTCTTTTTTGTGGTAGCACAGATATCCAAACGCCGCCGCAACGCCCACCGAGTAGATCACGAAGGTGCAGGCAAACGGAAGCTTCGCATTCACAGAGTAGATAAATCCCGCTGTCAGGGAACCCGCAATACTTCCCAATGACTGGGTCGCGTTGAAGAATCCCATGACGAGGTTCTTCTGCTCCGGCGATGCCTGGTCTGCCACCATGTTCTGGAGAACCGGGACGCTGACGGAATAGCCAGCGTAAACAAGGATACTGAACAGGATGAAGATTCCGATCTTCACGGATATCAATGTTCCGATGGAAGCCAGCGCACAGAACGCTGTGAGAACCACCATAGACTTTTTGACGTTCGTCTTCTTGATGATCCAGATACAGAGGCTCATGTTCGCGATAAAGGATACGAAACCGACGCCCGCCTTGATGATTCCGTTGTAGGAGGAAGTCAGGCCCAGCTGTGCCTTTAAGTAGTAGTTAAAAGCCTGGTCGAAACCGGTATTTCCGAAGTTGATAAAGATGTTGATCGCAAACAGGAACACGAAAGCCATGCACATGAAATTCCTGCTGTCGATGAACGCCTGGAATGGGTTCGTTTCCTTCATGAGCTGCTTTGCCGGAATATCCTTTAAATTCGCCGTGCTGTCCGGTTCACAGATAAGGAAGAAAGCAATTGCCACCGCGATCAGGGTTCCCGCCTGGACTAAGAACGCCAGACGCACGGAAAACTCGCCTAAAAATCCGCCTATCATGTAGCCGAAAGCGCTGGCCACGCTCTTGATCGTTGCACTGTATGTCAGGTATTTCCCCTGGTCTTCCGGGTCTGACTTGTTTACGATATAGGTCAGAAAGCTTACAAAGATACCGCCGGTGAAGAGTCCCGCGAACATTCTCGCGAGAATGATCATGAGTTCCGTCGTAGCGTAGGCAAACCATACCTGGGCCACACCGTATCCCAGACAACAGATCAATAAGGAAAGCCTTGAAGAAATATAGTTATTGATCTTACCCCAGAACGGAGATAACAGGAAGTTTGTGATCAGCATAACTGCTAACGCCACTCCAAACATGTAGTCGTGGAGGTGCAGCTCCTGGATTACCGTCGGTGTGACCGGGTGGGCAAAGTTGGCTGCCAGGTTAAATACGATCATGGCAGTGAAAAAGGCAGCAAATCTCAATTTGTACTTCATAAGCGTTGTCTTCCTTTGTCTTAATTTTCAGTTCCAGACTTCTGTCATTCTTCACGTCCCGCTGAAACTGTTTCGTTTCTTTGCATTTTGCTTTATTTTTGCAGAAAATTCACATAATTCAAGTTTAAACTTATATCCGCTGAATGTCAAGCGCAAACAACCGTATGTTCTCTGTAACACTTTATCAGGATTTTTCTCCCCGCAGCAAAGGCACACCCCAAACATCAGGATGTGCCTATTACTCTTAGCTTTCGGTTTCTATTTTCCCGGCATCTCTGCCATAATTTCCGCCATCTCTTTTAATCCTGTAAACACAGCATCCGGCACCGTGTCAGCGTTCTCCAGATCACCGGCCTTCGTCTCCCCGGAGAGCACCAGAATCCCGTGGGCTCCATTTGCCACGCCGGTCTTCACATCGGTATAGAGACGGTCTCCCACAAAGGATATCTTCTCCCGCTCGCTTCCCGTGAGTGTCAGCACCATATCCACAGTTTCCTTAAATGGTTTTCCCACATACTTCGGCTGCTTTCCCGTAGACAGTGAGATTGCCGCGCACATAGCACCACAATCCGGGATAAATCCAGCCCGCGTCGGACAGTTGATATCCAGATGTGTTGCCAGGAATACTGCCCCGCTCCGGATGTAGGTACAGGCCCTCTCTAACTTCTCGTAGGTCAGAGTCATATCAAATCCGATGACCACAACATCCGGCATATCCTTTGTGAGGAGAATGCCGTTCTCCCGGAAATTTTCCTCCAGGTCCGGGGTTCCAACTAAGTAAACCCTTTTTCCCGGATAATACATTTTCAGATATTCGATCATCACATCGCCGGATGTAATGATCTGATCCCGGCGGATATGGCAGTCCATTTTCGCCAGCTTATCAATATAGGTCCTCGGAGATTTCGAGGAATTATTTGTAAAAAATACATACCGTTTTCCGAGACGTTCCACCTGTCTTAAAAATTCCAGGGATCCGTCCAGGATCTGCGTGTCCAGATAGAAGGTTCCGTCCATGTCCAGGACGAAAAGCTCTGTCTCCTCCAAAAGTTTTTTTCTATCCATCTTCCTTTTCTCCCTGCCTTATACCTTGAACCGGTATCCGACGCCCCAGATCGTCTCGATATACTGGGGTTTCGCGGTATTCATCTCGATCTTCTCGCGGATCTTCTTGATGTGGACTGTAACGGTCGCAATATCACCGATGGATTCCATGTCCCAGATCTTGGAAAACAGCTCTTCCTTCGTGAAGACGTGGTTCGGGTTCTGGGCTAAGAACGCCAAAAGGTCAAATTCTTTTGTCGTAAAGTTCTTCTCCTCGCCGTTTACATAGACGCGGCGGGCTGTCTTATCGATTTTTAAACCGCGGATCTCGATGATATCGTTCACCGGGGTTCCGCTTCCGATGAGTCTCTCGTAGCGGGACAGGTGGGCCTTGACTCTCGCCACCATCTCGCTCGGGCTGAACGGCTTTGTAATATAGTCGTCAGCACCGAGACCAAGGCCGCGGATCTTATCGATATCGTCTTTCTTTGCGGAGATCATGATCACCGGTGTGTTTTTCGTCTCTCGGATCTTCTTACAGATCTCAAATCCGTCCACTCCCGGCAGCATAAGATCCAAGATAAAGAGGTCGAACTCCTCCGAAATCGCCCGCTTTAAACCGGCTTCTCCGTCATTTTCTATCTCAACCTCGAAACCGGACAGTTCCAGATAATCCTTTTCGAGTTCTGCAATACTCTCCTCATCTTCTACGATCAGAATTTTGCTCATATAAGTTCCTCCTGTTATGGGTATTATATTTTACTGCTGCGCGTCCCCCGCGGTCTTTCTGAGTACAAAGTGGATCTCTGTTCCGATTCCCAGCTTGCTGGTGGCCCAGATCTTTCCTCCATGGTCCTCAATGATCTTCTTTACGATGGAAAGGCCGATGCCGCTTCCGCCTTTGCTGGAATTTCTCGAGGAATCCGTCCGGTAGAAACGGTCGAAAATATACGGAAGCTCTTTCTGTCCGATGCCTTTTCCGTTGTCCTCGATCTCCACCTGGACAAAGTCACCCACATCCAGGATCCGGATATTGATGATCCCATTCTTTTTATCCATGTATTTTAAGGAATTTCCGATGATGTTGTTGATGACGCGCTTCATCTGCTCCGCGTCGGCGATCACCATCACGTCCTCATCCACAAAGTTAAAATAGCCAAGCTCGATTCCTCTCGCCTCGAGTTCCAGTCCTACTTCCTCCACACAGTCGCGGAAGTAGTTTGACACATTGATCTTCGAGAAGGTATACGGGATCTTATTTGTGTCGATCTTTGAGTAGAATGTCAGCTCGTTGATCAGACGGTCCATATCGTTCGCCTTGTTGTAGATCGTCCGGATATATTTATCCCGCTTCTCCGGCGAGGACGCAACACCTTCCATAAGACCTTCCGCGTAGCCCTTGATGGCTGTGATCGGGGTCTTTAAATCGTGGGAGATGTTGCTGATCAGCTCCTTGCTCTCCTTATCATACTGGATCTTTTCTTCCGTCGATTCTTTCAGACGGATCCTCATTTCCTCGAAGTTCTGGCAGAGCTGCCCGATTTCGTCATCGTCCTCCACATCGAGAGTGAAGTCCAGATTTCCGTCGCGGATCTGTTTCGTTGCCTCCTGAAGCTTTCCGATCGGCCATAAGATCGACCGGTAGACCCAGGCTGTCAGCATACCGCCAGTGATAAAAAGGATCAGCACACTGCTGAAGAACATCTCTGTGATCATGGATTTTACCTCCGGGATCACATCCACAACGTTTGTCACAAGGTAGACCGCGATCCGGCTCCCATCTGCCAGTTCAAATTCTCTCTGTTTGATCAGATGTTCCGTATTTTTATCCAGATAATTGCCCCAGGAATCAGAGTCATTGATCTCCGCATAGTCCGATATCTCTCTCTCCAGGCTCGATGCTGTCTCGTCGTTTCCTATATAGATCAGTTTTCCATCCTTCGTCACCATCAGAAAGGAGTGTTTTTCAGTCATCCGGGCGTTCAAGTCGCCCAGATACGACTGGTCCGTGAAAATCTCCGGATCCTTCGCGATCTTTTCTTCGATCTCCTTCTGAATGCTCTCAGTCAGGTGGCTGAATACCCGGATCGACGCGCCGGCAGAGAGATCCACCTGGCCAACGTCGTAGGTCTCCCGGAACACCCGGTTCTGATAGGAACTGAGTCCTAAAATCGAGATATAGATCAAAAAGATCGGTACCACTGTGATCGTCAGAAATGTGATAAGTAATTTTGTACGTATTTTCATGAGCGGCTGCGCGCTCCCTTCTTATTTTTGTCCGCCAGTCTGAGAGGACATACCGGCTTTCTGATCGCTCCGCACTACGTGCTCCTAGGTCTGTGCCCCGCACCGGCCGGTGCAAAGCGATCCGGTATCCGATGGGGCAAAAGATCCTTTGACCCCAACAGCATATGATAAGTATAACACAACTCTTGTGGGCAATTTATAAAAGTATTCTAAAAAAGAATCCTGCTTGCAGGATTCTCCGCCTGCGGCGGGGCGCTTTAGCGACACTCTTCCACTCCGCCGCAGTGCGATCCTCGCGGAGCGTTTTTGATTTCATAGGACGAACTTTCCTATGAAATCAAAAACCGGAATTTTCATCCATATTTTTTTGGGGGAGGAACATATGAATATTTATTCCAAGCTTCTTAAACAATTAAACATGTGCGGTCATGCAGTTCTGGTAACTGATTATCCGTCTTCGGATACCAGCGATGGGACTGCTGCTTCTGCTGTTTGTCATCAAACCAGCCGCAAGACCATTCTCTCTGCTGTACCTGGGCAGATGAAGCCTGACAATGGAACCATTTTGCCTGTTTCTGGTTCTTCTGCTTCTTGTTCTTCTGTCTGCGGCACGCTGCCTCCCATTAATACCACACTGGCACAGACTGCCCTCTCGGAAGGCAGCCCTGTCCTGGACCGGGATCATGGGCACATCCGCCTGCTGGAACCATTTAGCCGCAAAGAACGGCTTCTGATCTTAGGAGGCGACCATGTAGGACTGGCTCTGGCAGAATTTGCTGCTAAAACTGGTTTTTCTGTGTATGTGGCTGATGACCGACCTTGCTTTGCAAACCAGCTGCGGTTTCCGTGGGCAGAAGAAGTCTACTGTATGGATTTTCCCGCGGCGATCCAGGCATTTCAACCGGATACCCAGGACTACATCGCTGTTCTGACCCGCGGACACCGTCATGACGCTGACTGCCTGACCGCACTCTCCCACTGTCCTGTTCCCACTTATCTTGGCATGATCGGCTCCCGCCGCCGGGTGAAGGAGTTAAAGACACATCTGGAAGAAACAGAACATCTCTCCCACGAATGGCTGGAATCCATTCACACGCCTATCGGACTGGCAATTAAGGCTGTGACACCAGAGGAAATCGCCATCTCCATCCTGGCAGAACTAATCCTGACGAAACGTACCCTGCGCCCAGACCACATAGCTCCATCTGATGCGGATCTGGATGTGATCGCCGCCCTGGCAGATCCACCTGCCAACCGGACGGACCTAAAAAAAGCCCTGGCCACCATCGTGGAAACCAAAGGCTCAACCCCTCGGAAAGCCGGAGCAAATATGATCGTGTATGAGGACGGAACCGTGTTTGGAACCATCGGAGGCGGCTGCGCCGAGGCAGGACTGGTACAGACTGCAAGAGAGGTGATGCGAAGTGGCTCTTACCAGTTCTGCAAGGTAGATATGACCGGAGAAGTGGCTGCAGAAGAAGGGGTGGTGTGCGGAGGATGGATGATGATGGCTCTGCGTCCTCAACTTGCCGGATCCGAAATGAGAGATTTCACCGAAATAATTCATCCGCAAACAAGATGGATAGCACATTCAGTATACTAACGCAAACTGCTCCACACCATGCATACCAGGTCCCTTTGTGTGTCAGAACCGGACCATCTATCAGCTCTAATATCGTTGCCACAGATGGTTCTGCAGGATCGATCCTATTTCCATCCTGATCTCTTTCGATTCCATCACTGCTCACATAAAATATACCGGTATCTGCCATGGTTCCGTCCTCTTTGTATAGCCAGTAAGATCCATCTGCATTCCAGACTCCACCACGAAACAGGAGTTTTTCCCCTCTATAAACTTCTACACCTGTCATATATTCCGCACGATTCTCATCATGGGGAACAGCTGTCGGATCTTCCTTTACCGAATACAGTCCATACGTTGTTGAACCATATTGAAACACGACTTTTTATCCTCAGATACCGTAAAGCATGTGGGCTGACCTTCAATTTTTCCCGAATAAATCACGCAATCATTTTCCTGAATCGGTTTCAATATCGTATTCTTGTAGTAAAATCCGACTTTTGAAATTGTGATAGAATATAGGATTGCAAATACCAGGGCCATTGCAGGCATAATGGTAAGAAGTAGTTTTTGATACAGGTTCAGGTTTTTGACTCTCTTCATAAATCACCTCCTCTTTCGTGAATGCTGTAAATGTTAGTTTTGGCACTTCCATTATACAACACAATCGAACTCAAGGTGTCTTTCTTTTATGCAAAATCACGAACTTGCTCATTTATAGTACTACATTTAAGAAATAGCGTTGTGAAAAGCCGCATAAACACTTTCCCTATCAATGTAGTTTGTTCTAATTAAGTCTGCTTGCCACGGACACTCAGTGACCCGATCTCGATTTTGGTCAATCTTTGCGTCCAACGCATCGATGAATTTTTCGATAAATGGTTCAAAGGAATCCTTTAGAATATTTGACATCTCATTGCTGATCCCTGCATTTTCAATCTTGCCCATAAGGGACTTATACTGTTCTGCAAGGTGTTTGCCTAAGTCACTGTCATCGCTTTTGATTGTAAAAGTATCCCATTCAGGCTGCTTCAACTGTTGCGAGAGTTCTTTTGCAAATACGCCTGCGTATGCCAAATCTTTTTCGCTATATGGAGCTTGCTCATTAACCGTTGGGGACTTCTGTGTTGACACCGCAGAAACACTTTCACGCAACTGCGCCGCCATATAAGCATCATCCTGTTTCAGCCATTGTTTATTTGGATCGGTTATATCTGCATAAACATCATTCTGAGCAAGATGTGCGGTATATGAATCTGCTTTTCCATCAATTACTGCCAGAACACTGTTTCGCATCTCGTCAGCTGCCCCGGATTGTCCAAGATCTTCATAAAAGCCGCCAATACGTTCTGCATAAGAGTCTGCCATTTTCTCTTTTGCTTGCGTATAAATCTGCTCCAGCTTCTGCAACTCCGCTTCCTGCTTATCACCAGTGAATTGAGTTTGTATACGATCTTTCAACACAGCATATCGAGAGGCAAGGTAGTCAGCTTTTTGCTCAAAATGATTGATATTATCGAAGTTGACATCCATTGCCCCTAAATCATTTTCCACACCATGCCAGTCAATCTCGGTTCCAAGTCCGTTTGCAATCAACTCGTTTCTGAAATTCTCTAAATCTTCTTTAGGAATTTCATCTCTCAAAATCAGCTTTACAGGTTCAGAGGAAGAACGTACAAATGTATCACCATCAAAATAGCCTTCGATCCGATATTGTTTCATATACTGGTTTATCAAAGCGTCATCCTCTGTATATGCTCCTTGTTCAGATGGAGGCAACATCTCTTTTTGCAGTCTTTCGTCTGGTGCAACTTTGGTGTAGGAGATAGGAGCAAATGCACGCATTTGACTTCTATCAGGTCGATAGATGCCTGTTTCATTAACCTGCTGATTTTGAGTACCGATTTCTACACGGTCATGTCGTGGCTGAGATACCTGTCTTGGAGTAAAAGGCGAATTAGCCTGTACAGCCAATATCCCTCTATTTCCCATGTGAGTGGGTGTTCGTATCTGACCAATTTGACCAATAAACATAACCATACCACCTTTCGTGTTGATATATATTGTGAAAATTGACACCTTTATTCTACTCTTATAAAACGCTTTTTTCAATATATTTTCGTCCTTGAGTTTCCGTGCTTTTATCCACATTCTCCGGTTTTCACAGGCTCTGCTATAAACAACTTTCAAAAAATGATGAAAATATAAGGAATCCTCATTCATTTTGATGTAAAATTTAAGTGACCAAACAAAAATCCACTAAACAAAAAGAAGGAGGATTCCTCATGGTCAATTTTACATCAAATACTTCTCAAATGAACCGGGAAATTTTAACTTTTACAAATAAAATTTCAAAACACCTGTCCAAGCCCGACAAAAAGTTTTCTGCCGATATGACTTACGGTATACTTGCCTCAGAAAGCTGCCTCCTTACCGACATCGTTGACCATCTTCACGAAAACACTAAAAAGGTCAATTCTGTTGAACGGCTGACCAGACATTTAAACAACGGCACTTCCTCCACAGCTCTTAAATCTTATCTTACTACTATCCGTAAATGGGCTCCGCAGGAACCTGTTATACACATTGATGACAGAGACATTGCAAAGCCTGATGGTTACAAATTTGAGGCTCTCGGACCTGTTGTCAGAGACGGCTCTAAAAGTACTGCTTCCAAAACAGTTTATGTAAAAGGATATCATGTGACAGAAGCCTGTGTACTCACTAAAAATAATCATCCTGTCAGTATTTTTTCAGAAATACATTCTTCAAAAGAAAAACATTTTACCTCTATAAATGAGCAAATTTGAAAAATTCTGATACCACCAGCTGTTGACATCCTTCTGCCAGCCCTCAACAACCTTCTCCTCTTCTTTCCAGGTCTTCATAAATTCTTCCGGTGTCTTAAATTCTTTCTTGATCCCGCTGGTGCTGCTTCCCCAATCCGGAAGCTGGAAATGAGGCTTATCCACGATGGATTTCCAGTTTCCGCCCCATTCTAATCCGATGGATACGCCAATCGCCCCAACTCTGGTGAAAAAGCCATCCTTATCATAATAAGCCCCACAGCCATCAGCGCGGTAAATGTCAAAGGCAGTTCCCCGTTGATGATAGGAGCTGTAGCTGGAGCCCGGAGCATTAGTCACAATGCTTCCTGGTGTCGTGCGCCCCTGGGCATATAGGGTATCCTGTTCCGATCCGGTGCGGAGAGTTTCACCAATTTTGATCTGAAGGCCCTGGGCAGAACATTTCTGAATCAGCTCTGTGGCTAGTTTCTGGAGGCGCGGATGGCATAATGTAATATCTCTCATAAATTTGTCCTCTTTTTTCTATAATATGAAAAACCAGGATTTTGGCTCCCTGGTCAATTTTTGTATTTATGGTATCTTGAAAACTGTTTCTGCATATGCTATAATGCCAATAGGTAAAAAGAAAACACTACCATTTAGGTAACGCACAACGAAAAGCCCAGGGACCACGAATCCCTGGGCTTTTCATTAGTATTGGCAAAACTGCCTGTTTGGGGTTAGAATAAATATGTGTTATTTTTTTCATTGCAGATTAATTTTAACACAAAAAAAGGACCTTGGATTCATTATGAACCCTTGGTCCTTCTTTTTTATAGGCTATGCTTTTTCACAGCCCCCCTTGACACTCTTTTTCTTATGACTCTCCCAGTAAACAAGGGAAAACGGCTTATTGTGGCATTTCTGCCCCTATGGTATAATATTCAGCGTTGTCGCACCCAATCTGGCTATTTGTTCCCAGATTCTATCTTCTTCTTTCCATTTCTTCCAGAATAGAAACTATTTTCTTGCTCAAATTCTTTCCCCATTCTGTGTATGTCGTTCTATGTTCATAAACAAGTGAAGCTTCATATCGCATATACTCCAGCACATTTTCATCACCATACTCAACTGGGGTAGGATAATCGAATGACACCCAACTTTGTCCAGATGTTGCTATTCTTTCACCATCAAGATATCTCTTTTCTTCATCCGATATAATTCCTTTATCACGAAGATAACTTACAAATTCCTTATATTCATCCCTTGACATATGAGTCGGATCCCATTCGGAAGCGAGGTAATCATAATCATCATCTTCCAAATTTGGTGGTTGAGATACACTGTGTCCTATATATTGATCACCTTTTACTTTTTCTGCCTCCAATGCAATAGAATTTGAAAAAAGCCCATTGACTCCAGGTTCATTTACTTTTCCAATTCGACGATTATTCATCTGAAAGCATAAAGAATTATTTAAACTAACTTTCATAATATCTCCCTCCCTATTGAGCATCTGAACTTGAAGAATTTAAATAAACATAACCTCCAGCTTCTAAAGATACAACATTTCCTGTTACGGATGTATAAGTAAATGTCCCCTTATACCCATTTCCATATTTTTGAGTTGTATTTTGAACTGGAAATACTAAATCAAATGTACGGGTCATTCCACTATAAGCTCCTCCTGAAGCAGTTACTCCACCATCTAATGACTTGAATTGATATCTCAATGGATGTTTATATGTATTATAACAATCCATTTCCATTCTCCATTTTACAACCTGATATCCTTGTTCATCAAAGCTATGAAGAAGTCTTTCTGTGGTTTCCGGCGACACCTCTAAAAAGTTACTTTGCCCCCAATCATTTCCAGAAATATTATGTTTTACATATATATTCGAATCATAATAATCTTCAGTATCTCCTGGCTTCTGATATACCGGATACACTCTTACACTTTTCACTTGAAATTTTTCTATTTGAGGAAAAAAAGCAGCTAAATTATTTGCATCTGCATTTTCTAAATTTCTTTGATTGTCTTTTGCATTATCATTAGTAAAATTTTCTGTTGCTGGTATTTTCTTTTCACTCGCAAAGGCTGCAAAGCAAAATGCCAATGTGAATACTACAGAAAAAAATAATAATTTTACAGTTTTCATAATAATTTCCTCCTTAAAAATATTTTTTTTATTATAGCACAATTTTCCATTGATTTCCACCACTTATAAACGGTTGGCTTGCTCAACCCTGTCTCCCGGATACAGTCCGCTTTTTTTCCTGCCGGGTGGCTCTCCTGCCATTCTCTGACCGTCTGCTCCGCATTAGGTCTGCCAGCCCACTCATGATTTGGATAATCTACATCCTGTACAGCTCTTGCTCTTGCAAGATGCACTTCCTGCTTTCTATAATTCCGCTTATTTGCTGGTATCGTAACCTTTGTGTTGTCCTCTATCCATTCCCGGCTTGCTATCGTTGACAACCTTTTTCTGTCCCCTTTCAATGCCCGGAGAGCGTCTTTCACATCTGCCCGGCTGAAATGGTTGTCCTCGTCCTCGGTAAGGCTCTCTAAATGGTCCAAGAACGCATAGGCGTCTCTCCGTATCTTCTGCTCGGATATGCCACACTTCAAGCCATAAGAGCACAACGCCATAATAGAAAAGTAACGCCCTCCGGCTTTCACTTCCTCGGTTATTTTCCGTTTCCACCACTCATATAAAGCTTCGTTACATACCCACGTACCGCCCTGCTTCTTACTTTTCTGCTTCGGCTCTCCCTGCACGATCCGCTTCTCATACCATTCCGGGTACAGCTCCTTTGCTTCTTCCAGCGTAACGGTACTTTTTCTTCTCGGCTTCTCGTACAACGGAGCAAGGTCTACCTTACAGCTCGGTATGCTGGCTTTTATGTCCTCCAGCGTGTAACGGTTCTCTGACAGCTTATAGGCTTTTACTGGGAAATCTGCACCCAGCTTCGACTGACTCCCCACACACCGGAAACCTTGATAAATTCCGGTTATATCCGGGCTGTCCGGACGGATAGAGCTGGTATCATTCCATAGCCGCCGGATAAAGGCTTCTTTCAGCTCCGCAAGCACTTCTTCCCGGTTTCGATACAACTGAACCGGCTCCTGCAAGAAATAGTAAAGATGTACCCCCTTGCCGGAGCTGACAAGATAAGTCGGACGAAGCTGCACACCATTCCCAAACTGCTTCAACAGGTTCTTTAACTGCTGTTTGCCTACATAATCCACATCCACCACCACCGCAAACAGCTCATGAGCGTTCTCTTTCGTGTGTGACTTCCCGTAAAAACTAATAGGCGGTATCAGCCCAAACCTATCTCCTATGACCTTATCCAGCATTTTCAGACTATCATCAATTACCCACTGCCGGGTTCTTCCTTTGCCGGACGGTCTAATCTGTGTCGCTATAATATTACCTTTTCCGTCCCCCGGCTCTTGCTGCAGACTACCAGTCGGAAACAACTCTCGATAGAAATCATGAGGACTTACTTCCGGGTATCCCCTCTCCAGCATAAGAGCTTCTTTCTCCCGATAAGCAGACTTCCACTCATACCCTCTTTTATCTCTCCTTTTGGTGTATTTTGCCATAGTCTTTTACACCTCACTCCCTCTCGCCTTGACCGCTAATCTTATCAATAGGTTTTTGCACCTTTTTCTCTCAAGTATAAGGGAGTGCCTTTTTGGTGTCAATACCTACACCTCACTCCCTCTCGCCTTGACCGCTAATCTTATCAATAGGTTTTTGCACCTTTTTCTCTCAAGTATAAGGGAGTGCCTTTTTGGTGTCAATACCTACACCTCACTCCCTCTCGCCTTGACCGCTAATCTTATCACTACAGTATTTTACCTTTTTCTTCGTACCGACAAACTGGAATTTACATTATGCTCACAACATTAGTTATTTCTTGCTGTCTGGTTTTCATTTTTCTCCAACTTACAAATCCGTATATATCATTAGCAAAGAACGCAATAAAACATACTACCACCGAAACATATCTAATATCATACAGACTTGCCAATATCCATAATATAATCAAAACAATATCATTGGCAGCGTATGCCAATGCAAAATACGGACTTCTCCTAAAGGTAAGGTATACTGCAAGAAAACTTGTTGTTACCGATATAGTGCTCGGGATGATGTTAGCTGTATTAAAACACTTCAAAATCAAATAGAATAGAAATGTAACAACAAATGTCACAATCCACATACAGACATTTTCTCTTTTTCCAATGCTATTAACTTTAACCTCCGCTTTGTTTCCGTTATACGGATTCTTCAGCCATGATATTAAGGCAAAAATTGCCATCGGCATTGTCATTCCAAGATATGTAATCATCTCCCCATAATACGAAAAGGTATATGAAATAATCCCATACAGCAAACTGAATACAACCATAAGTAATTGTCCAAACGGATTTCCCTTTGCGTTAAATATCAAAGATGTTACTCCTATTAGCGATGCACACAAAGTCATATAATTTATTCTGTCAAAAACACAGAATGAAATTATAATAACCATTACAGAAGAACTCCACAAAACAATTTCACTTTTTGAAAAATAGTCCTTAAACTCTTTCATAATAACCTCCAAAAAAATAAGCATCCGAATATACATCTTCAAAGACCTAACGATGTACAGTCGAATGCTTTACGCATCTACTACCCGGTGGCAGTGCTTATTCTTTATCAACTTTTTTCATTTTAACCAGTTCAATTGCTTCTTTACCAGTCAGGTGTTCAATTGTCATTTCAATGATTGCCATGTTTCTGATAGAAGAATCAATTTCTTTAGGAATTCCATCTTTGTAATCTGCTGAATATTTCATAAAAAGCAAGGTTGCAATACGACGCATTTCATTCATATCTTCTACAAGATGTACTTTACCGAACGCAATGACGCTTCTGAAATATGTAGTATATTTCTCCGGCACAATATGATCTTGATCAATTACGCAAAAAGATGCTTTTTCATGTTTAATAATTGCATCAATTTTGTGTCCGCTTTTAGCAGAATGGAAATACAGTTTTCCATCTATATAAACATAGCTTATAGGAACGGCGTATGGATAATCATTATCTCCGATTAACGCTAAAGTTCCGCTTGTATTTCTGTTCAAAATTTCTATAGCGGTTTCTTGTGGCAATAACTGCTTAAATCTTCTCATTTCTCTAAACATGGTTCTTCTCCTTTTAATGTTATAAAAGAAAAAGCATTTGAATGCACATCTTCAAAGACCTAACGATGTACAAACAAATGCTTTACGCATTCACTACCCGTTGGCAGTTTTTATTCTATATTAACATTATCTATTATAATAAATAACACCTCAAAAAACAATAGAAAATTCTAATTTATCACTCTTTTTTACTTTCCAAACAAGCTATATGCCAGCATAAGAAACACTAAAATATTGCAGACCATACCGCCCCAAAACAGGTACAACTTCAAGCCCTCATATCTGAAAAAGCTGTTCTTACTTTCCTCCAGCTCCCGGATCTTCTGCTTCATCACGCTCGTAAGTGTATCAGACTGCTTCTCAAGAAGCTTTGTAGCCCTCTGTATAGCCTCTATATTCGCCTGTAACGCCTTTCTAACCTCTTGGACGGTGTTTTCCTTAACCTCATCTTTCAAGCTCCCAACCTCGTCCGATATAGCGTCTTGAAGCAACTCGTTGCTGTTCTTCAGCAGCTCTACGCTCTGCTTCAGCTCGCTGATGAGCTTCCTGTTCTGCTCTGCGTCTCTCTGCCTGTTCTGCTCTGCCCTTACTTGTTCTTGATTTGACTGCTTCATCAATTCCTCGCAGTTCTCGCTCGACATCGCCAACGCTTCTTTGAGCAGACTGTTTTCCAGCTCTGTCCGGCTCTGTCGGTTTAACTCTTGAAGCTGCTCTCTTGGACTGCTCTGCTTCTGCTGTTCGTGCATTTCTCTCAAACTCATGCTCCATGCTCTCCTTTCCGAAATCCATATTGTAGTATTTTTCCAGCTTGTTATCTCTGATTTTACAAGCCTTTTCTCCTGCCTGTTCCCTGGCTAAGTCGGTATATGTGATGTACTTATGGCTGTCCTGCCAGTCCACTCCGTACCCTCTTTCATTCATCAGCCGGATAAATGTTTCCCGGCTGGTCGCTGTTTCCTTACAATCCAGCACCGCAAGGGCAATATCCTGCACATAGCTTTTGACCTTTCCCTGCTCTGCCTGTTTCAAAAGCTGGTAGGTGTCTTTGCTCCATGCCACCGTTTCTTCCCGTACTTCTCCAGCAAATGTCTTTCCTTTCTCCGGCACATGCAAGCCCTGTTCCCGGCTCTGCTCATTGCACCGGTCTTTCAAGTTCTGCAGATCCGCTTTGCTCCACTGCAACTTGTGTCCGTCCTCAAAGTTCACACTGTTTACGATAAAGTGAGTGTGTATGTGTCCTCGGTCTATATGGGTGGCAATGAGTACCTCATGCCCTTTCCATGCTTCCGTACCCTTGGCAAGCTCGATTGCGTTCTTATGTGCTTGCTCTGGTGTGATATGCTCGTCCTCATGGTAGCTGTGTACGAAGTGCTTATAAGTTCTGCCCCCAGTCTTGCCCCACAGCTCCTTGGTGGCTTGCATTTCGTCCTTTACTGTATCTGGTTCACAGTGCAGACCGC
>OGCY01000025.1_pt1 | contig 95926 bp, 108 predicted proteins | sample 1570311 | NCBI WGS metagenome assembly OGCY01 (sample SAMEA2582165, study PRJEB24529) | metagenome | biome: Human gut stool | place: China | collected 2011
CCCTGAACAATTCCGTTCAGTATGTATCCGTCATCCGTCCCGGCGAAAAAGTTGCGAAGCTGGTCAAGCGGATGCACTATGTATCCTTTGTAGGGATGTTCCGGTCTGATCTCTTTGAGGGCCTGTGTGTTGGTCATGCACCGAAGAAATGCAAAATCTGCGGCAAGTGGTTTCTGACCACCAACGCACGGCACGCCAAATACTGTGGCGGCTATGCACCGGGGGACAAGCTGCACCGCACCTGTCGGCAGATCGGCAACCTGAAAGGCAGAGAACAACGGGAGCTTGCGGACGATCATCCGGTGAAACAGATTTATGAGAAACGGCTGAACACCATAAACCGCTATGTGAAGCGTGGTACTCTGGACGCTGATCTTGCAGAGGTTATGAAAAAGCTGGCAAAAGATAAGATGCTCCGGGCATTGAGCAATGTAGCCTATGCCAAGGGAGCTTATGAAAAAGAAATGGACCAGGCGGCTTTGAAAAAGGAAGCAAGTGCAAAAATATACAAAGAAAGGGACAAACATGAATAGAAAAGAACTTAGTCAGAATCATTGGAAATACTACTTAATGCTCGAAAAGCGTTTTGTTGAATCAATAGAGTTTGTAGAACTACATGAGGACAATTTTGATGCATTTTCTAACGGATATGCCCTCTTAATTCAAGCCATAGGGGCAGAGTTGGATACTGTATTCAAAGAGTTTTGCAGTTTCAATACAACGGATCGAAAAACGGTTGCAGACTATGCACAGTATATTTTGACCAACACACCGGATATAAAAAATCAAAAAATCAGTGTACAGGAATACGATATCGAAATACAACCGTTTATGAATTGGGATATTACCCAGCCCGCACAGTCGTTGCAATGGTGGGGAGCATTTACAGATGTCAAGCACAACCGCTATGAGCAGTTGAAGCAAGCAAAGCAGGAGAATGTACTAAATATCTTGGGAGCTTTGTATTTGATAGAAATGTTGTACTTGAAGAAAATCACTGATGGGACAGACGAATTTGATGTGTTTGATGAATCTTCCAACTTGTTTAGTTTGAAAAACTGGACTTCTAAGGCTGTGCCGCTGAGCCAAGCTTTTGCCGTGCTAAGTGATATGATGGACGACGAAAATAATACTACTAACAAAAAGTTCGATGCATAATTACTGTCGATATTGATAGAGAAAGAACCGAAAGGAGGTGCGCTATGCTGAGTGATTTTTCATGGGACATGACCGGATACATACCAAAACACGCTGTCAATCCGCACGGTGACGGCATCATTCCTTATGCGGCAGAGCGCATCTTCCAACTGGAACCGGAGCCTCCAGCGGTGGGCAATCTGAACGAATATATCCTGTCTGCCTTGCAGGAAAAGAATTTGATATATTTCTCATTCTTCCTACACCACTACGAGCCGCAGCTTAACAAGCGCATCAAAGACTTTCTCGGTGTGGATGGCGGCGATCTGTACGACACAAACCGATTTATAGATATAAAGCTCTCCTGCCGGGAGCAAATGCTCCAAAAGCTGATGGACTATGACCTTGCCAAGGGTGCAGAGTATGCTACATACATTTTCCCGTTCATCCGGGATGCTATGCTCCGTTTTCGCATGGGCGAAGAAAAATGGTCGGTGTCCTCTCTGACCAATTACAAAATGGTGCGGTCAATGGCTTGGCTGTACCACAATACCAAGGATGCGGTCAACGAATTTTCCAAGAAATACAACTGCGATCTTGCCCTTGCGGAAGAATATCTGAAAGTTGTCCGTGGAATCCGCAATCAGCAGCCTTTCTATGTCACAGACGAGGACGGCGAAGAAACAGGCGAGGATGTAGCCCTTGACGATAGCTGGAACTATACCGATATCCTCTGGAACGGCATACAGGCAGAAAAGGTGCAGCGGGCATTTGAGAAACTGAATTACCGGGAACAGACCTTGCTCGAAAAACGGTTAGCAATTTGCATGACCTGTGGGCGTGTCAGCTCATGGAAAGACCGCCCCACCTTTGAAGAACTGGCGGTTATGTTTGAGGGCAGTACAGCCAGCGGTGCAGAACGAGCCTACCGAAAAGCAGTGGACAAGTTGACGGAATTGTTGGTTGCCGAGGGCGCAATCCATGCAGTCCGGCTAAAACAGAAATCCAAGATCAAGCGAAAAAAGAAAATCGCCGCCGCAATCTACGAATATCAGGCAGACTGCGACGGCGAATGGGGCGAAGTATCATTAGATTTTGAGAACGGCAAGGCAGAGGTCATTTTGCTTGCCGATTGGGATACAGTGAAAACAAACAAATTTGCAAGCAGAGCAATCGCCTATCTTCTGAACTGTGAGAACGAAAAATTACCCAAGGAAATAATGGTGGCCTTTGAATAACGAGGGAGTGAGATACATGGAACAATTATTGATTATTGAAGATGATATAGGGTTGAATCAGGGTTTAAGTAAAGCACTGAAAGCAGATGACCGTCAGATCATTTCCTGCCAAGACCTAAAAGCGGCGAAGGAACAGCTGCTTTGCGGCGGTGTATCCCTGATCCTGCTGGATATCAATCTGCCGGATGGCAGTGGGCTTGAGCTGCTCCGGGAGGTCAAGGAAAACACACCCTATATTCCTGTTATTCTGCTGACTGCCAATGACACCGATCTGGACATCGTAGACGGACTGGAGAGGGGCGCTGATGATTATATTACCAAGCCCTTTTCTCTTTCGGTTTTGCGTGCAAGGGTGAATACCCAACTGCGAAAGCAAGTGTCAAACCATAAAAATGCGCCGTTCCATATGGATCTATTTCACTTTGACTTTGAGGCTATGACCTTTTATGTGGGAGATTCAAAAGTTGAATTGAGCAAAACAGAACAAAAATTACTGCGTCTGCTTGTTGAAAACCGAGGCCGAACCATGACCCGTGGAGACCTTGTCGACCGGATCTGGACAGATGGCGCAGAATATGTGGATGAAAATGCTTTGTCTGTTACGATCAAGCGTCTGAGGGATAAGCTTGGCGCACAGAAATACATTAAAACCATCTACGGAATCGGTTATAGCTGGGTGACAAAAGATGAATAAAACCGGCATTGTGATCATACTGCTATGTTTTCTGGCGGCGATAGCTGCTGTATTATGGGAGCGGAGGAAGATCAGAAAAACGATGGAAGAAATCGAAAGGATGCTGGACGCTGCCATGACCGGCTCCTTTTCTGAAACCAATTTTGATGAAAGCCAGCTATCTGCATTGGAAACGAAGTTTGCGCACTATCTTTCCGCCGCAGAAGCATCTTCTCAAAATGTAGCGCAGGAAAAAGACAAAATCAAGACCTTGATTGCGGACATTTCCCACCAAACGAAAACGCCGATTGCAAATCTGCTGTTATACAGCGAGCTTTTGATGGAGGAAACTCTGCCTGCATCGGCGAAGGCAAATGTGGAGGCGCTGTACAAACAATCGGAAAAGCTGCGATTTCTGATCGATTCTCTCGTAAAGCTTTCCAGACTGGAAAACGGGATCATTTCACTCTCCCCCCAGCCGGCAGCGCTGCAGCCGCTGCTTGAAAGCGTAGTAGAACAATATGCCGCCAAGGTTTCTGAAAAAGGATTGTCTTTGCAACTGCAAGATACCGATGCTTTTGCTGTATTCGACTTCAAATGGACAGCGGAAGCGCTGGCTAATATCGTAGACAACGCCATCAAATATACAGAGCATGGCACCATTACTATTTCTGCCGTAAGCTATGAAATGTTTGCAAGGATCGATATATCGGATACCGGTTCAGGCATACCGGAAACTGAGCAAGCGAAGATATTTGCTCGCTTTTACCGCTCGAATAGTGTGCAGAAACAAGAAGGGGTCGGCATCGGCTTATACCTTGCCCGACAGATCATATCCGGCGAGGGCGGTTATATCAAGGTTGCTTCCGTTCCGGGAAAAGGAAGTACGTTTTCCATATTTCTGCCGAAATAACAACAATTCTATCAAAACTGTTAGATTTCATTTTCCGCCGGAAAGAATGTGGAAAGATTCCTATGCGATAATCTGTATGTATCAAAGGATCATTTCCTTTCATACATACAGATTTTTTCATGGAGGTACTCATTTATGGAAGTTTTACAGGCAAAAAACCTGAAAAAGATTTATGGCTCCGGCAATAACGCAGTTCATGCGTTGGATGGAGTTGATTTAAGTGTAAAGAAGGGCGAATTTGTTGCAATTGTCGGCACATCCGGCTCCGGCAAATCCACGCTGCTGCACATGCTGGGCGGGCTGGATCGCCCTACAAGTGGCACGGTCATGGTGGACGGACAGGATATTTTCTCCCTGAAGGAGGAAGCGCTGACCATCTTCCGCCGCAGGAAAATCGGCTTTGTGTTCCAAGCATATAATCTTGTTCCAGTGCTGAATGTGTATGAAAATATTGTTCTACCCATTGAGCTGGACGGTGGCAAGGTCAATAAGGATTTCGTACAGCAAATTGTACAGACACTTGGGCTGGATGATCGTCTGGATGCCCTGCCCAATCAGCTCTCCGGCGGTCAGCAGCAGCGAGTAGCCATTGCCCGTGCGCTGGCGGCAGCACCCGCTATCATTCTGGCAGATGAACCCACCGGCAATCTGGATTCCAAAACCAGCCAGGATGTATTGAGCCTTTTGAAAGTCACCAGTCAAAAGTTCGCCCAGACAATCGTAATGATCACTCACAACGAAGAAATTGCGCAGATGGCAGACCGCATTATCCGTATCGAAGATGGTCGGATCGTCTCCCAGAACTAACGGGAGGTGGCTACGATGAATGTCAAAAACAGAAAATGTATTCGAAAGCTCAGCTTAAAATCTCTTTATGCGAACCGTCGCCGCAATCTGATCGCTATTTTTGCCATTGCGCTGACAACGCTGCTATTTACGTCCATGTTCACCATTGTCTTGTCGTTGAACGCCAGTTATGAAACCTACCAGTTTCGGCAGGTAGGTGGCTATGCACACGGTACCTTTAAGGATGTTTCCCCCGAGCAGGCGGAACGTATCGCTGCCCACCCAAAGGTGAAGGCTGCGGGGGTACGGAAGGTAATCGGTATCACTGCGGAGGGGGTCTTTGCCAAAATACCGGCAGAGATCAGCTACATGGATGCCAACTGCACTAAATGGAGCTATGCAACCCCTACTACCGGACGGATGCCCGAAAGCGGCAAAGAGGTAACCATGGATACGGCAGCGTTGCAGCTGCTTGGCGTAACGCCGGAGCTGGGCGCCGAGGTCACGGTTTCCTATTCCATTACGGACAAGGATCAAACCGCCTTTACTGTAACAGATACCTTTACGCTGGTAGGCTATTGGGACTATGATGAACTAATGCCTGTTCACTACATCAACATCAGCCGTGATTACGCAGATGACATCGAAGCGCAGGCAGTGAAAACAGGGCTACAGCCCTTCCGCACTGACCTGAATGTCATGATGGCTTCCAGTACAAACATTCAAGGGCAGATGGAGCAGGTGGATACCGATCTCGGCTACACATGGGACAGCTATACCGATCCCAACAGCGTTCGAATCGGCGTCAACTGGGGATATACCTCATCCCAGCTGGAGTCGCAGCTCGATCCGGAACTTGTGATCGCCATAGCAGCTTTTTTGCTGCTGGTGATTTTCACCGGGTATCTTATCATCTATAACATTTTCCAGATCTCTGTTGCGGGGGATATCCGGTTTTACGGGCTTCTGAAAACCATTGGCACAACGCCCCGGCAGCTCAAACGCATCATTCGCCAGCAGGCACTTCTGCTTTGTCTGATCGGCATTCCGGCGGGGCTGCTGTTGGGCTATGGCATTGGCGCTGTTCTGGTGCCTGTTGTCTTGCGCTCCACCCAGTTGGATGCAGGCATCACCACCATCAGCACTTCGCCTGTGATCTTTGTTGGCTCCGTGCTGTTTGCCCTGCTGACGGTGCTTTTGTCCTGCTCCAAGCCCGGGAAAATGGCAGCCAGGGTTTCTCCGGTGGAGGCTACCAAATATACAGATGCGATGCAGACCAAGAAAAAACAGCGCAGCACCCGGGGAGCGAAGCTCCATCAGATGGCCTTTGCCAATCTGGGACGAAACAAAAAAAAGACGGTGCTGGTGGTGGTGTCTCTGGCACTGTCGGTGACGCTGTTCAATGCACTGTGTGCCTTTGTGGGCGGCTTCAGCATGGAGAAGTATGTATCCTTCATGACCTGCGCCGATTTTATCGTCAGCACGCCCGACTATTTCCATTACAACCCGGCAGATGAATTCATCACGCCGGAACAGATCGAAGAGATCGCAGCAAACACAAAGTCCAGTCTTTCCGGCACGGGATATGCTGTGCGAAAACCCGTATATCTTTGGATGACGGAGGATGCTCTGCGGCAGGACTATGCATTGTTCGAAAGTGCTGAGCAGGTGGACAGCCATATGAGCCGCATGGAGCACCGGGGCAATATGGTGATGGGAAAGACCAGAATTGAGGCTTTGGATAACAGCCTGTTTGACAAGCTGCAAGTATTCGACGGAGATATTTCTCCTATGCTGGAGCCAAACAATAACGCTATTGCCATTGCGGTTTCCTTAGATGACTACGGCAATCTGCCCAATCCTGAATACTACCCCAAGGTGGGAGACACGATTACCGCTACCTATACGGACGATGTGAAATATATCGACAGCCGCACCGGGGAACTCTGCACCGAAGATACACCGGAGGAGTACCTTCAGGAAAAACTGTATGGAGCCAGAGATGTAGAGTACACGGTCTGCGCCTTGGTAGAGCTTCCGTTTTCCATGAGTTATCGTTATGATGGTATTGGATATGAGGCGGTTTTGTCTGTGGATACCGCACAGAGGGACAGCGGTGGTGCGGCCATTCCGATGCTCTACCTGTTCGACACAGCGGACGAAGTTGACGAGGCCGAAGCAGAGCAATATCTATCGAAGCTCACTGCCGGTGAGTTTTCGCCCTTGATGTATGAAAGCAAGGCCACGGCTCGCTCTGAATTTGCTCAGTTCCGGCAGATGTTCCTTCTGATAGGTGGTATCCTCTGTGCTATCATTGGGCTGGTGGGACTCTTAAATTTCTTCAACGCCATGATGACCGGTATTCTTTCCCGCCGCCGTGAATTTGCTGTGCTTCAGGCTGTAGGAATGACAAACCGGCAGCTCAAAACCATGCTGATCTACGAGGGGTTGTTTTACGCAATGTCTTCTGTAGCGGCGGCCTTTATTCTGTCGCTGGCGGTGGGACCTCTTGCGGGAAAAATGCTGGGCAGTATGTTCTGGTTCTTTGAGTATCGATTCACCATTCTGCCTGTCCTGCTGACAATTCCGGTATTTCTTCTGCTGGGGTGGCTGATTCCTTGCATGATGTATGACAATGCAGCGAAATGCAGTGTTGTAGAGCAATTAAGGGATGCTCAATAACTGTTAAGCAAAAAACGGCCCTCTGCCAAGGAAAAGGCAGAGGGCTGAGTTTTAATCTAAGGGTTTACATTCAGTTACAGTTTTTAGATAAATTTCGGGATCACCGTTCAAGATCAAGTCTGCATATCCAACCGGATCATTGTAGATTAGATAATCCAGTTCTGACCGTTGATACATATTGTCAGCAACCTCATTCTCCACGGCGATGGTATCAATGGCAATCATGCTGCCATCTAAAAATTTCAGTTCCACACAAGCGGTATCCATGTTAAACTCACAAGAAATCAATCTATCCATAAGAAACCTCCACTTTGCTGGATGTTAGATCATCCCAAAATATTTGAATGCTTCTCGGATTGCTTTCTCTTTTTCCGGCGGACACTGGGGCTGTCTGGAATCCTCGGATTTCGGCAGATTATAGTTTTTGCCTACCTCAATCCCACATTTCCGTTTAATCTGTGAGATATAGAGGTTGGATACCTTTAATCCGCTATGTTCCAGTACATAGTCCTTGATCTGCGTGTAGGTTGCCCCATCTTGGAACTCCGACATATCCATATCTTCCAAAGAGAACTCAACCCGAATCTTTTTCGAGTCGACCTCGCCCTTGGAAAGCAAGACAACCGTCTCACAATTTCCCGTCGCAGGGAACATGTCCACGCACTGCACTTTCTTCACCTGATAACCTCTCGCCTGCAGCACTTCAAGATCTCTTACTAAGCTGGTCGGTTTACAGGAAATATAGACCATCTGCGGCACATTATAGCGGATGATTTTCTCCAGTGCTTTCGGATGGATTCCATCTCTTGGCGGATCAAGTACGATATAATCCGGTTTTTCCCCGATCGTATCGATCACTTTTAATACATCTCCCGCGATAAATTCGCAGTTGGTAAGTCCGTTTAAAGCTGCATTCTCCCTTGCAGCCACAACAGCTTCCTCCACGATCTCCACACCGATCACTTTCTTTGCAACCGGAGAAAGTATCTGTGCGATTGTTCCGGTTCCGGAATACAGGTCAAATACTGTCTGATTCGCCTCATCGTCGAGCGCATCCCCGATAAATTCACGTGCAGTCTGATAGAGTACTTCTGCACCAAGGGAATTTGTCTGGAAAAAGGAAAATGGTGTGATCTTAAACTTCAGACCAAGCAGTTCCTCATAAAAGAAGTCCTGTCCAAATAAAATATCTGTCCCCTCATTTTTGATCGTATCGGCAACGCTGTCATTTTTTGTATGAAGAATTCCTTTTAGCACACCGTCATATTTTTCCTCACAAAGTTTTTTCACCCAGCCTTCTAATAATGCACTTTCATTTTCCCCACTAAGTTCCTCCATCTGTGTAGTTGTCACAAGGTCAACTAAAATCTCTCCTGTTTTTGCTGCTTTTCTCACAAGAAAATGACGGAGATACCCAGTGTGACGGAGTTTATGATAAAATGGAATCTGTTTTTCCTTAAAATATTCCAACGTGATCTTAAGCACACGACGGAAATCTTCGTCTACGATCTGGCACTCTCCTACATTTACGATATCATAAAAACTGCCGCGTTTGTGCATTCCAAGTGCCAACGGACCATCCTTATATTCATCTCCAAATGAAAACTCCATCTTGTTGCGGTATGCTTTTGGTCTTGGACTTGCTTTGATTGGTAAAAACTCATATCCCTTATTTTCTTCAGTGATGACTGCGTCGATCAGGTCTTTGACCTGCTTTTCTTTCATCTTAAGCTGTTGCTCATATGGAAGGCTCTGGAATGTACAGCCACCACAGATCCCATAATGAACACATCCAGGTTCTGGCAGCTCCAGTGCAGATTTTTCCAATATTTCAAGCAGTCGTCCTTCGCATTTTCCTTTTCTGACCTTATTGACTGCTGCTGATACTTTCTGTCCCATGATCGCATTTTTTACGATCACACGTGTACCATCTTCCGTTCTTAAAATTCCTTTATTCGGGAAATCCACCCTTTCTATGATTCCTTCTACGATCTGCCCTTTTTTCATAACCAGTTCCTTTCTTTTTCTATTAACACAAACTAAAAAGGGCTGCAACACTGCAGCCCCCTAAGATATTTCTTACTCTTCTGTTTTTTCCTCTGCTGGCTCTTCTGCTTTGTCGTCATCTTCTTCGTCTTCAAAGAAATCATCATCAAAATCATCCTCGAAGTCATCCTCAAAATCTTCCAGATAATCCGGTGCAAAGAAACGATAGATTCCATAAACTACTGCTGCCACTGCGGCAATAATTCCGATAATCGCAAATACCCAGACAACTTTGGAAGCTTTCTTCTCTTCCTCTGCTTCTTTTTTATTCAGCAGTTCGTTTAATCTTGAAATGTTAACTAAATCTTTTAAATCGTCCATCTTGTTCATAGGGCTCCCCTCCTTCTATTTTAAGACTGCTGTATCTCACAGTCATATGTTACCTGATGATTCTAATATTATGCGTATTACATTCCGCAATGTAAATTCATTACATGCTAATATTATATCATATGTTTCCCATTTCGCCTATTAAAAATTTATAAATTAAACATTTTTATATCTTTTTTAATTTTGCAAAAGAAGCAAACATTTTTTTGATGCCCACTGTATCAAACTGAACCGTGACTTCATAGTCCCGTCCACCTTCTACGATCGCAACTACAGTGCCTTCTCCAAACCTTGTATGTAAAACACGGTCAGCAATATCATATGGCAGTTTTTCCGCTTTCGTATGAACAGACGCAAATGCACGCGCCTGCATGCTCTGTCCGGAAGGCTGCTGTTTCATGTTCATCCGTTTTGATTTTGCACTCCATTCATTTCCAGTTGAAGTACCCGCTTCCTTTCTTGCAGGAACTGTTTCTTTTCCATCTAAAAGTTCTGCAGGAATTTCTTTGACAAATCGTGAAACTTTATTGTACTGTGTCTCACCTCGGATCATTCTCTGCCTTGCACAGGTGATCGTCAATTCTTTCATTGCACGGGTAATACCCACATAAGCAAGGCGGCGTTCTTCCTCTAACTGCTCACTTGAATCATCCGACGTGATCGACATATAGCTTGGGAACAGACCATCCTCCATACCTGCTAAATACACTTTAGGAAATTCCAGTCCCTTTGCACTGTGCAGCGTCATCAAGACAACATAGTCGCTGTCATCTTCCAGGCTGTCAATGTCTGCCACCAGTGCTACTTCTTCCAGAAAACCGCTCAGTGTCGGATGTTCCTCGCTTTCCTCATAGCTTACAACTTTACTTAAAAGCTCATCGATATTCTCGATCCTTGCCTCAGCTTCATCGGTACCTTCCGCCTGAAGTTCCTTAACATATCCTGTTTCCTCGATCACTTCATGAAGCAGCTGTGAAATGCTGATAAACTCCAGTTTACTCCGGAACACCTGAACAAGATTTACGAATGGCTTTACTTTTGATGCTGCTTTTCCAATGGACGGGATTTCATCTGCACGCTTTAAGGCATCATAAAAGCTGATATCGTATGCCCCAGCATAATCAGTCACACGGTTTACAGTCGTTGCGCCAATGCCACGTTTTGGAACATTTAAAATACGACGCACCGCAAGATCATCACGTGCATTGTCAATCGTCTTTAAATAAGCAAGAAGATCCTTCACTTCTTTTCTGGCATAAAAGTTTACACCACCGACGATCTTATACGGAATATTTGATACGATAAAACGCTCCTCAAACAGTCGTGACTGCGCATTTGTACGGTATAAAACAGCATGATCCCCATAATGATAAGCTCCGTTCTTTACATCACCTGCAATATCACATGCGATAAAATCAGCTTCCTCATAACCGGTATTAAACTGTTCAAAATCAATCTTCTTACCTTCTTCATTTGCAGTCCAGAGTGTCTTTGATTTTCTGCCAACATTGTTTGCGATCACGCTGTTTGCTGCATTTAAAATATTCTGGGTGGAACGGTAATTCTGCTCTAATTTGATTGTTTTTGCATCTGGAAAATGTTTTTCAAAATTTAAAATATTATAAATATTCGCCCCACGGAACTTATAAATAGACTGGTCATCATCACCTACTACACAAAGATTCTGATACTTTCCCGCCAGAAGACGGATCAGTTCAAACTGTGCTGTATTGGTATCCTGATACTCGTCTACCATAATATAATGGAAACGCTCCTGATAATAATTTTTCACTTCAGGATCCGACTGTAAAAGTTCTACCGTTTTCATGATCAGATCATCGAAATCAAGCGCATTGTTCTTATGTAATGCATCCTGATACTCCCGGTATACCTCCGCCTGTCTGCGTTTTGCATAATCAGAAGATGTCAGTGCACGCTGCATCAGTTCTGTCGGTGTGATCAGTTCGTCTTTCGCTGACGAGATTGCTGCTAAAAAACTTTTCTCTTTATAAATCTTAGTATCGATCTCTAAACGCTTACAGATATCTTTCATCAGGGATTTTGAATCATCCGCATCGTAGATCGTAAAATTGGTATCAAATCCGATCCGGTCAATATGACGGCGCAGGATTCTCACACAACTTGAATGAAAGGTCGATACCCAGATACTTTCCGAACCGAATCCAACAATTTTATCAATCCGCTCCCGCATCTCCCCAGCTGCCTTGTTGGTAAAAGTGATCGCCATGATATGATAGGGATTAACTCCCTTTTCTTCTATTAAATAAGCAGTACGGTGTGTCAGCACACGCGTTTTCCCGGAACCTGCTCCCGCTAAGATCAGCACCGGTCCCTCCGTCTGATATACTGCTTCCCTCTGCTGTTCATTCAGTGTATCGTATATACTCATATTTATTATTTTCCTTTTCTTTCATTGATTGCTATTATACTATAACATGTACTTTTCGTGCAATAAAACCTATCTTGAATTATTTTGTTAAATTATTTTTTCATTTATATCTTGTCATCTAGTTTTCATTACTATATAATGTGATAAGAGGTGACACAAATATGGATACGAAACAATTTTTACGTTCAATCTTAGATTCCTTACAGCAGATTGATTACGTCAAACCGGAAGATATTCCGAATATTGATTTATATATGGATCAGGTAACCACATTTATGGATTCACAGCTTGCAGCTTCCAAGCGTCATGATGACGACAAAATCCTGACTAAGACAATGATCAACAATTATGCAAAAAACAACCTTCTTCCTCCACCGGAAAAGAAGAAATATACCAAAGAACATGTACTGGTTCTGATCTTTATTTATTATCTGAAGAGTATTTTAAGTATCAGCGATATCCAGGGGATTTTAAATCCGATCACAGAAAAATACTTCGGCAATGACGAGCACTACAGTCTCGAAGATATCTATAAAGAAGTTTTCAGTTTAGAACATCCGGAAACACAGAACCTCATGAAAGATCTTGCAAAGAAATTCAACACTTCCATGAAAACATTCCCGGATGCATCGGAAGAAGAAGCCGATCTTTTGCATACGTTCAGTTTTATCTGTATGCTCAGTTATGATGTATACATCAAAAAAACTCTGATTGAAAAAATGATCGACCAGATGGCTTCAAAAGATCCGGACACAAAACCATCCAAAAAATAATAGAAGAACCGCTATTTCTGATAAGACAGATGATCATATATTTGCATATACACCTGTCTGCCGGAATAGCGGTTCTTTTTATTTCTATTCTTTATCTTTTTCCTGAAGTCTTGAGAAAACCATATCATATCCGTCATTGCCATAATTCAATGAACGGTTTACACGACTGATCGTTGCAGTGGAAGCACCGGTCTTTTCTGCGATATCAAGATATGTCTTCTGATCTCTAAGCATCTTCGCAACTTCAAATCTCTGTGATAAAGAAAGCAGCTCATTCACAGTACATACATCTTCAAAAAATGTATAACATTCTTCCTTGTTCTGGAGGCTTAAAATAGCATCAAACAGATGATCAACTGCCTCTGTCCTAAGTTTCTTGCTCATAATCCTTTCTCCTTTTTTATTGATTGCACGCTATGTGCGCTATACACCTATGTTGCATTTTAGCATATTAAAGTTTTAAAGTAAATAGATATTTTTGTTATTTTATTTTTTTCGCAGACCGTTATTATATCATTTTCTCCATGTAAATGCAATGAAATATATCGGTTTACAAAATCAGAACATTTGTTCTGATTTTTATTTCTTTTCTATTGATTTTCAAACATATGTTTGCTATAATATTTTTTACCAACAAATATTTTACCCTGTAAAGGAGCATTCCACATGAAAAAAATAGGCTCATTTTTCTTTACTTTTATACCATTTTTGCTTGCGATAGCATTCCAGTACCTTGCCATGTTTTTTGTAATGGGAGTAGCCCTGTTTTATGAACATATCCGCTATATTTTTTCTTCCAGCCATGTCTATACAGAGCTTTGGAACAATACTTTAAACCTTTGGTCCTCAACGCGCGTAAATACCATGATCATGATCGTATTTTCCCTGCTCTGTATCGGAGCATTCGGTCTATGGTACCATGCCGGATATCATGGGATTTATCTGGTTCACCCGGGAAAGATTTTCCATCCGCTTTCCGTTATTGGGATCATCCTTTTAGTACCTGGTACACAGTGTCTGTCGACCTATCTGGTCTCTTTCCTGGCATCTTTGTTTCCACAGTGGATGAAAGCCTATGAAAAACTTATGGACACTGCAGGAATGACAAATGGGCTGACCGTATCCATGTTCTTTTACTCCGTCCTGCTTGCCCCAATCGGTGAAGAACTTCTCTTTCGCGGTGTTACCATGCATCAGGCAAAAAAAGTATTTCCGTTCTGGGCAGCAAACATCATGCAGGCACTTTTATTCGGAGTTTTCCACATGAATATGATACAGGGAATCTATGCATTTTTCCTCGGTATGATTCTGGGTTACATCTGTGAAAGAGGTGGCAGTATTTATCAGTCTATCCTGTTTCACATGTTATTTAACTTCTGGGGAACCGTCATAAGCAGCATTTTACCAACCGGCAGCAGTGCACTCTTTTTCATCCTTTATTTTGCCACAGGAGTGATCTGTATCTCATGCGGTTTTGTCCTCTTCCATTTTGGATCAAACCGCATGGTTCAAAAACAAATGTCTATTCTGCCACTTGAAAATACGGGATATGATACTTTTCCTCCATTCAATTAACGTCCGGTTTCATCACTGCAGATAATTTTTCAGGAAACGAATCAGTTCTTCCATCTCTTCTTTTGTTCCGATACTGATCCTCAGATAATTGCTGATTCGTTCTTTTGAAAAATACCGCACAAAAATATGTTCTTTTTTCAAAGCCTCAAACAATTCTTTTGCCGGCACACGCTCATGTGTTGCAAAGATAAAATTACTCATGGAATCTCCAAATGAAAAACCAAGTTTTGCAAGCTCTTTCTTTGTCCATTCACGGGTCGCTATTACACGCTGTCTGGTCTCTTCGAAGTAGTCCTTGTCCTTTATTGCTTCCACACCAAGTGCAAGTGCTGTCTGATTCATCGTATAGGAATTAAATGAGTACTTCACATCATTAATATATTTAATAAGTTTTTCATTTCCCATTGCATAGCCGATACGCATGCCTGCCATGGAACGTGACTTTGAAAAAGTCTGGACCACCAGCAGATTATCAGATTTCTCAATCAGAGGAAGTGCACTCTCCCCTCCAAAATCGATATATGCCTCATCCACAACCACAATCACATCCTGATTATGCTTTATGATATCCTCAATTTCTGAAAGTGGCATTAAAATTCCTGTCGGTGCATTTGGATTTGGAAAAACTACGCCTCCATTTTCGCCATAATAATCTTCTTTTACGATCTGGAAATTATCGTCTAACGGTTTTACCTCATATGGTATCCGAAGCATATCTGCCCACACATCATAAAACGAATAAGTAATATCCGGAAACCAGATCGGTGTTTTAGAATTAAAGAACGTCATAAAGATCATTGCAAGTACATCATCAGATCCAACACCCACAAAAACCTGACTGCTCTTTAAACCATAATACTCTGCGATCGCATCGACAAGAACTTTACAGGCCGGCTCCGGATATAATCTGAGCCGGTCTGTATCGAACTCTTTGAGTGCACGGATCACTCCTGGTGCCGGTGGATACGGATTTTCATTTGTATTTAATTTGATCATACGCTGTTCCTGTGGCTGCTCTCCCGGAACATACGGTACTACTTTTCTTACATAAGATTCCCAGTTACCCATTCTATGCCTCCTACTAATTCAGTCCATACACTTCTGCTAATTTTGCAAATGCAGGAAGTGAATTTTTGATTGTCTCATGAGAAACACAATAAGCAAGGCGTACAAATCCGCCACATCCAAATGCACTTCCTTTTACCATCAGAAGATGCAGCTTTTTGCCCTCTTCTACAAACTCTTCTTCATTGGCAACCGGAGATTTCACCCACAGGTAAAATGCTCCTTCCGGCTTGATACAGGTAAAGCCAAGATTCGTTAAGCCATCGTATAACATCTTTCGGTTTTCATCATAAAAAGAAACGTCTGTTTTTTCATCTAAACATCTTGCAACTGCTTTCTGGATCAAAGATGGTGCATTGACAAATCCAAGCGTACGGTTTGATATCTCAATACCGCGTATCAGATCTTCGGCATCAGATGCCTCATTTGGAACTACCACATAACCGATACGTTCTCCCGGCAGTGATAATGATTTGCTGAAAGAATATCCAACGATCGTATTTTTATAATATTTTGTCAGAAAATCTTCTTTATTTCCATCATAAACCAGCTCACGATAAGGCTCATCTGATATCAGATAAATGTCATGTCCGTATTCTTCCTGTTTCTTTTCTAAAATAGCAGCGATTGCCTGCATCGTCTCAGGTTTGTAAATCACACCTGTCGGATTATTTGGTGTATTGACGATAAGTGCCTTTGTTTTTTCTGTGATCTTTGCCGCAAAGTCAGCTAAATCCGGCTGAAATGTCCGAAGATCCGGATTTACCGTTACAATATCCGCATCAAAATTAGCTGCATACTGACGATACTCACCGAAAAATGGTGCAAACACGATCACCTCATCTCCCGGATCTAAAATTGTCTTAAAAATTATATTAAGACCGCCTGCTGCACCGACTGTCATTACAATATTTTGACCATCAAATACAGTACCAAAACGTTTGTTTAAGTTCTCTGCGATCGCTTCACGCACATCTTTATAGCCGGCATTTTCCATATATCCGTGTAATTCCAGAGAACCTGATGCACCTTTTTTATCTGCCTCGTCTAACAGATCACGGATACTGTTATTTAACGCTGCCGGAGCCGGTGTTGCTGGATTGCCAAGAGAAAAATCATAGACATTCTCTGCACCATATTTTTCTGCCATTGCTTTTCCTTCTACAAACATTGCACGGATCGCAGAATTTCCGAGTAAAGCCTTTTGTATTCTTTTTGAAACCATAATTCTATCTCCATTCGTATACATTTCTGTTGTTGCAGATCACACAAATCCCACTGAAAGAAGTGTATTTATAATATATCTTTAAATACTTTACCACAGCACTATAAAGAAGTAAATGCTATTTTCATTGGAATTATTGATGTTCCATAATGCGACGATTTTTCCCTATTATACACGAAAAGCGTATTGCAGCTTCCATAAACTGCAATACGCTTTTACAAGCCTGTTATCTATACAATACTCATAAACCATTCCACGGTTTCCGGTGAATAATGTGAAAAGAATAAACTTTCTCCTGTATCAAGTGCCTCGATCTGCTTCATTTCCTCATCGGTCAGTGAAAAATCAAACACATTGAAGTTTTCCTGCATTCTTTCTTCGTGGGTAGATTTCGGGATGACAACTACCCCATTCTGAAGCAGGAAGCGGAGTGCTACCTGAGCTACACTCTTTCCATATTTTGTTCCGATTTCTTTGAGTACCGGAATGTTGAAGAAATCGTTTTTATAGATAACGCCGAGTTAAGTCTCACGCAGCTCAATGGCTTTAACTGCCTTCTCCGTGACCAGATCGGTTTCTGGACTGAACTGGTAAAACAAAAAATGCCTGCATCACGTTTTCTGATACAGACAGATGAATTTGAGTTTGAGGAACTGGTCCGGAACTCCTCATTGTTATGTTTTTCCACCAGTATCGCAACACCCTTAAACCAGCCCATGAAAGACCGGAAAGCGATCCCTTTGACCGATGCAGAAGTTCATGTTACTTATTGTACCATAAGTACTTTAGTCCGCAGTGCACGTCCGAAAAATTAAAAAACTGCAGTGTTTCCACTGCAGCTTTTCTTTTACATCTACTATTTTACTAACTCTTTTACTTTTGCTTTCTTACCAACGCGATCTCTTAAGTAGAATAATTTAGCACGTCTTACTTTACCCTGACGAACTACTTCTACTTTCTCAACGTTCGGAGAATGTAACGGCCATGTTTTTTCTACGCCGACACCGTTAGAGATTTTTCTTACAGTAAATGTCTCACGGTTGCTTCCACCCTGTTTTTTAAGTACAGTACCCTCGAATACCTGGATTCTTTCACGGTTACCCTCTTTGATCTTACCGTAAACTTTTACAGTATCACCAACACGGAACTCCGGTACTTCTGCTTTTAACTGTGCTGTTTCAATGTTCTTAATGATTTCACTTGCGTTCATTTTGTGACCTCCTGATAATTTGGATGTTCTTAATACGCGAATTCGTAACAGAGGACCATCTATTTTTACTCACAACTATTATATCTTATCACATAAATTTGTGATTGTAAAGATATTTTTTACTCGGGAGTTTGACAGTTGAATATTAGAAAATATACTCGCAGGTCGCATAAAACCTGCTTTTTTTGCGTCAATTTTCTTGTTTTACTATATTGCAATGTGTTGTATAATAAGCTATGGGAGAATTTTTGTATGCGAGTTACGACATCTAAATCAAAAAATTCAGAATCATTTTATATTTCGAAAGGTTACGTTAACAACAAAGGCGTCAGTACTTCTGTTATCATTCGAAAACTCGGAACACTGAAAGAACTCTTGCCTGAACATGGTCCTACCCGTGATGATGTCATGAAATGGGCTCGTGAAGAAGCAAGACTGGAAACACTGAAATATAAAAAAGAGCAGCAAACCAAATCTGTTCAGATAGCTTTTCATTCTGACCATAAACTGGATTATGACCAACAGGTCTTTTACCGTGGAGGGTATCTTTTTCCACAAGCTTTTTATTATCAGCTTCAGTTGGATAAGACCTGCCGAAAACTTCGGGATAAGCATAAATTCAAATACGATATCAATGTCATTCTTTCTGACTTGATTTATGCAAGGATTTTAGAACCAGCCAGCAAACGTTCTTCTTTTAAAACGGCTTCTGAATTTCTGGAAAAACCTTCTTATCAACTGCACGACATATATCGTGCTCTTGATGTATTAGGAAACGAATGCGATTTTATCCAGTCAGAAGTATATAAAAACAGTCATCTTCTTGGAAAACGAAATGATAAGGTGCTTTATTATGATTGCACAAACTATTTCTTTGAAATCGAGCAGGAAGATGGGGATAAGAAATACGGAAAAGGAAAAGAACATCGTCCAAATCCCATCATACAAATGGGAATGTTCATGGATGGAGACGGGATTCCTCTTGTTTTTTCACTTTTTCCAGAAAATGCAAACGAACAGACTTCATTAAAGCCATTGGAAACAAAAGTTCTTCAGGACTTTGGCTGCACTAAATTTATTTACTGCAGCGATGCAGGACTTGGTTCAGAAGCCATCAAAAAAATAAATCATGCCGGCGAAAGAGCATCTATCGTTACCCAGTCGATCAAAAAATTAAATAAGGTTGATAAAAGATGGGCGTTGGATAAGACTGGATTCAAACGGGTTTCCGATGATTCTCCTGTTGAGCTTTCAAAAATCCCGGAAGATGATATGGGATTATATTATAAAGATAAGCCATATACGCCCCACTCGCTGCACCAGCGTCTGATTATTACATACTCTCCTAAATATGCGAAATATCAAAAAACAATACGCAATGAGCAAGTGGAACGTGCAGAAAAGATGCTCCATTCCGGAAAAACAAAAAAAGAACGAAGGAATCCAAATGATCCAGCAAGATTTATAGGTAAGACTGCCGTTACAGAAGATGGTGAAATTGCTAAGATTGAAAAATATCTGGACGTCGATAAGATTGAAAATGAAGCACTTTATGATGGAATGTATGCGGTAACGACAGACCTTCTGGATGATGATGTAAAAGATATCTTAAAAGTAAGCGAAGGCCGATGGGAAATCGAAGAATGCTTCCGCATCATGAAAACTGATTTTGAAGCCAGACCGATATATCTCCAAGAGGATATGCGTATCAAAGCACACTTTCTCATCTGTTTTCTTGCGTTAGTAATCTATCGTTACCTGGAAAAGGGTTTAGGAAATACCTATACTTGTGAAACAATTTTAGACAAACTCAAGACCATGAATTTTGCCGATGTACAGGAACAGGGATTTATGCCCCTGTACACACGTGATAAATTAACCGATGCTTTGCATCAGGTATGTGGTTTTGAAACAGACTTTCAGCTTATTACCAAAAGTCAAATGAAAACAATTCAGAAAAAAAGTAAGGGAAGGAAATAAATTACCATACTTCAAAACGAGAACAAAACACCTCGCAACCAGCATAAACACTGGATTTGCGAGGCGTTTTAGTCTACTCAACTGTCAAAGACAGGATTTTATGATCTCCACTTTTTCTGTTCCTTTTCTGTCAGCACTGCCCTTGCAAACAGATCCGGTCTTCTTTCTTTCGTCCTTATAATAGATTGCTCCCTGCGCCACTCGTCTACAAGTTTATGATTGCCTGACAAGAGTACCGGCGGAACTTTTTTACCCATCCACTCCTCCGGCCGGCTATACTGCGGATACTCTAACAGATCTCCCTCAAAAGACTCCGTAGAACCGGATTCATCGTTTGTCAGCACTCCAGGTACCATGCGGGAAATCGCATCCACCATGACCATCGCCGGAAGTTCGCCTCCCGTCAGTACATAGTCACCGATCGAAACATAATCCGTCACGATCTCCTCTAAGACGCGCTCATCAATTCCCTCATAATGTCCACACAGAAAAATCAGATTCTCCTCCTTCGCAAACGACTTTGCAGCCTGCTGGGTAAAAGTCGGTCCCTGTGGTGTAAGGTAAATAGTACGCGGTTTTGCACCAATCTTATCAACGATCGATTTCCAGGCATCATAAACAGGCTGCGCCTGCATCAACATTCCAGCCCCACCGCCATATGGATAATCATCTACTTTTTTATGTTTATTGATCGTATAATCCCGGATATTTACCGCTTCGATCGAGAGCAGTCCCTTCTCGGCGGCTCTGCCGATAATACTGGTGTTTAATCCCTGCATGACCATATCCGGAAACAATGTCAAAATGTAAAAATTCATGCTTCCTCCCGCCTGCTGTTTAAGTCTCTTAATCCATCAAGCAGGTGAACCTGCATCGTACCACCTTCGATATCCACCTGTTTTACACAGTCTCTGATCGCAGGAAGTAAAATATCATCTGCACCTTCTTTGCTGATTACATAGACATCATTTGCACCTGTCTGCAGCACATCCGTCAGTTCTCCTAAATCTTCGCCCTCATCCGATGTTACTTTAAGTCCGATGAGATCTGCAATAAAATACTCATTTTTCTTCAACTTTACCGCATTTTCCCTGGTGACATACAGACTTTTTTTTCGAAACCTCTCCACATCATTGATGTTGTCATATCCTTTGAATTTGAGTATCACCATATTTTTGAAGAACTTTACCCCGGCAATTTCGAGTGTAAGGTTTTCTTTTCCGGTGTCTAAGATTACCTGTTTTAATTTTTTAAAGCGTGCTGCATCATCTGTGGTCGGAAATACTTTCACTTCCCCACGCACACCGTGTGTCGTTGTAATGACACCTACCTGAAGTAAATTCTCCATAAATCCTCCATTCTGTCATTTAATCCTGATCACAACATTCTCGACCAGGCCTGTTTTCTGATTTGTAAAATTAATCTGCACGGAACCGCCTTTTTGTACTTTGATCTTTTTTGCCGAATTCAGATAAGACGTACTTTTCCAGTTCTTATCATAATAAGTAAATGACGTGATCTTCCATCCTGTTTTCGCTTTCACGTCAAACTTTAATGTTTTATTATTTGCAGATTTGTAATCATAAATATTTGTATTTTTAAACTGATTTTTTAATTGTTTATTTCCAATTTTGTAACTTGCAGCCGGATTGCTCCATTTATAAACAGTCAGTTTTGACGTAAAAGTTGTCAATAATCTGCCTGTTTTTACCGTCACTTTGATTGTTGAGGTTCCAGCCTTTAATGGTTTGATCCGGACATTATTGTCACCTATGGCAATCTTTGCCACTTTTCCATTTGAGCTGCTCACTTTTGTGATTCTTCCGTTTGACGGCATATTTCCTACTTTATATACGTATGTCCTTTTGTTTTTCGGGCAATATACCTGCGTGAGTTTTCCGCTAAAACGCATTTTTGTATAAGCACCTTTATAGGATTCATTTACGATGCCTTCTGTCCCATCCAGCACATTTTCTTCGATAAATACGGTATCATTCCCTGTGTCCGTTAATCTTTCAGCAGCACTTGCCATTACCGGCATCTGTATAGCTAACAGGAATGTCATTAAAAATATACAACACTTTTTTGCAATACCTCTCATTCTTATTCCCTCTCTTCCTTCCCTGATAGAAAAAAAACCGGCTGCACCATGTTCATGATCACGCCGGTTTACTGTGAAGATTACTGCATAATCTCCACAATCACTTTTTTCTCTTCTTTTGAGGCAGCAGCCTTTACAACAGAACGGATCGCTTTCGCAATACGTCCCTGTTTGCCGATTACCTTACCCATATCAGACTGTGCAACGCGCAACTCTAATACGATCGCTTTTTCATTCTCGGTCTCAGTTACAACAACTTCATCCGGGCAATCAACAAGTGCCTTGGCAATTACTTCTACTAATTCTTTCATAGGTCCACCTCACTGATCCTATTTCTCAATACCAGCATTTTTGAAAATTCTTGCTACGGTATCTGTTGGCTGAGCTCCGTTTGCTAACCATTTCTTTGCTAAGTCCTCATTTACATGATACTCGCTTGGATCTTTAGTCGGATCATATGTTCCAATCTCTTCGATGAACTTTCCATCTCTCGGGGATCTGGAATCAGAAACTACGATACGATAGAAAGGTGCTTTCTTCTGTCCCATTCTTCTTAATCTGATCTTTACTGCCATTACTTTCACCTCCTTAAATTTTTGCTGTTCATTTATTAAAAAGGAAGTCCTTTAAACATTCCCTTTTTACCTTTTTTCATCATGCCAGGCATCTGTTTCATCATTTTCTTTGCCTGGTCAAACTGCTTTACAAGACGGTTTACTTCCGCAATATCAACGCCTGCTCCCTGTGCGATCCTGCGCTTTCTGCTCGGATTGAGCAATGAAGGGTTCTGTCTCTCCTCGACTGTCATCGAAAAGATGATCGCCTCGGTACGCGCCATATTCTTTTCAGCCGCTCCCTCGTCAATCTCAGGCATCTTGCCACCGCCAAGTCCCGGCATCATACCAAGAATACTGGAAAGACCGCCCATTTTTTTCATCTGACTCATAGATTCTAAATACATCTCAAAGTCAAACTCATTCTTGCGCATCTTTTCTTCGAGCTTTTTGGCTTTTTCCTCGTCGATTTCACTCTGTGCTTTCTCAATGAGAGTCAGCACATCACCCATTCCAAGAATCCTTGATGCCATACGGTCAGGATAAAACTGCTCTAAATCAGAAAGTTTTTCTCCCATACCTGCGTAAAGAATCGGTTTTCCGGTCACTGCCCTTATGGAAAGCGCCGCACCACCTCTGGTGTCACCATCAAGTTTGGTAAGTACCACACCGTCAATTCCGATCTTCTCATCGAAGGTCTTCGCAACATTAACGGCATCCTGTCCTGTCATGGCATCAACAACTAATATTGTCTGTGATACCGCAACATTTTCTTTTATCTGAATCAATTCAGCCATCATGTCTTCATCTACATGAAGACGTCCTGCTGTATCGATGATCAGCACATTAAAATCATTCTTTGTGGCATGCTCTACCGCAGCCTTTGCAATATTTACAGGAGTGTTCTTATCTCCCATGGAGAATACTTCCACACCCTGTTTTTCACCATTGATCTGCAGCTGTTCGATTGCTGCCGGGCGATAAACATCACAGGCGACAAGCAGCACCTTCTTGCCTTTGGCTTTTAACTTTCCGGCAATCTTTGCTGTTGTGGTCGTTTTACCGGCACCCTGAAGACCTGCCATCATAATGATCGTCAGTTCTTTGCCCGGACGAAGTGCGATTTCTGTTGTCTCAGACCCCATCAGGCGAACCATCTCTTCGTTTACGATCTTAATGACCATCTGTCCCGGATTCAGTCCGTTCATCACGTCCTGCCCGATCGCGCGCTCCTGCACGTCTTTTACAAATTGTTTGACCACTTTGAAATTGACATCGGCCTCTAAAAGAGCCATCTTAACTTCCTTTAAAGCAGCCTTCACATCATCTTCTGTCAAACGACCTTTGCTTCTCAGGTTCTTAAATACATTCTGGAGTTTTTCGGATAAACTGTCAAATGCCATCTATAGCTCCTCTAATATCTGGTTGGAGATCTGCTCGATCTCTTCTAATACTGCCTCGTCATGATTCTTATAGAACTCTTTTGTCAATGCATGAATCTTTGTTACCATACCTCTTGCGGTCTGGAACTTCTCGATCAGATGAAGTTTACTCTCATATCCTTCCAGAGTCTTCGTACATCTCTTTACCATATCATGTACACCCTGACGGCTGATTCCCTCTTCATCTGCGATCTCACCGAGTGAGAGATCATTGAACACAAAATCCTCGTATATCTTTCTCTGATGTTCGTTTAAAAGCTCTCCATAGAAATCATAGAGATACGCCTGTTCAATCTTTTCTTCCATTTTATATCCCAATCTGTACTCTCACATCAGCACCTTGCATAGATTATCATAAAAAAGAATAGGTGTCAAGCATTTTTTCTTGACACCAGTATTTATTTTTTCTTAAAACAAGACTTTTTTCCTATATCAATCTTGACAATTCTTTTTTCTGCTGTTTATAATATGCGTAAGCAATGAGCATTGCGGACTAAAGTACCACATGAAATAAACCTGTTTTGTACTTGCGCAAAACTGCGCAGGAATGGAGGTTCCAATGAAAAATAAATATCAGAAACCTGCAATTTATCTGACACCAGAACATACAGAAGGCATTTACCTTGCAAGTGGTTCAAATGCCGCAGCCGGTTCCGTAACTGCGACCTACATAGGTGTATGGGACAGATGGGACGGTGGCGGAAAAGGTCTGGTTGCCGTAAATTGGAGCAATGTGACCGGCAGTGTTACCCTGACGCTTTCTTTCAATAACTCGATCGATCAGGTTGAGGTTGCAGGATATACAGCATCCACCTCAATCTCCGGCAATTCCGTGAAACTGATTTTTGATCCGAATTCCGGTTCTGATCTCACACTCGGTATCCATTTAAATCACTCCGGTGCAAGTATTGACAGTCTTACAATGACAGGTCAGTCTTACACGGTATCATAGCAGATTTAACTGCATATGCTCTCATGTAATATCAGAAGCAGATTTATTGCATAGATCAAAATAAGGAATTTCGTTTTCTTTTAACGAAATTCCTTATTTTTTTAGAATCTTACAGACTCGCTCTGACTAATTTCGGTTTATAACCATTTTTCTCTAATGCTTTGATGATCTGATTTTTGTGATCGGTACCAAAGCACTCTAAAGTGATACGAAGCTCCACGGCTGCATTGCGGTTTGTGCTGATAAACTGATTATGCTCTAACTTAATCACATTTCCCTGCTCTGCTGCAATCGTTGCGGCTACTTTTGACAATTCGCCCGGCTTATCCGGAAGAAGTACAGATACCGTAAAGATACGGTCACGGAAGATAAGTCCCTGCTGTACCACGGAAGACATTGTAATCACATCCATGTTACCACCACTTAAGATTGATACGACACGTTTATCTTTTACACCAAGATGTTTCAACGCTGCTACCGTAAGAAGGCCCGAGTTTTCCACAACCATTTTATGGTTTTCCACCATATCGAGGAATGCAACAACAAGCTCATCATCCTCAACCGTAATGATATCGTCTAAGTTCTTTTTGATATATGGGAATATCTTGCTGCCCGGTGTCTTTACTGCAGTACCGTCTGCGATCGTGTTGACACTTGGCAGTGTCGTTACTTTTCCTGCTTTAAAAGAAGCCTGCATACAGTTTGCACCTGCCGGTTCCACACCGATCACCTTGATCTTTGGATTTAACAGTTTTGCAAGTGTAGATACACCTGTTGCAAGTCCGCCTCCACCGATCGGAACTAAGATATATTCCACAAGCGGAAGTTCTTTAAAGATTTCCATTGCGATCGTTCCCTGTCCGGTTGCCACTGCAAGATCATCAAACGGATGAATGAATGTATATCCTTTTTCCTCTGCTAACTCATATGCCTTCTGGCATGCCTCATCATAAACATCTCCATAGAGAACAACCTCAGCGCCATAGCTCTTGGTACGGTTTACTTTGATCAAAGGTGTTGTTGTCGGCATCACGATGACAGCTTTGCAGCCATAGCATTTTGCAGCGTAGGCAACACCCTGCGCATGATTTCCTGCTGATGCAGTGATGAGTCCTTTCTTACGTTCTGCCTCCGTCAACGTGCTGATCTTATAATAAGCGCCACGCACTTTGTACGCACCGGTAAACTGCATATTCTCCGGTTTTAAATATACTTTGTTTCCTGTCTGTTCACTTAAGAAATCAGAGTATACCAGTTTTGTCTCTAAAGTGACTTCTTTTACTTTTTCACTAGCTTCCTCAAACTTGTCTAATGTTAACATTTATTTTCTCCTTCATCTGTTTATTATTCTGCCTGATCTTTTACATCAAAAAGTGCATTTACAAATTCATTGGAATCAAACTTCTGCAGATCCTCGATCGTCTCTCCGACACCGATATATTTGACCGGGATTCCAAGTTCTGAATGGATTGCAACAGCGATACCACCTTTGGCGGTGCCATCCATCTTTGTTAAAATGATACCTGTAATTTCTGCTACTTCCGAAAATTGTCTTGCCTGGGCAAGTGCATTCTGACCTGTTGTTGCATCTAAGACCACCAGAGTCTCACGGTATGCATCCGGATATTCTTTTTCCAGAATACGGTTGATTTTCTTTAATTCTTCCATGAGATTTTTCTTATTATGGAGACGTCCAGCCGTATCGCAGAGCAGTACATCCGCATTTCTCGCTTTTGCTGCTGCGACCGCATCATATACGACTGCCGCCGGATCTGCCCCTTCCTGTCCACCGATCATCTCAACACCGGCACGGTTTGCCCATTCTAACAACTGGTCACCTGCTGCTGCACGGAACGTGTCGGCTGCTGCAAGAACAACCTTCTTCCCTTGATCTTTTAATTTGCCAGCCAGTTTTCCAACGGAAGTCGTCTTTCCTACACCGTTTACACCGATGACAAGTACCACAGACTTTTCATTTTCAAACCGGTACGCAGTTTCTCCGACATCCATCTGTTCTTTGATGCTGTTGATAAGAAGTTCCTTGCACTCTGCCGGATCTTTGATCTTATTTTCTTTTACTTTTTCTTTGAGATTCTCAATGATCGACTCCGTCGCATTGACACCGATATCCCCCATGATCAGGATTTCTTCGATTTCTTCATAAAAATCATCATCAATACTGGAAAATCCGCTGAAGATCGAATCGATCCCGGATACGATGTTATCTCTCGTCTTGCTGAGTCCGGAAACCAATCGGCTCCAGAATCCTTTTTTTTCTTCTCCCATACATCCTGCCTTTCTTATTTGTCCAAATATTATTTATCTAAATCGTTTTCAATCAGATTAACGGAAACCAGTGTTGAAACACCTTTTTCCTGCATCGTGATACCGTAAAGACGGTCTGCTGCAGCCATTGTACCACGTCTGTGCGTGATCACAATAAACTGTGTGTTCTTTGTCAGCTTATGCAGATACTTTGCAAACCTTGTTACGTTTGAGTCATCAAGTGCCGCCTCAATCTCATCTAACAGACAAAACGGCGATGGCTTTAAATTCTGGATCGCAAATAACAGAGCGATCGCTGTCAGTGACTTTTCTCCACCGGACATCTGCATCATATTCTGCAGTTTCTTTCCGGGCGGCTGTGCAATGATACGGATACCGCACTCTAGGATATCCTCATCTTCCACCAGTTCAAGTGTACCTTTTCCACCACCGAACAGTTCTTTAAATACCGTATCAAACTGTTTCTGGATCTCTGCAAATTTTTCCATGAACTGTTTACGCATTCCTGTATCGAGTTCCTCAATGATACCGAGCAGCGTTTTCTCCGCCTCGATCAGATCATCATGCTGCGTTTTTAAAAACTCATAACGTTCCGATATCTCTTTATAATCCTCGATCGCATTGACATTGACATCACCGAGTCTCCGGATATCGTCTTTAATCTGTGTGATCATTTTCTTTAATGCTGCAGGATCAGCATAAGAATCATCCCTAAGATCCATCGCAGCATGAAGTGTCAGCTCATATTCCTGCCACATATAATTCGTCTGATATTCTCTCGCTTCATCGAGCTTTTCATGCTGGCTGTTCAATCGGAACACTTCTTTGTCGAGATCAGCGATCTGATCTGACATTTCCTCCCTTTTCCGGAAAAATCCTTTCTGTGCAGCCGACATCTCTTCTTTCTTCTGCGTATAATCGTTAAGCTGCTGTTCTAAACCGGCATGTGTATCATCCGAAGCAAGAATCGTCTTTTTCAGCTCCTCGATCTCAAGCGTTTTCTGCTTTGCCTCTTCTTTCGCCTCTCCTGCCTGTGTGACTAACTGCTCTCTTTCCTGTGAAAATCTTGTGATCTCACTTAAGATACGTGAAATATTAGACTGCGCAAATTCTGCCTTCTGCCGGATACCAGCTTCCTCTAAAGCGATCTTTGAAACTAGCTCTGCCGCTTCTTTCTCCTTCGTCTGATATTCCTCTAAACGCTTTCCAAACTCTTCATTTTCCTGTTCGATCTCTTTTTCACGGACTGCTGCATTCTCGATCTCAGCCACGATCTGTACTTTATTTTGTTCAAGTTCTGCAAGCTGCTCCTCGATCTCAGTTCTCTCTGCATTAAGACCTGCAAAAACAGATTCCCTCTCGTTTTTCTGCTCTGTGGCACGATCTAAGTTCATTTTTGCCGTATTCTGTAAAATATACTGTTCCTGCAGTTTTTCCTTACTGCTTTCCATGTCTTCTTCTAACAGCGATTGTGCTGTTTTGATATCTTCCAGACGGTCTCTCGACTCTTTGATCTGGCTTTGCAGTGTAGCTACAAGTGTTTCAAGTTCTTCCACTTCACGTCTTCTTGCAAGAAGATTACTGGTATTTTTAAATGCACCACCGGTCATGGAACCACCCGGATTTAAGCACTCACCCTCAAGCGTTACGATGCGAAAAGAGTAGCGGTATTTTCTTGCTAATGCAATGGCATCATCAATCGTCTCCGCAACAACTACCCTGCCAAGCAGATAATTCGTCACACCATCATATCTTGCATCATTTTTTACCAGCGTACTTGCAAGTCCTATGACACCACGTTCACGCAATGCTTCCTGATTTTTAAAACCACCGCTGCCGTTCACGCTCGTAAGAGGAAGAAATGTTGCCCTTCCATAACGGTTCTGCTTCAGATAAGCGATCATCTGCTTTGCTGTATCTTCATCCTCTGTGACAATATTCTGGATACTTCCGCCTAATGCAGTCTCGATCGCAACTTCATATTTTTTCTCAACCTGGATCAGATCTGATACTACACCTAAAATTCCTCTGTGTCTGTCTTTCTGCTCCATTACACGACGGATACTGTTTCCATACCCATCGTAACGTTCTGCGATATTTTTTAAGGTTTCTAATCTGGACTGTTCTTTATGGTATCTGGTAACATCCTGCTCTAGTTTCTGACTGGTCCCGGAATACTTTCTGCGCCACTCGCGGTTCTTTTCTTCCATTGCAGCCGTCACTTCTTTCAACCCGCGGATCGTTTCATTGACATCATCTAATTCCTGCTGATACGCAGACAGCACATTATCTAAATCTTCTTCCTCTGTCTTTCTGGCAAGAAGTCTCTGTGTAAGTTTCGCTTTACGGATATTGATCTGCTCTGCCATCGTATCAAAACGCTGCTGTCTCGCCTTGATGGATGCCTTGTTATTAAGAAGTTCGATGATCTCGCTCTTTCCACGTTCAATCCCATCACTGCATTCTTTCATTCCATTTCGCAGATCTTCTAATTCTTTTTCGGCAGCCTGCTTTCTCTCAGAGATCCCGGCTAATGCCTCTAAGAGTTCTTCCCGTTCCCTGCCATAAACTTCTTTCTGTCCGATGCGCTCCTGTCTGTCTTTTTCGATGGAATCCAGCCTGTTTTTTAAATGCTCGTCCGTCATCTCCGCTGTATGGATCTGCTCTTTTAAGACATTGATCTGACCTTCTAATTTTCCTTTTAAAACAGTAGAACCACTCAGGTTATCACGCACTGCGGTGATTGCCTGCTCTAACTGTTCAATCTCTGATTCCATGCGCTCATATTCCGTTTTGACCTGCTCATAAGAATCTTTTGACTCATTCAGCTGTGCATTGGCAATGCCGCACTTTTCTTCTACCTCACGAAGCTGTGCGTCAATACGTGTCATCTCCATCAGAAACATATTGACATCATATGTTTTTAATTCTTCTTTTTTCTTTAAATAAACATGCGCTTTTTCTGCCTGTTTTTGAAGCGGACCAACCTGACGCTCCAGTTCACTTAAGATATCATTGACACGAACCAGATTTTCACGCTCATTCTCTAACTTTTTCTGCGCAGTTGCCTTGCGCTTTTTATATTTTACAATTCCGGCAGCCTCGTCAAACAGCTCTCGCCGTTCTTCCGGTTTACCGTTTAGGATTTTCTCGATCTGTCCCTGTCCGATAATGGAATATCCTTCTTTTCCGATACCGGTATCATAAAACAGCTCGGTCACATCTTTCAGACGGCAGGCATTGCCGTTGAGCAGGTACTCACTCTCCCCGGAGCGGTACACACGCCTTGCGACCGTAACTTCCTCATAATCTACAGGAAGTTTATGATCCGCATTGTCAAGTGTGATCGCAACATAGGCATAACTGAGCGGCTTACGGTTTTCCGTTCCCGCAAAAATAATATCCTGCATGCTGGCACCACGAAGCTGCTTTGCACTCTGTTCACCAAGAACCCAGCGCACCGCATCTCCGACATTGCTCTTACCACTGCCGTTTGGTCCCACAATTCCTGTGATCCCGTTATGAAAATCAAAAACGATCTTATTCGCAAATGATTTAAATCCCTGCACTTCAATACTTTTCAGATACATACTAAACCTCATTCTTTACAGTTTTGGTTTCAAAAGCAAAAGTGCCTGGTAGGCAGCTTCCTGCTCTGCCGCTTTTTTCGTGTGACCGCATCCCTCCCCGATCACTTTATCTCCGATGCGTGCTTCGACCGAAAACTTTTTATCATGATCCGGTCCTTCTTCTGAAATCAGTTCGTAATGCAGACTCTCCTTATAATTGCCCTGCACAACCTCCTGTAAAATAGTCTTGCTGTCATAAAACAGCTTTTTGTGTTCAATATCTGTCAGGATAAATTTATGTATAAACTTTTTCGCCGGCTCAAAACCACCGTCTAAATAAATGGCTCCGATCACAGACTCTAATGCATCTGATAAAATTGACTTACGCTTTCTTCCACCTGTCTGGTTCTCACCTTTGCCAAGCAGCAGATAATCACCAAGATCCATCTCTCTGGTGCAAAGTGCAAGTGTCGGCTCACAAACGATACTTGCGCGAAGTTTTGTCAGATCCCCCTCCGGCAGATCCGGATAATTGCGGTACAGAAAATCACTCGATACGATCTCTAAAACTGCATCACCTAAAAACTCCAGCCGCTCATTGTCAGAATGTTTTTTCATATGCTTTTCATTGGCATATGAACTGTGTGTCAGTGCCTGACGCAATAAACCTTCTTTCTCAAATGTATATCCTATCTGATTCTGTAATTCCTGTAACTTTGACATTTCATCCTCCCTAGTCAGGGGCTTTTTTCTACCTTACTGTCCGTCCAGCAAAATATAAAAAAGACTCTGTTTTTTATTATAATAACGGAAAAGCCCTTGCCTGACAAGATTTTGTCTTCAACAAGGGCATACGTTATCCTTTTATTTAGTTTAAAGCATTTTTGATCTGCTCAACTGCATCTGCAACTGTCACGATATGCTCAGCATCCTCATTTGCGATCTCGATATCGAATTCTTCTTCAATTCCCATAATGATCTGAAAAATATCAAGGGAGTCAGCTCCAAGATCATCCACAAAAGTGGTATCCATTGTGATCTCCTCCTCATCTACATTTAATACCTCTGCAATGATTTTTTTCAGTTTTTCAAATTCCATAACTTTACATTCCTTCCTGTTCCGTTGAACTTATAATATTTTTTCTGATTTTTCCGTTGATGTCCTGCTCTTTGAACGTCACACATTGAAAAATGGAATTGGTAATCTCAACTGCTTTCGCACTTCCATGAGTCTTTACCACAAGTCCATTCAGTCCTAATAAAGGAGCGCCGCCATACTGAGTTGCATCAAACGCTTTTAATGTTGACTTTAATGCCGGAAGTGCAAGTGCCGCACCGATTTTACTTCTTACGGTACTCATCATGCCTTTTTTTATTGCTCCGACAAGCGTTCCTGCCAGTCCTTCATACAGCTTTAAAATTACATTTCCAACAAATGCCTCACAAACGATCACATCTGCCTCTCCATGCGGGATCTCACGAGCCTCAATACCGCCCACAAAATTAATATCCGTACATTCTTTCAAAAGCGGAAATGTCTCTTTTACCAGTGCATTTCCTTTTTCTTCCTCCGCACCGATATTTACGATCGCTACTCTCGGATTTTTGATTCCAAGTACATTCTCCATATAAATGGAACCCATCTTTGCAAACTGAACAAGATGTGATGCCCTTGCATCTACATTCGCCCCGCAGTCGATCAGAAGTGACACACCCTTTTCTGTCGGAATAAGCGGTGCTAACGGTGGTCTCTCGATTCCTTTGATCCTGCCTACAATAACCTGTCCGCCGACTAATATGGCACCCGAACTTCCTGCCGATACAAATGCATCCGCTTCTTTTTGTTTTACCATATTCATGCCGACAACGATCGATGACTGTTTTTTCTTGCGGATCGCATTTACCGGCGGTTCTGCCGTCTCGATAACTTCCTCAGCATGTATAACCTCGATCTGCTCTGTCGGATAAGTGTATTTTTCAAGTTCCTTGCGGACCACATCCTCCTGTCCAACCAGAAGAATCTTAATATCCCTTCTCGCATTGACCGCATCCACAGCACCCTTTACAGGTTCGGCAGGAGCATAATCTCCACCCATTGCATCTAAGACAACTTTCGTAATCTCAAGTGATTGATTCTGCTGCATAATTACTTCTCCATTCTAATACGTTTAGGACTCTCCCTTCACGTCTATATTGAAATATACTATAACTCTTTCTATAAATCAATATAAAAATCGCTTGTCATTAGTTATAAAATTCCTGATTTCTTTCATTTTCTGCTTCACGGTCTTCATCAGACATATAACGCTCAAACACACCTTCTAATATGTAATTAAGTAACAGTGTCGCTAAAGCCGGTGAAATAATGGCAACAACCGGCAAAAGGTATGTTCCGATGCAGCATGCAAGGAAAAACATCAATGCCATAAATGTTTTTGGCAGATTACCGATCGCCATCAGTGCAGAATTTTTAAGGATCATTTTCGTTGTATTTTCAAAGCGCGCCATATATGGAAATACATACACTGCCCATGCAATGACCACAAGCATCAGCACAAAGAAAACTACATAAAGCACACCTGATTTTTCACCTGCTTTTGCAAACTGATACATAATGTAGCCATCGAGACCTACGAGAACAACTGCTGCTGCCACAATAAGCGTTACCAATGCTCCCTGCTTCATATTTGATCTAAAAGAATGCCAGAAAGAACTCCAAAGGTATCCTCTGCTGTGCCGGATCACCTTGTTTACTGCATAATAAAGTGCTGTTGTTGCAATTCCAGCCGGAACTGCCAGTACGATACACGGCAGTGCTAAAATGATCGCTTTTGTCACATATGCCACATAAATTCCAAATGCAAGCGGTATGCAGCATATCATCCACAACAGACTTAAACATACACAGTCGACACCCTTTCCAAGTGCCTGAAAAAACTTATTGTCCAGATTAAAAATATCTCCCATTGCCCTACTCCTTTGTTAAAACATTATTCTACCATTTTATTCTGTTGGCAACGATTATGCAACCGCTAATTTGTGAATTATTTGTTTACCCGGTTCTTTACCAGCACTTGCTGCATTTGCCCAGTCCCTGACTGATTGCCTGCGCCTCTGTGATCTGTGTTGCCTTATCAGGATTCATATTTCCGCAATTATTAATGCTGTGATACTTTGATCCTGTTGCAGATTTCCAGACCATTAATGTATCTGAGCCACCTGAACCTGATCCAGTGTCATTCGTTACACTTCCACTTGCATCTGATCCTGACGACATACTTTCATTTTCCGAACCTGTATTTCCGAAATCTGCAATACCATCACCTGCCGAAACAGTGCTCTTTTCTGTCTCAACAGATTCATCCGATGTAACAGCCGCTTTCTGCCCGGATGAATCCGTACTGTCACTCTGCACGGCTGCATCTGCCAAAAGACTGCTGTCACCGGTCGCATAATCGATTTCCACATCCGGCTGTACATTATAACAATATACATTAAAAAGGATTCCTTCCCCTTTATCCTCCACAGATTCCGCTTCGATCTGCACTCCACTGGCAAGCAGATTATCACCCTCAAAAACAGGTGTCACACGGTACATCACATGGTTTCCGGTCTCTTTCACATAATCCGCCACCATATTTTCAAACGGCAGCATACCATCCACATTTAAGTAACGTGTACCCGTGATCAGATTCTTTGTATTCGCATTTTCACCCGAAAGCTGGTATCCGATCAGATGACAACGGTTATACAGATATTTTCCATCTACAACATCATATTTTACAGTATGCCATCCGGTAGGTTTTACTGCCCCGATATTTCCGCGTTCTTCCGTTGGCATCAGATCGGTTCCAATACATGCATACACGACACCACAACGGCCAAGATCGTCTAAGTCACTGTAATATTCATAAGATGATACTGATAGATCCGTTTCCCGGAAGTACGGTACATTGTCATTGATCTCAACATATGGTTTTCCGGAATAAGCCGGAATATCAGATGCTAAGATCGTTACCTCTGTTGATGGCTGAGTCTGCACCGCTATGGTCTGTTCTGTCTCAGTCTCTGTTTCACTTTCGGTTTCTGTTTCACTTTCAGTTTCTTCCGTTACAATTTCCGGAATTCCGGGTTCCTGTTTTTCCGTTTCCTGGATCTTAGCCTGTTTATTTACAGACTCTTCTATCGCCACCACGGATTCTGTTGACAATTCCGCAGTCTGACCGGCCGGGTTGCTCCCCGTAGGGATCATACTGCAAAATACGAAAAACAAAACACCCAGCAGTACGGGTCTTAAAACTTTGCTTTTCGGAAGTTTTTTCCATATTTTTCTGACAGGTTTTACCGGCAATGATGCAATACCAAGCAGGAACATCAAAACAGCCCCTGGATGAAATCCATATACCGGCAGACATAACATGCAAAAAACTGCAAAAATCCAATTAAATATCTTCATGTTTCCACTCCTCTAACGTAATTTTTTTATGTGAACTCCCCTCAAATTCAGAAACAGATATCATTTTCCACTCATTCTGTAACATTGAAATATCCAGATATATATCTGCAGGATAACTTCTGTTCCATCTGAAAAGAAAAATTCTTTTTATCTTATTCTGATATTCTGTCAATGGAAGATTTTCCACAAAACAAAAATCAGAGTCTTCTGCCTTCTTCAAAAATTCATCATCCACTATAATATTATCCGGCAAAGGATTTTCAAATTGTCTGGCAGTATAATGATTGATCCAGAGTCTTTCCCCCTGTACTAATTCTATCAGGTGTTTTCTCAGCAGCTTATCCTGACTCTGCCTGCGCCTGTTAAACATCATTCCCATGTTATCATCTACAGCTACACATACATTCAATTTTTTCACTTCCTTATTTTGATCCCGATCACCCATAAAAACAAAAAGACCAAGAGGAAACTTACCGTTCCACCCTTGATCTTCCTGTATCCCGTAAGGATTAGTCCTGAGGGATGATTTCTTTTTTGTTGTAAGAGCCACAGTTTTTACATACTCTATGAGGCATCATTAACTCTCCACATTTGCTGCATTTTACTAATGCCGGAGCAGTCATTTTCCAGTTTGCTCTTCTTTTATCTCTTCTTCCTTTGGAAGATTTATTCTTTGGACAAATTGACATATTCTCACACCTCCTTAAATTTGTTAAAGACATCTTGGATTGCTGCCATTCTTGGATCCAGTTCTGTTCTCTGGCAGTTGCATTCCCCTTTGTTCAGGTTCATTCCGCACACTTTGCAAATTCCTTTGCAATCATCCCTGCACAGAACTTTCATCGGCCAGTTCACCAAAATCTCTCCATAGATAAGTCTATCTATATCCAGATTAAATCCAATCAGGTAGTCATTATCTTCCACATCTTCATCATGAACAACAGAATCTTCTAATTTGATATCCTTGTCAATCGAAAAGTGGATATCTGTCGGAACTTCCTCCAGACAACGGCTGCACGGAATCGATACACGCAGATCAACATCACCCTGGATAAGCAGCCGCTTGTTCTCCCGGTTTGCGATATGCAGTTCTATCGGTGCTGCACTGATAATAGGAAATTCCCCTAACTTTGATACAAAAGACGCAAGTTCGATCTGAACCTGTTTCGTTTCTTCCTTGTTCTCACAAGATAAAATGTCTGAAATATCTATAATCACGGCATTCTCCTATATCTTTTTTTGTGAATCAAACCTTTTATCTAGGCTTTTCACACCTAAATGATTATACATAGTGAAAACAGGTTTGTCAAGTATTTTTTCTTGACAACCCTGTTTTTTTATCTTCGCGAATCTGCTGCTATTTACACATGTGCAGTCAGCAACGATTTCAGCCCATAAAAATGCGTTGTCTCTGCCTATTTTACAAGTGCAACCGTCTCTCTTGCGATTGCAAGCTCCTCGTTGGTCGGGATCACACAGACTTTTACTTTGGAATCTGCTGTGGAGATCACTTTTTCCTCTCCGTGTACTTCGTTTGCCTGTGCATCTACTGTAATTCCAAGATATCCAAGATACTCAAGTACCTTTGCTCTGACGATCGTTGTATTTTCTCCGATACCTGCAGTAAATGCAATCGCATCCACACCATTCATTGCTGCCACATATGCACCGATATATTTTGCAACACGGTAGCAAAATACGTCGATAGCACCGATTGCAAGCTCATTTCCTTCATTGGCTGCAGCCTCAAGATCACGGAAATCACTTGATAATTTTGATAATCCCTGTACACCTGACTTTTTATTCAAAACATTCATGACACCTTCGATATCTAAGTTCTCTTTCTTTGCAATGAACTCCATGATTGCCGGATCAATATCGCCGGAACGTGTTCCCATAACAAGTCCCTCTAAAGGTGTAAGACCCATGGATGTATCTACACACTCACCATTTAATACGGCACTGATAGAAGCACCATTTCCAAGATGAGCCACAATGATCTTAGAATTTTTCAGATCCATTCCAAGGAATTCAGCAGTACGTTTTGATACAAAACTGTGGCTGGTTCCATGGAAGCCATATCTTCTTACTTTGTACTTTTCATAGTATTCGTATGGAAGACCATAAAGGAATGCTTTCTTTGGCATTGTCTGATGGAATGCTGTATCAAATACACCTACCATCGGCACGTCTGGCATCAGCTCTTTACATGCATCGATACCGATCAGGTTTGCCGGGTTGTGAAGCGGTGCAAGGTCATTACACTCTTCGATTGCTTTTAATACTTCTGGTGTTAAGACGGTAGAAGAAGCAAACTTCTCTCCACCATGTACCACACGGTGACCTACTGCATCGATTTCAGCAAGGCTCTTGATCGCACCAGTTTTCTCATTTACCAGTGCATCAAGTACCATCTGGATTGCCTGTTTGTGTGTCGGCATTGCTGCTTCTGTGATCTCTTTGTCTGATCCGGTCTTCTGGTATACCAGTCTACCGTCAATACCGATTCTCTCGCAAAGTCCTTTTGCTAATACTGCTTCACTGTCAGAATCGATAAGCTGATATTTCAGTGAAGAACTTCCGCAGTTTACTACTAAAACGTTCATATTTTCCTCCCATGCCCTGCCTGCTTTTTAACGGCAGCTTTCTTTTCTTAAATGATAAATGGGCAGTCCGACTGATACGAACCGCATATAATTTTAGTATACGCCTCTAACTCTGTTCGCACAAGGTATTTAAAGTGAGATTTTTTGTACAAAATGAAAAACAGGTTGACAGAATTTTAACGTTATTTTTTTAACAAATACCATTCTTTCACATTTGCGAAAAAAAACTGTATATGGTAGTCTTTAATCAGAATATTATTCACAAAAATGTTCTTTAATTTTTTTGAATGGAGAACCTTATGAAAGTTATCGGAATCATTGCAGAATATAACCCTTTCCACAACGGACATGCCTACCAGATCGCCAGACTCAAACAAAAAACAAATGCCGACTTTGTCATCGTCGCCATGAGCGGTGACTTTGTCCAGCGTGGTGCCCCTGCCATTGTCGATAAATACTGCAGGGCCAAAATGGCTCTCTCATGCGGCGTGGATCTTGTCATAGAGCTTCCGACCGTCTGGTCAGTCTCCTCTGCAGAAGATTTTGCCATGGCAGGCGTTACCCTTTTCGATAAAATAAACTGTATTGATGGAATCTGTTTTGGAGCAGAGTCTGACAACCTTCCTTTGCTTAAGATCATTGCAGATATTCTCGCAGAGGAACCGGATACTTATAAATCTGCACTTGCTTACTATTTAAAAAAAGGTATGACATTTCCATCTGCACGGGTTGCTGCACTGACAGATTATTTTAAGAATAACCTCCAAATTTTTTATTCTTGTACAGAAGAGATTTCTTCTATTGTAAATTATTCCATAGAGTCACTTATTTCCACATTAAGTACTCCAAATAATATCCTTGCGATCGAATATCTAAAGGCTCTGAAACGCCGCAATTCTGTCATGACTCCGATCCTGATCCCACGTGCCGGTAGCGGATATCATGACACTGCCATACATGCTCCTTCCGGAAAATTATACTTTTCCGAAGATGAGCAGCACTCCCAGCCAACAGCATCGGCTTCTGCGATCCGGACTGCAATTTCTGATTTTATGACAGCAGATAAGTCACCGGTTTCCCTTTGTGAAATTGCCATTTCCATGCCAGAACCTGCTTTTACGTTGTTTCAAAATGAGATTCTATCCGGCAGTTTTCTTAACGCAGATGATTTTTCATCGATTCTCGGTTACCGTATCTTGTCATGTAATAAAGAAGATCTGCTTGATATTTCTGACATGACACCGGAAATTGCAAACCGCATACTAAAAAATAAATATCAGTTTTCCTCTTTTACACAATTTAGTGAAAAAAACAAGAGCCGTGATATTACCTATACACGGATGAGCCGGATTCTTATGCATCTTCTCCTGCGGATAACTGACGCAGATGTAAAACGATATAAAGAAGCTGATTATATCCCTTACCTGCGCATACTCGGTTTTCGCAAAGATTCTGCTGATCTGCTCTCTGTTTTGAAAAAAAACGTGACTGTGCCTGTCATATCAAAACTTTCCAAATCCCTGCACACTTTTGACGGCACCGCAAAATACATGTTAGAGGAGGATATTTTTGCTGCAGAACTCTATGAACAGCAAAAAGCAGGAAAAACAAAAGATTGTTTTTCCTGCCCTGAATGCAGTAAGCAGATTATCCGCATCTGATCAATGATGGAACAGACGGATTCCGGTAAATGCCATTGCCATATTGTATTTGTTACATGTCTCGATAACATTGTCATCACGGATAGATCCACCCGGCTGTGCCACATATGCCACACCGCTTCTATGTGCACGCTCGATGTTATCTCCAAATGGGAAGAATGCGTCTGAACCAAGTGAAACATTCGTATTTTTATCTAACCAGGCGCGTTTTTCTTCTGCGGTAAATACCTCCGGTTTTACTTTAAAGATATTTTCCCATGCACCGTCAGCTAAAACATCCATATAATCCTCGCCGATATAAAGATCGATCGCATTGTCTCTGTCGGCACGTCCGATCTTATCGAGGAACTGAAGTCCCAATACTTTTGGAGACTGACGCAGCCACCAGTTGTCAGCTTTCTGTCCTGCAAGTCTGGTACAGTGGATACGTGACTGCTGTCCCGCACCGATACCGATTGCCTGTCCGTCTTTGACATAACATACGGAGTTGGACTGTGTGTATTTCAAAGTGATCATAGCGATTGCAAGATCTCTTTTTGCAGCATCCGGGATTTCTTTATTTTCAGTTACCACATTGTCAAAAAAGTGCTCATCGATCACTAATTCATTTCTTCCCTGTTCAAAGGTAATACCAAATACTTCTTTGTGCTCGACCTTTGCCGGCACATAATCCGGATCGATCTGAATTACATTATAATTGCCTTTTTTCTTTGCCTTTAAGATCTCTAATGCCTCATCTGTATAGCCTGGTGCGATCACACCATCAGAAACTTCTCTTTTGATGATCATTGCGGTCGCCTTATCACAGACATCCGATAAAGAAATAAAATCACCAAAAGAAGACATACGGTCTGCACCTCTTGCTCTTGCATATGCATTTGCCAGCGGAGTAAACTCCATATCCATATCATCTACCCAGTAGATCTTACGTTCCACGTCACTGAGTGGAAGTCCCACTGCTGCACCAGCCGGTGATACATGTTTAAAAGATGTAGCTGCCGGAAGTCCGGTTGCCTTTTTTAACTCACTGACTAACTGCCAGCCGTTAAATGCATCTAAAAAGTTGATATAACCTGGTTTTCCGTTTAATACCTGGATTGGCAGCTCACCATTTTCCATATAGATTCTGGATGGTTTCTGATTTGGGTTACAGCCATATTTTAATTCTAATTCTTTCATGGGTTCTCCTTTACTTATTTTTATTTATGATTCTGCTCTCATATTTTCCGGTCTCAATATCAATATAGCGGACAAATAAAGAAACCTTGTTATCCTCATTGAGATTTTCCCATACAAATGATGTAAATGTATCAATATCACCCTCGATCGCAACCGGTGTCGGCTCTCCCTCAAAACTTGGAAGCGGATTACCGTCCCCCATATAAGTATGGATAAAATGTGCTTCACCTGCTGTGGGATTCTCATATGCAAATGTATAGCGGTTGCAGGAGGATGGATCCCCGTTGTTGCTCTTTAAAATAGACATCGCATAGTTGAATTTACCGTTTTCAATATGCATGATACCGGAAATTCTAGGTGTATAATTTGGTGCATCCGGCTCAAATTCTCTTGTGCGCAGTGCCTGTTCAAAAGTCTGCTGCTTATCCATCAGTTCATAGATCGTATCTGTCTGATCTCCGTTTGTCACGATCGTTTTATTGCCAAGCACACGGACAGGCGCATAGATGATCAGGCTCGGATCTGTCAGTTTAGAAGGATCAAACGCCTGTGTACGGATACCCTCGCCATCCTCAACAAACACACGGTTACGGCTGTTCTCGCTTCTGCCCATAATAAAATAAGCTGTAATAGCGTGTTTTCCGTCTGCAGATTTTCCGATAATGATTCCTCTTCCAGGATAGGAATTGCCTGAAAGTTCATTCTTTAATGACATTTTCTCCATGATATCCTCCAATTCTTGCGCTGTTTTGCTCTTTTTATTTATCTTATCATTTTGATCCTGTTTTTACAATTATTAGCGTCATGAATTTATTTACTTAATTTTATAAGTTATATTAATATATTATATGAAATATTATTTCATTCGCCCGCTGTCTCCATGTATGTTCCCGGACAGCTTTCCCGTATCCTCTTTCTGCAATTTCCATACACGCGTCCGGTTTTTGCAAAAGCTCATTTACAAGCTCCGGCAGTTCTTCTCTTTTTTCCAGCGAATAATAAACCAGATCTTTTTTATCTGTAAAATTTTCCTTTAGATACCTGCTGTCATCAGTCAGTGAAAGTGTATGCTGTAACATCGCTGTAAATACCCGGTCATGTGCTCCGTCTTTAAACCAGGGCATGATGTTCAACGAAATCTTAGCATCCGCTATCGCCTCTGCGCAGGTCACAGAATCCACCTCCCTGCCATTTTTTATAATGTAATCCTGATTTTCGCAGTCAAGTTTCTCCCAGTTTGCTCCAAATACATGCACTGGGATTTTATGCTCTGCAAGGCATTTTATGATCTCCCCCCGAAAATAACTCCGCATACATATATCAATAAAAACCATTCCCGCAAACGCTGCACGAAGCTCCTCTTCCGGCACTTCTCCTAAATCCCTTCTGATATGTGTCTCTAACATCTGATCGACCGATACCGCAGGATGCACTTTCATATCTTCCATGATCTCATAATAAAACGTCCGGTACTCTACGCCCTGTCTGTCGATTTCCCGGTAAAGGTGTTCCACCGGCGTATAGTTTCCGGTAAAAACAATATCATATTTCCGATTCTGATACGGTATATTTTTAAGTTCCCATTTTTTTCCGTTCTGCTTTTTAATGCAGTTTCCCGCCAATGGCAGAAAATCCACCTGCAATGCCGGATAAAACCGCTTCATATATATCACATGATCCCTGTCAATACAAAAGATCCGCATATCAGACACCGGAGGTCCTGCCAGTTTCGAATGATAATATAACGGATGATCCACCAGAATATTGATGCATGCTATCCCATGATTTTCCCAGATATAACGTCCGTTTTCCTCAATAAAAATCTCTTCCCCGGAAAGTCCTATAAAGTTGAACGTACAAAGCCATGTTTCCCCGGCTTTTACAAACCGGCTGATACCATCCACTGTATTTACCAAATCATCGTAATCCACAAAATAAGTATCATAACCCAGCTCCTGAAATGCTGCTGCTAACTGTTCCGAGAAATATCCTAACGTTTCTACCGCGTTTTTTATAAAAATTATTTTCATACTTTTATACTTCCACCTCTTTTTCATTCACAGGATACAATTTCCCATGAATCAAAAAATCCTGCCCCGGACAGGTATTTTTGCATCGTATGCTAATCCCTGACGCAGAGCAGGCTCTATATTACAATCCTGATCGCAATTTAATCTTATTTACTTTTCTCACGCCTGTGAACGATCCCATTCATTTTTTAAGATCAGTTTTTAAAGCTGTGGATCGGTGCCGGGATTCTTCCGGTACGGTTGATAAAGTCATCACAGGAATATTTATTAACCGGCATGATCGGCGCATAACCAAACAGACCACCGAACTCTACCGTATCGCCAACACCTTTGCCGATTACCGGGATCAGACGTGCCGCTGTTGTTTTCTGGTTTACCATACCAAGAGCCATCTCATCTGCGATCATACCGGAGATCGTAGTTGCCTTTGTATCACCTGGAATGGCAATCATATCAAGTCCTACTGAGCAGACACAGGTCATTGCCTCTAATTTTTCCAGAGTGATCGCACCTGCCTGTACGGAATCGATCATTCCCTGATCCTCACTGACAGGGATAAAAGCACCACTTAAGCCGCCGACATAAGACGATGCCATGACACCACCCTTTTTAACCTGATCATTTAACATGGCGAGTGCCGCGGTTGTACCAGGTGCACCGGCATATTCCAGACCGATCTCACAGAGAATATCTGCAACGGAATCACCGATTGCCGGAGTTGGTGCAAGGGAAAGGTCAATGATACCAAACGGAATCGAGAGACGTCTGGATGCCTCCTGCGCAACCAACTGTCCGACTCTTGTTACCTTAAACGCTGTCTTTTTGATCGTTTCACAGAGTACTTCAAAATTCTCGCCACGTACCTTTTCAAGTGCTGTCTTTACAACACCCGGTCCGCTGACTCCGACATTGATCACTGCGTCCGCCTCTGTCACACCATGAAAAGCTCCTGCCATAAATGGATTGTCATCCGGTGCATTGCAGAATACGACCAGTTTCATGCAGTCCACAGAATCACGGTCTTTTGAACGCTCAGCAACTTCCAGTAAAATCTCTCCCATCAGACGCACTGCATCCATATTGATACCAGTCTTTGTGGAAGCAAGGTTTACGGAACTGCAGACACGATTCGTCCGGCAGAGTGCCATCGGGATGGAACGTATCAGCATCTCATCCGCTTTTGTCATGCCTTTTGACACCAGTGCAGAATATCCGCCGATCAGATCAGCACCGATTGCTTCCGCTGCACGATCCATGGTATCTGCGATCGTCGCAAAATCTTCCGGTGTCTTGCAGGCTGCTCCACCGATCAGTGCGATCGGAGTAACAGAAATACGCTTATTGACAATCGGTATACCATATTCCGCCTCGATCTCCCCTGCAACTTTTGCAAGATCTTTTGCAACGGATGTGATACGGTTATAAATATTTTCATTTAATTTTTTCAGATCAGAATCAATGCATGAAAGCAGGCTGATACCGATCGTAATGGTGCGGACATCAAGATTTTCGTGTTCCACCATGTTGTTGGTCTCGTTTACTTCAAATATATTAATCATTGCTGCTTTCCTCTCTAAATACGATGCATTTTTTCAAAAATCTCAGCTTTCTGGCACTTGATGGATACACCGATCTGTTCACCAATCCCGTCAAGATCTTTCTGACAATCCACAAATGATCTGGTGGATCTGTTCATGTCAACGATCATCATCATATTGAAATATCCGGAAACGATCGTCTGTGAAATATCAAGTACATTCACACCATTTTCGGAAAGATAAGTACATACTTTTGCAATGATACCAACGGTATCCTTACCCACTACTGTAATAATTGTCTTGTCTGCTGTGTTCTCCATCTCTGCTCTCCTCACTTTTCTGCTTTACTAAATCAGTGCAAATATTATGGATAATCATATCATATGTGATTTATAATTTCCACTGTTAAATGTGTTGGAATTTATAAATTTTTCTACTAAATGTCATTAGAAATATTATTTTTTAAAAAACGATACGCTCTGACGGCTCATCCCGTTTTGCCACATACATCGGAAAATCATCACCTTTATAAGGGTTCTCTCCCATTGTTACCTCCAGCCGGACTGTCTCATATGCAAGCTCTGCATAATTATTTTCCTTGCTGAGATGGCCTAAAATAACCGTATTGAAATGATCATGAAGTACTTCTCCTAAAAGCTGACCAGAGAGTTCATTAGAAAGATGTCCCTTTTCCCCAAGAATCCTCTGTTTTAACTGATAAGGATAACTGCCGACCTGCAGCATATGTACATCATGATTTGCCTCTAATAAAAGTACATCCAGATTTTTTATTTTATGAATGATATTTTCATCATAAGTGCCAAGATCAGTTACTACCGCAGCTGTTTTTTCCTCATTTTTTATTTTGTAGGCGACCGGATCTGCCGCATCATGTGAGATTGAGATCGGTTCGATCAAGAGATCTCCGATTTCAAAGGGCTGTTCCGGCGTTATTGCATGAAATAAAGATTCATCTATTTTTCCGACAGACTTTGTATTCAAAATTGCATCTATCGTACCTTCCGTGGCATAGATCGGAAGCCCGTAACGCCTGGCAATGACGCCCAGTCCAGATATATGATCGATATGTTCATGTGTTACGAGAACGCCTTTCATTTCTTCCGTTTTCAGATCAATTGAATTGAGTCCGTTTTCAATCCGTTTTCCACTGATTCCCGCATCGATAAGTACATGACAGTCATCAGATCCGACACAGATACAGTTTCCGCTGCTGCCGCTTGCTATACTGCATAATTCCATTGCTTTAATTCTCTTTCCATCTAAGTTCGATCGTATCTCCGGCCTTTAATACTGCAGAATACGATGCATTCTCACCATTTAGATTGGTAATGATTGCCCTGCCGTTTGAAGCTGTGAGATCAAATTCGTAAAAATCAAAAATATCTACAAATATATACTGTGGTTTTCCGGTAAGTTTTACCGGCTGACCATTGATATATACTAATACCGCGTTGCCATCTTCCGGTTTTTCATCCGTGTTCTGTACACTCTGTACTTCTGTCTGTTCTGTTACATTTTCAGCTGTATCTTCTGCTGCAGCGTCTGGCACTGAATCTGACTGGGACGCTTCTGCATTCACTGTGTTCTCATCTGTTGCCGCAGCTGCATTCCCGACATTCACTGTGGCTTCATCTGACGCAGCCATGCTGTCTGATCCTGCCGTATTTTCTTCTGATGCAGTAATATTGTCTGTTCCCTCTGTGCTGTCTGCATTTACCTGATCTTCATCTGGTGCGGCAGCATCATCTGTCCGCGCTGTACTCTCCTTTGCACTGCTGTCATCATGCGAAACTGCTGCATCTGCGCTATCCTGTGCCTCTGTCTCTGTCTTTGGCTCTACAATATCCGGTATCTCTTCTTCTTTGTATTCCCCGACAGTCGGTGTCTTTACTTCTTCCTGCTCTAACGGCTGGAATGATGGTTTACCATAAGAACGCACGGTCCACTCGATCGTGAAGTTTTCATAGATCAGGGAATCGAGTGTTGCACGACGATTATTTACTAAGATCACATGCTCAACATTCACTTCCACATCCATAAATTCTGCAAGCTGTCCTACTGTGTAGAAACTTCTGGTCTCCACCTGGTCTCCCTCTTTGATCTGATAGGAAGGCAGCTCTAAATTACCGTTGACCTCTAAGAACTTCGGACATCTTATCACATTTCCATTGACTACAAATGCCACGTAATCAGAAGTATATTCCTCTAACTGATCTAACGTGCAGGATGCCGGCTTTCCCGCTGTGGACGGCTCAATTATGATCTCACAGTTAGGCTCTAAGGCGGCATTCAGGTTTGTCGGCCGGTCATTCATATAAACTGCTGCCGACTCGCCCTGTTCTCCGCGGATGATACGTTTTGCACCGTTTACAAAAAAATTAAGTTCCGATCCCCTCTTTGGGAAAAGATCCTCGTTCGGGAAACCTGCCTGCAATGCGGCATCCACGATCGTTAATCCCTCATTATCATATAATTTAAGCCGCTCACCATTGAAACGCACCATGATAAATCCATTTCTCTGCTCATAATAATTAAGGCAGATTCCGATCGGTGTTACAAGCAGCGGATCTTTCTTAATATCCTGCTGTTCAAAAACAACTTCCTGCAGTACCTCTTCGCCACGCAGTGCCACACGCACGTCCGGAAGATCTAATTTCTCTGCAAGCATTTTTGTGTAACCATGGATCTTACCACCGCCACCAACGATAAACGCTGCACTGACCGTCTGATCACCATTCAATTCTTTGATCTTGGCAGCTACTGCGGTTGTCATCTCATCCACTACGGGTTTAGTCAGCTCCCATACCTCTTTTGCCGGAATCGTATGCTCGATCAGCATGATATCTTTATAGGTGATCTCATCCTCTGTTGTGCTCTGCAATTTGATATATTCGGCAGTTTTAAAATCAACCAGATAATTCTGCACGATCAGTTCTGTCAGTTCATCTCCTGCAAGAGGAATCATACCGTATGCAATGATGCTTCCGTCTTTCGTAATGGAAATATCGGATGTTCCCGCTCCAATATCGACCAGTGCGATATTAAGCAGACGATAGCTTTCAGGGATTGCAACATTAATAGCAGCAATAGGCTCCAATGTCAGATTTGCTACTTCAAGTCCTGCCTGATTTACCGCCGCATAAAGTCCGTCCACTACATCCTCCGGCAGAAATGTTACGATAATATCTTCGCCGATACGGTCTGCTTTATGTGATTCAATGTTTGAAAATGGCTCATCATTCAAAAAATATCTGACCACTGAATATCCGACACAATAAAATTTGTAATTGGTATCATTCATCTCCTGTAAAATTTTCTGTGCCTTTTCAATTCCAAGCAGATCAAGTGTATGTATATCTTCTCCGGTGACTACGCTTTCCTCCGGATAATCGTAACTGATACTTGTTGTAACCGTCTTAAGCACACGTCCTGCGGCAGCAATACATACTTCCGTCAGGGTTTTTCCGATCTGTTTTTCCAACTGTTCTTTTACTTTTCTTATCGTCCCTGATACACGTCCGATATCATGGATCTGTCCATCTAACATCGCTCTTGTATCATGCTGCATGATATACTGTGCAGTTACGATAAACTGATCCTCTGTACGGTAACCTACAGTTCCAACTACATTTCTTGTACCAATGTCAAGTCCGAACACCAATGACTGTTCCATGTCTTTTCCGTCACTCATCTGCAGTATCTCCTACTCGTTCTCCATATTTGTGATTGCCAAATCAATCTGCTTTCTTGCTTCTTCCACCGTTCCGTTATTATCGATCACCACTTTACAATACTTCCGGTAAACAGATTCCTCTAACTGACTGTCAAAAATCTGCTGTACTTTCTGCATGGAATATCCGCGCGATCTCATAAGGCGTTCTTTTCTTATATCCTCTCTGGTATAAATATACCAAAGTTCGTCACAAATTTCATCATAATGTTCTTCAATCAAAAGTGCCGCCTCTAAAACAAGGATCTTAAGTTCTCCCTTTTCCCGCTCTGCTTCTGCAACAGTTCTGATGTATCTCTTGACTGCAGGATGCACGATTCCATTTAAAGTTTCTCTTTTTCCCCCATCTGAAAAAATAACTGCTGCTAACTTTTTCCGGTCAAACGAACCATCCTCTGACCAGATATCTTCATTCCGGAATCTGTCTTTTAATTTCTGATAACAATCTGTTCCCGGAAGCATCAGTTCGTGTGCGATCTCATCCGCCAGCATGACTTTTACGCCGTCTTTTGTTTCGAGATAATGAAGTATTTCTGATTTTCCCGCACCGACACCGCCGGTAATTCCTATAAATTTCATCTGTTCTGTGCTCCCCGAAACTGAAATATTTTATTTTGCTTCATACCAGTTTTTTCCCACATGTGCATCAATCTCAAGCGTTACCGCAAGGTCTGCTGCTCCATGCATTTCTTCTTCAAGAATCTTTTTGACTGCATCTTCCTCCTCAACCGCTGTCTCCACCAACAGTTCATCATGCACTGTTAAGATCAGACGCGATCTTAAATTTTCTTTTAACAGTCTGTCATGCACACGTATCATTGCGATCTTGATAATGTCTGCCGCCGTTCCCTGAATCGGAGAGTTCATGGCAACACGTTCACCAAACGAACGCTGCATAAAATTGCTGCTCGAAAGTTCCGGTACCGGACGCCTTCTTCCAAACATAGTCGTCACATAACCTTTTTCTTTTGCCTCCTTCACAAGTCCATCTAAAAATGTCTTGATCTTCGGATAAGTTTCAAAGTAACGCTCTATATACTCTGCTGCCTCTTTCTTACTGATGCTTAAATCCTGACTCAGTCCAAATGAACTGATTCCGTATACGATTCCAAAATTTACTGCCTTGGCATTGCGGCGCTGCAGATCCGTCACTTCGTCGAACGGAATGTGAAATACCTGGGATGCGGTAATTCTGTGAATATCCTGTGCTTCCCGGTATGCCTCGATCAGCTTTTCGTCCCCTGACATGTGCGCTAAAACGCGAAGTTCGATCTGCGAATAATCGGCATCCATAAACTCAAATCCTTCTTTTGGCACAAATGCCTTACGGATCAGTCTTCCCAGTTCGATCCGCATAGGAATATTCTGAAGATTCGGCTCCGTACTGCTCAAACGTCCGGTAGCTGTGATCGTCTGATTAAAACTGGTATGGATTCTGCCATCTTCTGCGATATAGTTTACCAGTCCGTCCGCATAAGTGGACTTTAACTTGGTAAGCTGACGGTATTCTAAAATATCGGAAACGATCGGGTATTCCGGTGCAAGCCGTTCTAACACATCTGCTGCCGTTGAGTATCCGGTCTTTGTTTTCTTCCCATATGGCATGGAAAGTTTCTCGAATAAAATTACTCCAAGCTGTTTTGGGGAATTGATATTAAATTCTTCCCCAGCCTCCTCATAAATCTGTTTTTCCAGTTCTGTGATACGCACTGCAAGTTTATCTCCATACTCCATCAGCGCATCCCTGCATGCAATGATTCCCTCATTTTCCATATCTGCAAGAGTAAATACAAGTGGCATCTCAATCTCGGAAAATAGCTGATCCATGCCCTCTTCTTTCAGATCATCTTCGAATGTCTTCTTTGATGCCTGCGCCACATATGCCATGTAGCATACATAACTTAGGAATGCTTCCGGCGCATTTTTCATTGCCTGCTCTATGGTCTGTTTTCCAAGAAGATCTGCCTTAGACGGCACCATCTGTCCCAGATAGTCTTTTGCAATATCTTCATATGGATATTCATTTTTTAACGGATTCAGAAGATAGGCTGCGATCACTCCGTCAAAAAGATCTGATAAAGCAATATTACCATTTTCCTGACGTTCCAGTAAACCAAGTGCTGCAAGCTGTGGTTTTAAATCAAGTGTCGCATAGGATGCAGCCTCGCTTGCAGTAAACATGGAAAGGATCTGCTTTGCAGAAAGATTCTCTCCTGCTTTTATAAAAAAGGTTTCTTTCTCCCCAATTGAAACTGCAGCTCCAAGACAGCGTTTATCGCTGCCTGATACAATATAAAATCCACAATTTCTGCCGCGCAGTTTTGCAAATACTTTTTCTGCTTCTTTTTCATCTTCGACAAGCTTAAAATGTTCTGCCGCCTGATTCTTCGGTGTTTCCACCTCAAACCGGTTCAAAAGATTCTTAAATTCCAGCCGTTTGCAGAGAAGATATGCCTCCTCGGTATACAGAGTGGAAATGCCGTTTATCTTAGCACCGGCAAGATCATAGTCAATGTCTGCGTGAATTTCGATCGTTGCAAGAGTCTTGCTCATCTGTGCAAGATCATAGTATTCTTTTAAATTTTTGCTTGCACGCGGCGGCTTTAATTCATCCACATGCGCATAGGCATTTTCAATGTTTCCGTATTGCGCAATGATCGCAGTTGCCGTCTTTTCACCGATCCCAGGCACACCCGGAATATTGTCCGCTGTATCACCCATCAGTGCCTTGACATCTATAAATTCCATCGGTGTTACCTGATACTTTTCTTTTACCTCTGTGGCATTGTAATCTTCAATCTCTGTACCGGTGCGCTTTGTTTTTGGGATACGGATCTTTATATGATCCGTTGCAAGCTGTAAAAGATCACGGTCGCCGGAAACCACGGAAACGGTAAGACCTTTCTGTTCGCTCTGTTTTGCAATGGTTCCAAGCAGGTCATCTGCCTCGTAACCGCCTTTTTCGATTGTGGTGACTCCCATCGCCTTTAACATTTCTTTTATGAGCGGAACCTGTTCTCTCAGTTCCTGTGCCATCGGCTTTCTCGTGCCTTTGTATTCGGCGAACATTTTATGGCGGAAAGTCGGCTCTGACACATCAAATGCAACCGTCAGATAATCCGGCTGCTCCTCCTCTAAAATCTTGAACATAATATTCAAAAATCCATAGACTGCGTTCGTATGAAGTCCCTCCGAATTCGTCAGATCCGGGATTCCGAAAAATGCCCTGTTCAAAATACTGTGTCCGTCAATCAATACCAGCTTTCCGCCCATTGTTCTCTCCATTCTCTGTCTTTTAGATTGCTCTTGTGTAGCGTTTCAGCCACTCATTTTCCTCCGGTGTCATATACGTGGAAATGGTATCATATACCATCTTATGATAATCATTTAACATCTTTTTCTCACGTGCGCTTAAAAGATCCGGATCGATCGCATCAAGATCGATCGGCGCATAGGTAATATTTTCAAATTCCATGAACTGACCATACTCATTTTTCTCAGCCTTACGGCATACAAGTTCATTTTCCGTACGGATGCCGTATTTGCCCTCTAAATATACGCCCGGCTCATCTGTCGTGATCATTCCTTCTTCTAAAACACCATTGTCATGACGCTCCGGCACAACTCTCCAGCGGAAACCATTCGGTCCCTCATGTACGTTTAACACATACCCAACGCCATGTCCGGTACCGCATTTATAATCAATGCCCATCTCCCAGAGAGGACCGCGGGACAAAATATCAAGGTTTAATCCGGTACATCCATATAAGAACTTCGCATGTGCAAGATTCATATTCGATCTGCATACGGTTGTGAAATGCAGACGCATCTCATCTGTGATCGGTCCAAGTGCCATGGTTCTTGTGATATCCGTGGTTCCCTCAAAGTAATGTCCGCCGGAATCCACCAGTAAGAATCCTTCCGGTTTTAATTCCGTATCTGATTCCGGTGTTGCAGCATAATGCATCATCGCAGCATTTGCACCATAAGCACAGATCGTATCAAAACTCAACTCAATAAAATTCTCCTGCTCTCTTCTTCGCGCTTCAAGATAGTCAGAAGCCGAGATCTCTGTCATAGGGATCTTGCCGATATTTGTCTTGAGCCAGTACATGAACTTCGTAAATGCAACACCGTCTTTTACATGTGCAGCTCTGGTGTTATCCACCTCCGTCTTATTTTTTACTGCTTTCATAAGCTCGGTCGGGTTCGGTTTATCCACAACTTTGATTGCTTTATCAAGACTGTTTACGATACGGTAATTAACCATGCCGCGGTTCATCAGCACGACTGCGTCTGCCGGGATTTCCGGTACATAATCGTAGACCGCATTATATGGTTTTGTAATGATATGGTTTTCATCCAGATAAGCACGGATCTTATCATCCACTACATCCTCCTGCAAAAACCAGATACATTCTGTTTCTGTCAGCGCCAGATATGACAATACGACCGGCACATAATCAATATCATTGCCACGGATATTTAAAAGCCATGCGATATCATAAAGAGAAGTTAAAATATGGACATTTGCACCATTCTCCTTCATAGCTTTCCTTAGATCTGCAATTTTATCCGCGGTGCTTTTTCCGGAATATTTTTCTTCTAAAATAAATAAAGGCTGTTTTGACAATGCAGGGCGGTCTTCCCAGATCAGGTCGATCAGATCTTCTGTCACATGCATGGAGGCATTTTTTGCAGAAGCAATTTTTTCAAGTTTACCTCCCCAGGTACCGTTTACAACACGTCCGTCAAATCCGAGACATCCACCTTCGTTTAATTTATCTTTTACAAATTCATCTACGGTCGGCACGCCCTCTTCGCCCATGCGGTAGAGTGTAACTGTGCTGCCCTTAAGCTGGTTTTCCGCCTGTACAAAGTAACGTCCATCCGTCCAGAGCCCTGCCTCCTCTGCTGTGATAACGGCAGTTCCTGCAGAACCGGTAAATCCGGTAATAAACTTTCTTGCCTTAAAATGGTCTCCTACATATTCTGATTCATGGAAATCAGCCGTCGGCACAACATATACAGTGATCCCTCTTTTCTCCATCTCTGCACGCAGTGCCTTTAATCTTTCCTGTATCATTTCTTACTTTCCTCTTTCTTATATATTTTCCAAAATCTGTCTATTACATGATGGCTGTTTCTTCCATCACGCATCCGTATACTCAAAAAACTTCGTATCGATCTCCGGATAAGATCGTTTTAATGAGATCGGTCTTCCGGAACGGTTCAAAAAGCAGTGGGAACTCTTTCCGGTTGTCCGCAGTTCTCCGGTCTCTTTGTCTGTCATCCGGTATTCCAAATCCATCTTGATACCATTATAACGGGTGATCTTTGTCTCGATTACGACGGTATCATCAAAATGTACCATGCTGTGATACTCACAGGATACGGAGAGCACAGGACTTATGATCTCCATCTCCTCCATCTGTTTGTAACTGAGTCCGATCTGATCCATTAAATCCATCCTCGCCTCTTCCATCCATTTGATGTAATTTGAATGATGGATGATCCCCATCTGATCCGTCTCATAATATTTTGCATGATGCTCATATGGGCGGATTTTGATATCATCGGCATTTTCATTATAAATTTCTATCTCTTTTTTACTCATATAAATCACTACCTTTCTCAAACTCCTCCAAACTATAGTATCTCACAGAACCGCTTTAATTTCAATGGTGCCTTTTTATCCATGCGGTCAGGCATGCGGTCAGGATAACGATCATAACACAGACAAATGAGATCCCGGCTCCCACCATAAATCCAGGTGTCCGGTAACGCAGTTCGATCGTGTGTGTTCCTTTTTCAAGATAAGTACTGATAAATGCCTCTCCAAAAACTTCCGGCTTGGTTTCTTCTCCATCAACATACAATTTCCATCCGGCATCATCCGCCACTGAAAAGATCAGCCGTCCTTCTTTTTTCACATCGATCGTTCCGGTGATCTTCGTATCGGAAAATGACGTCATCTCCATCGTCTGCTCATTTAATGTCTGATAAGCAGTATCTACTGCATCGAGATTTAAGGCATATGCAGTAATGTTCACCCTCTCCTCGCTGCTGTTTTTGATCTTTACTTCCGTACCTGCCGTGCAGTATCCAAGATCAAGCGTATAACCATGTGAAACTTTCGTGAAAGATTTTGTCCTGCCGTCACTGATCTCTTCTGTCAGGCTGTCCACGGTCGTCGAATCATAGGTAGCAAAAATGTATGCATCTTCCTGCACATCGATCGTTGATTCTCCGACCACTGATTCCGATGGGATCTCTGTCAGCATCGTCTCATCTGCACCGAGAAGTTCTGCAAGTTTATTCTGCGCTGTGATCTCGTCTAAATCAGAATAATCCCACGCTTCGATCACATTCTCATCCATCATAAAGCCAAGCGGGAGCACGTATTTATTTTCATAGAGATAAGTGTTTCCGCTTCCTGCCACAAAAGAACGGATCGGGTTTGCCTCAAGCGCATTATCTGCGATCACATAGCGCAGGGATAACATCGCAGATAAAAGCGGTGTTGCCCCATTCACGCAGTAAAAATTCTTACCGCCCTCCATTCCGACTGCCTGATAAAAATGACTGACATCTAAATTCATCAGTGACGAAAACTGTGTTGCAGAACGATATCCATACAATGCTGCATCATTTTTCGTTTTACGCTCTAATTCCTCTGTCCGGTAAAACAATACGCCTTCCTTCTGTGCCTGATCTTTTGCCTCTGCAAGTACCGCATGATAATCATCCACCGCCTTTACATAAGCAGTCCTGCTTGTTGTCTCAAGTCCGGTCACATTGTAATTAAAGAATAATTCTAACAGCATCGCTACGCAGCCAAAGACAAGCATGATCTTCTTCAGTTCTTCCCTGGTTGCCCTTTTGATCCTTCCGATCTTTTTTACCTCATCTTCCCGGATACATTCCTCCGCATAAAAATAGATCAGCAGTACCACAATATAACTTCCCAGAAAAACATAAGTTGCCGTTGCCGCACTCTCCCCTAAGATTGTCCCATCAGAAAGATGATAGGAAACCGTCATCAGACCGATCGATGTCACTCCTGCAACGATCACATCTAAAAACCGCGTCCCTTTAAAATGTAAAAATGCCTCATATGCAACCGCAAGCAATAAAAATGCGTATAAAAAAGTCTGTCTTCCCGGCAGGGAATCAGGAAAATGCATACCATGCCAGATGAAATCAAGTATATTATTTGAAAAACTGAGAACAAAAAATACTGCCAGAATTCCACGCGCCAGCTTCTTTTTCCAGGATATTTCACGATTAAGCAAATATAGTACAAACAAAAGAATAACAAATACTCCACAGTAAATATTTGGCCAGTGGTCTTTTCCTGTATAGGGCTCTGCCATCACAGAATGTCTTCCCAACTCCGCAATAATGTTAAAATACCATTCCATCGTATCCGGGAACGAAATATTCTGTGACCCACTCGCACCAAGTGTGATCGCCTCAGGAATGATCAGAACTGCACCCGTTCCACCTGCCAGAAGAGAATAAACTGCAAAACGAATCCAGGCACCGATCCCTGTTTCCTTATTTTCAAGCCATGTGATCAAAAACCAGATCACCTGAAAAATGCATACCATGATCGCAATGTAATAATTACTGATAATGCATAAAGACAGCGAGATATAATAAAGCAGTACCTTTTTCTCTTTGATCAGTTTTTCGAGTCCAAGAACAACAAGCGGCGCTAACATCATACAGTCTAACCACATGATATCCCATGCATAGGCTGCGGAGAATCCGCACAATGCATAGGCTGTCGCAAAAATACTGACCGCAATATGATTTTTTTCAAAGTGCTCTTTTAAATAATAACCAAAAAACAGTCCCGCAAATGAAATTTTCAAGATCACAAGCAAGGTCATAAATTCGATCACATGATTTTGCGGACATAACAGCAGCAGCCAGTTCAGGGGGCTTGCCAGATAATAGGCATACAGAGAGATGAAATCTGCCCCCAGTCCGACATTCCATGAGTAAAACAGACTGCCGCCATGTTTGATCTTATCCATCAGCTCCGTGAAAAAAGGACAGTACTGATGGTACATATCAATGTGTAAAATACACTGCTCTCCAAACGGATAAACGTCATGAAGGATACATATCACAACCAGAATAAAAAATGGCAGAAAGAATGAAGCAAGAAGCGGCATTCTTTCTTCCCACAATTGATTTTGTAGTTTCTTTTCTCTTTTCAAAACAAAACCTCTCTTTTTATCATTTTCTAATTGACAGTTCCATGATCAAACAACTCATAATACTGCAGTTTCCGGTAAATATCCATCTCATCTTTTTCATCGGAAGCCCGCACTTCACTGCCATCTGCTTTTACCGTACGCACGGCAGAAATGACCGGATATTCTGTCTTTAAATGCATCAGATAGGAACGGTATTCGTCCAGTGGAACACCTGCACGCTCTAACACTTCTGCTGCAAGATAATTTGCACTCGTATCTGCACCCGTTTCCTCATCAATATCATAATTTGCCCATACCACATAAGGAACCTGATAACGCAGTTTCTGCTGTTCCTCTGTCAGGTGATTCCAGGACATTCCATTTTTTGCAAGAACCGTAGATGCAACGGCATCACTCGGCTGGTGATCCCCGAAGAAAACGATCACTGTTTTTTCATCTGCATCTTTAAAATAAGAGATTAAAGACTCCAACGCTGAATCAGAAAGTTTTACCAGCGATAAATACTGCTGCAGCGAAAAATTAGTGGAATCTTTCACTGAGATATCCGGGGTAAAATTGCCATACTGATCCTGATATCCACCGTGATTCTGCATTGTCACATTAAAAACAAACAATGGTTTATCTGTTTCTTTATTTTCATAAAATTCGATAATCTTATCCACACAGCTCTCATCACTGATATACTGTCTCACATACTGTGGATTCACATACTCATCTTTAAATACACTTTCGTTAAAACCTAACATCGGATAAACCGTATCACGTTCCCATCCGCCTGCATTGTATGGATGTGTTGCAATCGTCTGATATCCTAATGTTTTCAGATAATCCGGAAGTGCCTTTAAATCCCCATTGATATACTGCTGGTACGGAATACTTCCCTGTGGAAGAAATGCCATGGTATTGCCGGTCAGAAATTCAAACTCGGTATTTGCCGTATTTCCGCCACATACAGATACGTTTAACATTCCGGTAACCGTATTTTCTGCTCCCTGTTCCAAGCTGTGAATAAACGGCATGTAATCCTCATTTGTCTCAAAATCACCCAGAACCGACAGATCCGAAAACGACTCATTCATCATCACAATGATATTTGGAAGTTCTTCATCCTTTTGCGTATCATCTTTTGCTGCCGGATCAGTATCCTCCGACATTGCACCTCCTGCTCCGTAGGAATCAAGCACTGCCTGTGCCTCCGAGTCACTGTAATGCTCCGGTTTATCGATCGACATATATGCAAGATTCATCACAAATGTGACTGCCATTCCATCCACATCTGTCATGTAGACCGGTGTAAACAGCTTATTATAAAGTCTGTGGCTGTTCTGAAAGCTCTCCTGCTGTAAGGTTCCCGCAAACAGTGAAAACACCACAGCCACAAGTGCTGCCGGTATAAGCCGTTTCCAGAATACAAAACGTGTTACTTTTACCTTTATAAAATGAAATAATGCGATTGCCACAAGAAACACCAGTGTTACCACGACCATACGCGTATCCGGCATAAAATTATAATTATCCGCCACACTCGCCGCCGTTTTCCATGAAAAAATATCCCACGGCACAATCGGATTTGTACGGAAACGCACTACATAACTGTTTGCAATACCATAGATCATCGCCACACCATAAACGATCCGGTGTGCTGTCTTTAATTTTCCTGTCAGCAAAAACAGTACAATCGTTACCAGTAAAAACAGTACAATATTAAAAAACTGAGCCCACGGACGCACGACCATAAACGGATTGTGTGAATAACACTCCATAAGATAAAAACATGCCGCAGGCGGCAATATGACAAGCAGCAACGATATGATACTGCTTCCTGCCTTTTTTAAAATATCATTCTTCTTATCCGACTTTTTGTTCCTGGCTGCTATTTTCTCATTTCTCTGCTCTTTTAATTTTTCCCAGAAACCTTTTGGTTTCGTATTTTTTCTTTTTCTGCTAGCATTCATGTCAAACCTCATTTCAAGGGTGTATCTTCCCTTTAGATAATTAGCCGAATGATATTTTAGCACATTCCTCCAGCAAATAACATCTATTCGTAAAAAATTCATAAATTCATAAGTTTCCAGTATTGCAACACTATTTCCCAGCCTTTATTTTTTGCATGTTCTGTCGAATCAAATAGTTATTTTGACGCTTTATGTTAATAAAGCAATAATCTTTCCCACAGACGTCTTTATTGTCTTGACATTTCAAATAATTTTTTTTAACATGAAAATATATACAATACCTGTATCGATTTGAGTGGCGCAAAAAGGAAGATGAAAATGAATAGTGAATCTGAAATCAACCGTCTGACAAAAGAGAATGAAACTTTCCGAAAAATCATTGAAACACAGCAGCATACGATCAATCTTCTCATTGATCATTTTATTGCCGGTAATACAGATAAACAGATCAAAAAGAACTAAATTTTGTATTTTTATTAAAAAAACAGAGCGACCGTCTGCCGCTCTGTTCCTTTTATCCGTGATAAAAAATCTTTCTTCAAAATATACAATCTGCTGTTTATGATCTTTTTGGGCACAAAAAAAGCTGCTGACGGGAATCGGACCCGTGACCTCCGCACTACCAATGCGACGCTCTACCGACTGAGCCACAGCAGCATTGTGTTTTTCAACACCTGTATTACTATACAATAGGATTGTACGCTTGTCAAGCATAAAATGCAGGAAATTTTTGTAATTTTTCAAAAAATTTACACAATCCCAGATCAACATTCCATGTCTCACCGGGATTGTGTTCTTCGGGTCTTCTGGCCAGATGGTGTTTTGTCACCACATCCGTTATGTTCTTCCCGTTTTGTTTCAATCAGCCTCTCCTTTTTTACATCCGATTCATAATCTTGATGTGTGACTTAAAAAGAGAATAATATTTCATTCCCTTATCTTTGCCATAATGTCCCTGCAATGCAGCTCTTAATGAATTGAGATTCTTTCTCTTCGCATTTGCCTTATACAAAAACGAGGAAAAATCTTCCGGACAGTCCAGTTTTGGATCACTGTAGGCAAATACTGTCTGACAATAAACGTCAAACTTCTCTTCCTCACTGATCGCATTCTGATTCTCACGGCAGATTGCATATGCAGAACTGTTCTTTGCCTCCTGGTAAAGTTCTTTTCCGATCTCTTCCCCAAAGAACAATACCAGTGCATTGTGAAAATCTGCAAGACGATCTTTGCTGATGCAGGTAAGCAGGCTGCGGATAACCTCATCCTGTTCCTTTGAAATCTCTGGTGTTTTCACCATTATATTCTTCTCTGGATCTGCATCTGACAATTCTTCATCCTGCTGATTTCCATCTGCTGTTTCATCCGGTCTCATAATTTCATCCGGCATTTCCATCTGAATCTCTTCTGGTTCAGACATTTCTTCTGATTCCGCATATTTTTCCGTCTGTACCTGTTCTTCCGCAGTTACCGTTTCGTTTTTCATAGACTCAGCTGTCTGCTCCGTCGCAGCTTCTGTCTCGTGTTTCAGAAACTCTGCCGTCTGCCCTGTCGCAGCTTCTGTCTTGTGTTTCAGAAATTCTGCGGTCTGCCCCGTCGCAGCTTCTGTGGAATTTTCCAATAACTCTGCTGTTTTTGTCTTCTGCTGTAATCTGCGGCTTAATTCTTTTCCGCTGATACGCTGTACCGGCATATTACGCTGTTTCCAATAGCGGACTGCTGCATCAAATCCGGTATCATTTGAAACGATCACATAACAGTTTTCCTGATTCTCACACAACATATACCCAAGCTGTGTAACAAGCTGGAAATCAAGTGCATTGCTTCCCTCAAAACATTTTATAAACTCTGCTTCTTTCTCCGTCTCCTTTAATAACCTCACATTTTCGTAATTCATATGCGGACTTTTCTGCGTATAAAATACGATCACTTCCTCATCAGGCTGTGATGCTACCAGTAACGGTACCCATATATCTCCTACATTCTCACTGTCAACCAAATATATTCTTTTCATCTGATCACCGGCTGATCGAAACACATTTATTATAACATAAGACGGAATCATGCCTCTACTCTTTTTTACAGAATATCAATATATTCTCCCGCAAGTGCTTTATTCATGCTGCGTACTGCACAGAATTTTCCACACATGGAACAGGTATCCTCGTGTTCCGGTTTTCTGCTGTTCCAGATTGCTTTAGCCGTTTCCGGATCTATTGCACATTCCCACTGTGCATCCCAGTCTAATACACGTCTTGCATCTGCCATCTTATCATCGATCTCCCTTGCTCCACGGACACCCTTTGCAATGTCTGCTGCATGTGCTGCGATCTTCGATGCAATGATCCCCTGTTTTACATCCTCCACGTTTGGCAGTGCCAGGTGTTCTGCCGGTGTGACATAACATAAGAATGCTGCTCCGTTCTGCGCTGCGATTGCTCCGCCGATTGCGGATGTTATATGGTCATATCCTGGTGCAATATCAGTAACCAGCGGTCCTAACACATAAAACGGTGCACCCATGCAGATAGTCTGCTGAATCTTCATATTTGCTGCGATCTGATCCATTGGCATATGTCCCGGTCCTTCTACCATAACCTGTACATCTTTCTCCCATGCACGTTTTGTCAGCTCTCCAAGTCTTACCAGTTCTTCGATCTGGCATACATCAGATGCATCCGCAAGACATCCGGGACGGCAGGCATCTCCAAGTGAAATGGTCACATCATGCTCACGGCAGATCTCAAGGATCTCATCGTAATATTCATAAAACGGATTTTCTTCTCCAGTCATACACATCCACGCAAATACAAGAGAACCTCCGCGGGAAACAATATTCATTTTACGTTTATGTTTCCGGATCTGCTCGATCGTTTTTCTTGTAATTCCGCAGTGCAGTGTCACAAAATCCACGCCATCTTCCGCATGCAGACGCACCACATCAATAAAATCTTTTGCGGTCAGTGTCGCAAGATCTCTCTGATAATGGATCACGGAATCATAGATCGGCACGGTACCGATCATTGCCGGACATTCTGCGGTCAGTTTTCTGCGGAACGGAATTGTATTTCCATGAGAGGATAAATCCATAATAGCATGTGCGCCCATATTGACTGCCGCCATAACTTTCTCCATCTCCACATCATAATCTTTGCAGTCCCTTGACACACCAAGATTGACATTGATCTTTGTGCGGAGCATGGACCCCACGCCCTCCGGATCAATACATGTGTGATGTTTGTTTGCGCAGATTGCAACTTTTCCCTCTGCTACAAGCGGCATCAGTTCCTCTACTGTCATACGCTCCTTTTTTGCCACGATCTCTAATTCTTTTGTCACAATGCCTTTTCTTGCTGCATCCATCTGTGTTGTATACTGTTCCATACATTTTCTCCTTTTCGCATGAAAGACTGCTGGCGATGAGAATTTTTCTATGAATGATTTAAAAAATCTCCTGCCGCAAGTGCGACAGGAGATAACATCTTCCCAATACGCTCCCTACGACAGTATTAACTGACAGGTTCAAAGAGTCAGGTTTTAACCTTCTCAACTGCAATCTCTCCAGGCACTATCCCAGACATGCAGTCCCTCTGCGTTGTTTTCTATTATATTTTACCGACTCATTCAGTCTAGCGGAATCTATGATAGTTGTCAATATTTGTACAACAAAAAAGACAGCCGATGCTGTCTTTTTAGGAGAAGGTATTTTTACTATGGGGTATAGCAAAAACTATATATAATGTATTGGGGGGTTTTTACAGTCATTATAATAGCATGATTTTCTCAATAAGTGTTCACAAATGTTACAATTTTCTCTTTTATTTTTTATGCAACATGCACAATCATTTTTCGTGACAATCCACAAAAAAGCAGATAAATCTTTTACATCTTCCCCATTTCAGGATTCATCTCACGGATTTTTGCCTTAATACGCGAGAGCGCATTATCAATGGATTTTGGCGTCTTTCCCATCTTTTCTGCAATCTGCTGATAATGAAGTCCCGCAAGGTACTGGTCTAATACTTCCCGTTCCATCCTGCTTAAATGTGTCCGGAGCCTTTTCCAGAACTGCTCTACATTCTCCTGATCGATCATCATCTGCTCCGGATTGCCGATTCCATCCATCGTCAGTGTTTCCGCCAGCGGATATCCGTTTTCGCCGTTTTCTGAATAGAAAGAAACATAAGAATTAAGTGGTGCATGCTTCTTGCGGTTTGACGCCTCAACTGCCTTATATAACTGTCTTGTGATACATAATTCCGCAAAATGAAAAAAAGACGCTTCTTTCGTGTTATCAAAATCTCTGATTGCCTTAAACAGACCGATCATCCCCTCCTGGATCAGATCATCCGTCTCCCCACCGATTAAAAATACTGCATTTGCCTTTTTGCGGACCAGCGGTTTATATTTATCCAGAATATAATCCATGATCTTTCCGTCCGTATCACCGCTGTCTTTTAATACCGCGATCAACTGTTCGTCTGTCAAATCCTGATATGACTCTAACATGTTCCTCCCAAGACTCCCGCTGCAAATTTAGCGCATACGCTGCCGCACGATCTCATATGCAAGTACACCTGCTGCTACTGATGCGTTCAAAGAATCAATATCCCCCTTCATTGGGATGGACGCAACAAAATCGCAGTTTTCACGCACAAGTCTGCCAACACCTTCGCCTTCACTGCCGATCACAAGACCGATCGGTCCTTTCAGATCGAGATCATACATACAGGTTCCATCCATATCTGCGCAGACAAACCACATTCCTTTGTCCTTTAACTCTTTCATCGTTGCAGTCAGATTTGTTACCTTTGCAACCGGGGTATAGTTGATCGCTCCGGCAGATGTCTTTGCCACGGTAGCTGTCAGACCAACTGCACGGCGTTTTGGAATAATAACACCATGTGCCCCCGCAAGATTTGCGGTACGGATGATCGCACCAAGATTATGTGGGTCCTCAATATTATCCAGAATAAATAAGAACGGCGGCTCACCCTTTTCTTCTGCCAGTTTTAACATATCTTCCACCTCGGCATATTCATATGCAGCAGCAACAGCGATCACACCCTGGTGTTTTTTTGTCTCAGAAAGCTGGTCTAAGCGTTCCTTTTCCACAAAATGTACGATCGTGTCGTATTTTTTCGCCTCTCTTACGATCGTGCGTACCGGACCGTCCTGACAGCCGTCTAACACAAATAATTTATCAATCGTTTTTCCGGAACGGAATGCCTCAAGCACCGCATTCCGTCCCTCTATTTTCAGCTCTTCGTAGCCCATTACTCTCTCCTTTTACATTTTCAGTGCAAGTTCGCCCACACCTGTCTTTACCAGTTCCACCAGACGTTCAAACTCATCTTTTAAATACAGATATCCCATCAGTGCCTCAAATCCGGTTGCTTTCCGGTAGTCTGACATTGTCGCATTTTTTGCCATTGTCGGCGATTTTGCATTTCTTCCGCGGCGGTACACTTCCGTTTCTTCCTCCGTCAGAACCGGCAGTAATTTCTCGATCATCTCCGCCTGTGTGTGTGCTTTTACAATCTGGCTTGTCCTCTTATGAAGCTCTCCTGCTCTCGTGTTTCCTTTTCCGACAACAACCGAACGGATCACCAGGTCAAATATCCCATCTCCGATATATGCTAACGTAAGAGGTGAATATGTCCGGATATCTACTTCACTGATCCCAAACTGTTCTTTAATATAGGAATCTATTCCTTTCTGCATCGGCATTTCCCCTCTCTCACGCTTTGTGCCAGATCACACCTTCTCTGGTATCTTTCAGTACAATGCCTTTTTCAAGCAGTTCATCGCGGATTGCATCTGCTTTTGCAAAATCTTTTGCTTTCTTTGCTTCCTTACGTTCCTCAATCTTTGCAAGTACATAGTTTTCTAACTCTGCATCGATCTCCTCTTTTGCATCTGTCTGTGCCGTTGTCAGATTTAAGGATAATACTTTGTCAAAATCATTGATCAACGCAAGTTTTGTTTTATCATTCATATCATCTTTGAGCAGATCGTAAATGATCGTGATCGCCATTGATGTATTCAAATCATTGCTGATCGCATCCTCAAATTTTGCCTTATAAGCATCAAATTTATCCTGCTGTACCGCTCCCTCATCCTTTAATTCTGCGATTCGTTTGGTCAGTTTTTTATAAGCTGCAGCCATATTATCTAATACTTCATAGGAAAACTCCAACGGTTTTCTATAATGGGACTGCAGACAGAACATACGGTATACGATCGGATCATACCCCTTTTCCTGCAGCAGGGATACGGTAAGGAAATCCCCTTTGGACTTACTCATTTTTCCGGATTTATCATTCAAATGCTGTACATGGAACCAGTATTTACACCATGTATGGCCAAGGTAACTCTCGGACTGCGCGATCTCATTGGTATGGTGCGGGAAAATATTGTCTACACCTCCGCAGTGGATATCTACATACTCGCCCAGATGTTTCATGCTGATACAGGAACATTCAATATGCCATCCCGGATATCCAACACCCCATGGACTATCCCATTTGAGTGCCTGATCCTCAAATTTTGATTTTGTAAACCAGAGTACAAAATCATTTTTATTTTTCTTATTCACATCTTCTTCCACATCATCGCGGACACCGACTAACAGTTCTTTCTCACTCTGGGAAGAAAATACATAATAATCGTCTAATTTTGAAGTGTCAAAATAAACATTTCCACCTGCCACATAAGCATAACCTTTTTCGAGCAGCACCTCGATCATATGGATGAACTCCAGGATACAGTTCGTTGCCGGCTCCACAACATCCGGTGTCTTGATATTTAACTTCTTACAGTCACTAAAGAATGCGTCTGTATAATATTTTGCGATCTCCATCACTGTTTTGTGCTCTCTTTTTGCACCTTTTAACATCTTATCTTCCCCGGTATCTGCATCAGAAGATAAATGTCCGACATCCGTGATATTCATGACGCGCTTGACATCATAGCCGACATAACGGAGTGATTTTTCCAATATATCCTCCATGATGTAACTTCTGAGGTTGCCGATATGTGCAAAATGGTATACGGTCGGTCCACAGGTATACATGCCGATCTTTCCATCCTCATGCGGGATTACCGTTTCTACTTTTCTTGTCAGTGTGTTGTAAAATTGAAATTTATTTTCCATTTAAATAATCCTCCTTGTTTTGCGAAGCAAAATGCGAATCCTCTGATGAGCAGAGGATTTTACTCCTTGTTTTGCGGAGCAAAATACAATTTTATTTTGTTTTTTGTGCATCAGCACTTAAAATCCGGACTGCCTGCTCTAAATCAAGCACACGGTTGACCAGTTCTGCATTTTCCCTCTGCAGTACGGTAATATCCTCTTTGACCGGATCCGGCAGATGGCATTGATCCATATCACTGCGCGGCATCTTCACATTGTCACGTTTTACGATTCTTCCCGGAACACCAACTACGGTACAGTTTGGCGGCACTTCCTCTATGACCACACTTCCCGCTCCGATCTTGGAATTTTCTCCAACGGTGAAGGAACCGATGATCTTTGCACCCGCACTGATCATAACGTTATCCCCGATCGTCGGATGACGTTTTCCGGTCTCTTTTCCGGTACCGCCTAGTGTCACACCCTGATACAGAGTAACATTGTCCCCAACGATCGCCGTCTCTCCAATGATCACACCACTGCCGTGATCAATAAAAAATCCTTTCCCGATCGTTGCTCCCGGATGTATCTCAATTCCTGTTTTTCTCGCTGCCCGCTGTGAAATATATCTCGCCCAGAAGAAATGTCCTTTTAAATACAGCTTATGCGCACGTCTGTAGCTCAACATAACCCGAAAACTCGGATAAAGCAATACCTCCATCGGCGATTTGATCGCCGGGTCCCGCTCCTTTATCACTGTAAATTCTTCCTTAATATGACTGATGATTCCCAAAACCGGCATCCCCTTTCCTGAATCAAAAAAAAGATCATTTCATCTCTAAGAGACGAAATGATCCGTGGTTCCACTCTAATTTAAGGATCTTATGATCCTCACTCAATACACTTAACGTGTGTAACCCGTATCCGGATACTGTATTGGCAGACAAAGCCCTTTCCCCGGACAGGCTCACGGAGGCACTTCGGAAATCTCTTTCTGAAAACTGCTTGCAGCCGATGGCAGTTTCTCTCTGTCAGCACTCTGGTTTCTTACTCTTCCCGTTCAACGCCCTTATCGTATTTATACTGGTAAGTTTATTTACTTACTCTAGTTTATGCACTTGCTTCCGATTTGTCAACTTTTTTATTTGTTCTCTTCCCTTTTTCTCATTGCATACGATCCTTTTCCGTGTTACATTATAAATAGTATCTGGTTATTCTGGGGATAATTTACAATTTATACGAAGGATTTTATTATGGAACAGCAAAGAGAAACTCTGTTGATTGTAGATGATTCACGCTTACAGCGTGCAGTTTTAAATGAAATATTTTCTTCAAACTTCAATATTCTTGAAGTATCCTCCGGCGAGGAATGTCTGAAAATGATCGAAGAAAAACAGGACATGATCGATCTTGTCCTTTTAGATCTGGTCATGTCCGGCATGGATGGTTTTGATGTTCTAAAACACAGACAGGGAATGCCGGAATTTAAGAAAATCCCGGTTGTAGTTCTCACAACCACCGATACCCCTGAAGTCCAGACAAAAGCATTCGAATTAGGTGCAAGCGACTTTATCAGTAAACCTGCTGAACCCGCCATCGCACGCCTGCGTATTGGTAACATTTTGAAAACCAACCGCAGACTGAATAATATTTTACAAAAGCGGGAAGAATTACGGATCAGATCAGAAGTTGATGAGATGACACATCTTCTGAATAAAACCACAGCTGAGCACACAATTTCCCATATACTTTTATCAAGTCCCGAAGGTCTGCATGCATTATTCGCCATTGATATCGACAATTTCAAAGCAGTTAACGATATCTGTGGCCACAAAATGGGGGATCACACAATATCTGTGGTAGCCGGTATTCTTGCATCCCATTTTTCAGGTTCTGATATTGTTGGACGCATCGGCGGAGATGAATTTGTTGTTTTTGTGCGAAATATAACAACCAAAGAGGCAATCTACGAAAAAGCACAGGAGCTTTTAAATGCCATTTCCGACAAGGAAGGACTGTCAATCCCTGAAAATGTTACGATCAGCATCGGTATTGCTTTCACAGATCCATACGAAACGTCTTATACCACACTTTTTCAGAAAGCAGATACTGCACTCAGCAACTCAAAAAAATCCGGGAAACAATGTTTTTCCGAATATGGGGTTTCTTCGCCAGTATCCGATGCCACGCTGAAAAATATTTTATTATATACACAGTCCAGGAATGTCGCATCCACGTTGAAGTTCGCTCATTCTTATCCGGACAGGCTTGTAAAAATATCTTCCCTTGCTGAGATACATTATGCGGTTATGGATAAAAACAACCACGTTCCTGCCGTTTACATAGATGTATCCGAAAGCGAAGATGACGGTCAGAAAATATGGGAAGAATTAAGTCATGAATCCTGGGCACAGTCAGTCCCTGTTATTGCCATCTGTCAGGAAAGTAACCTGACACAGGTTCGGAATGCCATATTATCCAATGTGATCAGCGATCTTATTTTTGATCCGATTGATGTTGAAAGTATCAAAAGACGCATCAAAAAATATCAGACACATGATGATATCTCATAAAAACAACGGTCAGATGACTTTATTTATCATCTGACCGCTTTTTATTCTGCGTATCTATTTTTTTGTTTTAACTGATTTTTTATTTGACCAGTCTGAATAAATCTTTACCTTTTTGGTTCCTGATTTTATTTCTTTGTACGTCCGTATTTTTATATAATACTTTTTCCCCGGCTTTAGACCTTTTATTCCTTTCGATGTAGTCTTATTACCTTTGACTACTGTCGTTTTTGTGTTCTTTTTGGAAAATGATGCATCCGTTGCATATGCGATTTCATATCCGCTTGTCTGTGATGCCTGTTTTTTCCATTTTAGTGTAAATGATTTTTTTGCGGCTTTTACATCTGTGAGGGATGTTCCCTTCGGGCAGATCTCAAACGTCTTTTTCAGTGCTCCGGTATAATTTCCACGGAATTTAACTGTTACAGTCGCTTTTCCGGTATTCTTATTGTTCTGATATGACACCTTATAAGAACCGCTTGAAATCACTTTTCCTTTATTATCTGTCACTTTTATGGCAGGCTTTTTCGCTTTTCCATCGTACACATAACGCTCTTTTGACAGTTTTAACTTCTTAGGTGCGTTAATTGTCTCCTGCTGCAGCACTGTTTTGCATACACTGCACACAGTCACATTTTTCCCATTACTGCCCGGCTTTGCCGGCGTCAGCTTCTTCTCCGGTGTGTGGGATTTCTTTGCGATCTTCTCTTTGTAGCTTTCCCCGCAGGTACAGGAATAAACTTTTTCGCCTTCTTTTTCACAGGTCGCCTCTACGGTCTTCTGCAGTACATAACTGTGTTTGTGTGCCGGCTTCTCTGTATCCGGTTCCGGTGTCTCTGTTCCCGGCTTTTCTGTATCCGGTTCCGGTGCCGGTGTCTCTGTTCCCGGCTCTTCTGTATCCGGCTCTTTCAGGGCTGGAATCACTATTTTTTCTCTGCTTAACTCCTCATGACATGTGGTGCAATACATTACTTTTTCATAGCTTCCTTCCACACCCACTTTTGCTTCCACACGATTTTCGATGACAGTGTCTCCCTTTTTATGCCCTAATGCTGAAACCATAATATTCTCACGGGAAAGTTCTTCCCCGCAGCCTTTATCCTTACAATAAACTACCTTATCGTAGCTTCCTTTTTGGGTACAGGTCGCAGCTATCTCGTTTTCTTTTACCGGCTCGCCCGCCACATGCTGATGCGATACATCTGGTTCATCTGTGAATATTATTTCCTTTTCTGCCAACACGGTATCTTTCAGTGCTTTTACATCTGCCACAGTATTCGGATCATCAAACGGATCCGAACATAATAATAAGGTGTATTTTCCTGTTTTCACTTCACCATATGCAATCAGATAATAGCGGTCTGACTCATTTTTATCCACATCCAGACGGATTGGGTTTTCCCAGTCCTTTTTTTGTTGAATGTCTTCATCATCACTATTCCAGTAATCAGAACGGATCAGTATCATATCATTATAAAATCCATAGCCATCATATTCATTTGCAACTTCATCAAACGTGTAATCTTCTCCATACTGATCCTTCCATATCACATCCAGATATGGTGCATCATCGGTTTTATCTGTAATGTCTGTCGGAATATTACCGGTGTAAACATTTTTCGGGCAGGATTTTATCTCGATACTATCAAGTTCACGTTCCTCCGGTACATAATTGCGATACGCTGTCCACATCCCATTTTTGCAGATCAGGCTGTAGTTGTTATTGATATCTTTATCTGATAACACAAAATTTCCTGCTGTTCCATTCTCTGCTATGATATAGGTATGCTCATTTAAAAGATTACCAGATATAGCATGACTTCCCACCTGGAACTGTGTAACACCGCTTACCTGTCCATTAATCTGAACGTATCCATTTTGATCAAGAACAAGCTTTCCCTTTGCCGCACTGCCACCACTTGTGAAATTGCCCTTTACCTGAGCATCTATTATTTTTGTAAGATCCAGACAACCACCGTTTTTCAATGTAATATTGTTTAACTGCGCTGTTTCATCTTTCGGCTGCAGTCTTCCTCCTGCATCTAAAACAATATCTTTAATCCCTGTTGTAATGACACCTGACACAGCACAGTTGTTTACGGTCAATACTGTATTTGCATTTCCCCTGATCTCCACAAGACTGATCTCGTCATATCCATTTTGTTTACCTGAAAGCGTAAGTGTTGCAGATGTTGTGTCCTCTGCCGAAATAATATCCCGCACTTTTGCATCTGCGTCCAGATTTAACTCCACACTCCCCGTATAGGCAGTCCTCTCACCTGCTGACGCTTTATGTCCCATATAGATATTCTGGAACATTGTATCACTGTTTGCATTTACAACTGTGAGTGACGCTTTCGTCCCCACCGCTGTATTACTGTGATATCCTCCTGCATAGATGGTTGGAAGAAGTTCTTTTTCTGTGCCGCCAAAACCACCCAGGCTGGCGTCCCCTCCTCCCGGCAAATATGTTTTTACATTATCCAGTGTAAGGCTGTGCCCTGCAAGAAAAATCTCACGATGCGGCACAGAATTCATACTATTGGTAGAGATAAAACCAATCTGGATATCCCGGATCACAACACCGTCTCCCATGATCTGGATTGGTCCGCTGAACGTAATACTTCCTGTATTATTTCCAGTAATCACTGTCCCGTCCGGTATCTCAACAGGCATCATCTGTCCACTCGCTTCTGCCTGACCTCTGACGGAAAAGCTTCCAGTTACAACAATATTCTTCTGCTTTTGTGCAAGTGCCGACAGAAACTCATTCTCATTCGACACTGTAACTGCTGTCTCAGCCGCCGCAGCCACATTCCACAGCAAATGATTTTGGGTTACTCCCTCTGCTCCCCCAGACGGTATGCCACAGATCAGCAGGCCCGCAGCCATAACTCCACAACAGAAACGTATCGTCCTTTTTTTCATATACTCATTTTCCCTTCTTTTGTACATAAAAAGACCCAGTATATATCTTTGCTTTGAATATCCCCTGATGTCCTTACAAAAAATATATCTGAGTCTTACTTCAATTCGCCAAAACATGGCTTATTATATCGTATTTATGCGATTGTGTCAATCATTTTTATACTTTATCTCCCACAGGCACATCCCGGACATCCCGCACATCCTCCGGCAGAATCAGCCACACTGACGCTGTTCTCATAGATCGTTGTCAATGCACAGACTGCCTGCGCAGAAATTCCCTGTTCTGTTCCGGTAAATCCCAGTCCTTCTTCTGTTGTTGCCTTCACATTGATCTGGTCTTCTGATATCTTAAGTGCTTCTGCAATATTTTTCTCCATCTGTTCAATATGCGGACGCATCTTCGGCTTCTGTGCAATGATCGTCGCATCAATATTTTCCACGATATAACCTTTTTCTGCAATCAGTTCTGCCACATGTTCAAGTAATTTAATACTTGAAATTCCTTCATATTTCGGATCAGTGTCCGGAAAATGTTTTCCAATATCACCAAGAGCTGCTGCACCAAGCAGAGCATCCATAATAGCATGAAGTAAAACATCTGCATCCGAGTGTCCCAAAAGCCCTAATGTATGCGGAATCTTTACCCCGCCAATAATCAGGTCTCTTCCCGCAACTAATTTGTGAACATCATATCCCATTCCTACACGCATTTTTTTCTATCCCTTTCATAAAATTTTTACTGTGGTGGATTACACTTCGAACATGGTGTAAATCCTCTTGCTTCTGTCTCTGATAATATCTCTTCAATATCACTTTTTCTTAAATACCGGCATCCCGATCTTATTATACAGAAAAAAATACCGATATACAACAAAAGACCTCAGAATGTCTGAGGTCTTGAAGTAGCGGAAGGGAGATTCGAACTCGGTATCAATTCTCTCAAACCCGCATAAATACTGAATTTCTTTATCTCCAAAGGTGTTACCTCGTGTTACCTTTTACATTGATAATGCTTTTGCAATATATTCCTGCATTTCACTCTCTGTCTTGTTATTAAAATAGTAATGATCGAGAGTTGTTCTGATATCTGTATGCCCCATTTGTGTTTTTATTACCGATTCTGGAACATTTCCATCTATCAACTTTGTTGCATATGTCTTTCTTGCCTTGTGAATTGAACGTTCACCAATTCCTATTCTATCACATATCACATATAGCCGCCTTGTAAATGCCTGACCTTTTATTCGTTTACCGTTTTTCATAAAAATATATTGCCCAAATGGATTGAGCATTTTTATTTTTCTCATAAGTTCTTTGGTATCTGCGGTAATTATAACATCTCTAAACCCGGCATCACTTTTAGGAAAATTTTGAACATCAAATACATATTTGCCATTATCATCTCTATATCTTATTTCTGTCTTTGATATATGTATCTTATTTTCTCCGACATCAGACCATGAGAGGGTAGATATTTCCCCAACTCTCAATCCTGTTTTAAATGCCAAAATAATGCCAAGTTCTATCAATGTAGGCTCATCTTCCATTACAAATCGTTCAATTAAAAGTTCCTCATCCTTAGAAAATACCAATTCGCAGTCTGACTTATGGTTCTTTTTAAATGACTTTTCCGAAATTTCCAAATCACCCATAAAACTGGTTATGCTCAGGCTGGTATAATGTTTTTTCTTTGCATATTTGAAAATTCCGTTAATCAATATCCGCATATCAGAATAAGCTTTTTGCGTAAGTTCCAGTTTTGAAATAGCTGTTTTTATGAATGATTCCAATATTTCTTCATCAATGTACCGGATTTTTCTATTTGCAATCGGCAAATACTTATTTTCAAAAAATCTTTTAAAATTTGTCTCGTACTTGTCCTTTGTCTGTCTTGTTATTTCACCATATTCAAGTTTTTCAGAAATCCAATTAGAATATACCTGAATAACTGTAGGTTCATCCTCCTTAGCTTTATAGAACTTTACTATTTCATCTTCAATTGCTTTTTCAGATGTTCTCTTTACAAGTCTCTTTCCTCTCTTATTATCTTCATCTGGCAAATATGTGTAAAACTTTCCATCTTTTCCTTGCCAAATGCTGTAAGTGTGTTTTTCAATAAATTTTTTCCTTTCGTTCATTTCAATTTTTTTCTGAATGGTGTCTATGTTGATAATACCATTTTCGATGGCAATATTCAACAACTCACTATTTGAAAGATTTCCCGTTTAACTCACCTTCTAACTTTTTTACTTTCTGTTTAATATCAAAAATTCTTCTTTCCACTGTTCTTGTTGATACGCATAGTCTCATGGCTATTTCTTTTGAAATAAGTCCACGGGCAAGAAGATAAAATATTTCTTCTTCCTGCTCCGTGAAATTGGCGTTTTCAATAATTGTTTCAAGCTCTGGCTTAGTCAGTTTTGAAAACTTCATAAGCCACTATCCTCCAATATTTTATTCTTCTCTCTGCCAGATCTTCGGTGTACCATCAGCATTAAGCATAACGGTAAGACCGCCGCCCGTACTTATTGTGATATATAAATACATCACTTCTGTGTCATTATCTGCATAAATAAGATATTCTTATCCACTTTCCACCAGTACCATTGTGTTTTCCTGTCCCGCACTGATATTTGCTGTATCACTGCATCCGGCGATCAGGAGTGCTACAGTTATGATGGCTGTTATAAGTTTCTTTCTCATGATTTGCATTTTCCCCTCTTTCTCGGTTAAAAGTCAGTTTATCTGTGTTTCAGTGTATCTTTCATCAAACGGAACTGGCTCTGATTCGCATAAGCAATCACATCCTGCTTTTTCAATTGTGCATCTTTTTTCGCATTTCTCATTATCACAATCATGGCAACATAATTTTGTACCGCATTCCGTCATCTCGTATTCTGAGCAAAACATATCTTCTTCCTCCAATCCTCTCTTTCCGCATCATCTCCCACCCGCCGCACATACTACTGCAGAAGGTGGTATGATGATTGCTTGGATTTGTTATCTGGTTTTAAAATTTAAAGGTATTTAGTACAATTCACGATTGATTATTTCTTGTGCAATCATAAGCTCTTTTTCATGAGTTTTTGACCACTTCACAAGTTCTTCGTCTGTGATTACGTACATTAGTAATTCCTTGCATTTTTCAGTGCTACCAAATCCATCACAACAATTTAACCCGCAGGCTCCATCTAATGCTGCGCCAAAACATGGATTGCTACCTCTTAATTTAAAATCATCATATTCATCTTTTTCTTTTTTTATCCTCGGCTCTAACTCATTGTCAATACGCTGCCTTGCACTATACAGTTCATCCCTTGCATTTTTTAACTCTTCCTGTGCAGCTTCGTATTTTTCTTCGAGTTCATCGTAGTTTCTGGATAACCTCCTATATTTCATTTCCAGTTCTGTAACCATAAAATCCTCCTAAAATTTACTTAGGCAAACCGGAGCTGTCCGGTCTGTTCTGATTCTATCCTCATGTTCGGCATACGTTCTGCAACGCATAGCTCTGGCAGATTTGCCTTTACCAGTGCCGCTGGTATAGGTGGACAAACCGCATTTCCGCATCTTCGCACCTGTTCACTTCTCGGATATGTCTTGCCGGTGTAATCATGGTCAATTATGTAATCCTCTGGAAACCCTTGACATCCATATAATTCTTTGGGTTCTAGCATTCGGAGCCCTATATCAACAATCTGATAGTCCACTCCCTCTATTGTCACCAGACCAAATCTATCCTGTGCTGTGACTGTATCAAGTGGTTTCTCAATATCTTGTCCCGTCCCTTGTCCATAGTATTTAATCAGAAATGCTCTGACCTCTCCAAAATGTCCATCACCGGCTGTGATCGTTGGTAATGGCTGTCTGATATCTTTTCCGTCACAATGATTGTTCATCTGGATCAGATTAGCAGTAACAATGCTGTTATGATCCCATGCTGTAACAGTCGGAAGTGGATTTTCTACTGTTTCACCAGCACCTTTATATCCTCCGTCATAGTACTTATGCAGAAACGATGTGACCAGTCCATATCTGTTTGAGCTGTCAACTGTCATGATTGGGTCTTCTATAGTCTGTCCTCTTACTCCATCTTTTGAGGTTTCCGAATGGTACTGGATCAACGTAGGACTTATCAGGCAATGCTCATTTTTACTCACAATGGTTGTAAGCGGCTCCCGGACATCTTTGCTCCGGTCTTTTGTAAATCCAGTCTGTCCGATCTGCACCATGTAAGGCTCTACAATCCCATATCCGTGTTTTCCTGTAATGGTTGGCATTGGTTCCCGGATATCGTTCGGTCTACGCTCACCACCATGATTACATTGAATGATAAAAGGCTCTGGATTATCCAGAACGAATTTTTTTAATCCCCTTGCTATCCTGTCCATTGTCTTTTGTGCCAGTGGTCTCACTGCCCGGATTCCGTATTTTTCTTTTATTTCTTCTGAAGTATCGAAGATACTCGGACATGGCAAGGAAAAATCTAACTGTGTGTATGCTCCAACATATGGTTTGAGCAATCCTTTCTTGACTTCTTCACTGTCTGCCGGTGCGTGTGTCGGCTCTGGCCAGATGATCGGCTTGCCATCACACCGGGCGATCATGAAAAATCTCTTTCGCATGGTCGGTGCGCCATAATCGGCAGCAATCAGTTCTTTAAATTCTACAGTGTACCCCAGATCATTAAGTTGCTGTACAAATTTTTCAAATGTTTTTCCCTGCTTACTCTTGATCGGATGATGCTTCCGGTTCAATGGTCCCCATGTCTTGAACTCTTCCACATTTTCAAGCATAATTACTCTCGGTCGTACCAGTCCCGCCCATCGGCAGGCTACCCACGCAAGACCACGGATATTCTTATCTTTTGGTTTCCCACCTTTTGCCTTTGAAAAATGCTTGCAGTCTGGCGAAAACCACGCAAGCCCTACAGGATGACCTTTACAGGCTTTTACCGGATCCACCGTCCACACATTTTCACAGTAATGCTTTGTATTCGGATGATTTGCTTTGTGCATTTTAATTGCTTCCGGATCATGATTGATGGCAATATCCACACTATATCCGGTTGCCAGTTCTATTCCGGTAGATGCTCCACCGCCACCGGCAAAGTTGTCTACTATCAATTCTCCATGTATCATTTTTTGAAAGGAACCCGGCGCGCCTTTTATCCGGATAGGTTCCGGCTCCTTTCTTTAATCTTACTACTGTGCTAAATAACACATTATTCCACAATCTGGAAATATTTCCGTGTTCATGTTTCCTCTGTCCGGATCAAGTTCATCTAAGTAAACTTGTCCGTCTTTATCCTTAAGGATTGAATGTCCTACTTCTCTTTCCATGTTTCACGAACATACAGGATATCGCCCGTACAGATAGGACAGGTTCTCTCCGCCGTACTTAACTGTTCCATATGCTCCTTATCAACAAAGTTATGTACTGCATAAGTCCGCCTGTCAGCATTGTAAAATTCCATATCCGGCACAGTACACTCATTGGCATCTTTGCAAATTCGCCTTGTGCAAGTCTTCCTTCCGTCTAGAATTGCCCTCACCATTTCGGTGCTAATTTGTTTGTTGAATAAAATCGGTTTAATTGGCATCTACACCACCTCATCTTCCCATCATGTCAGGGGATTTCTCCCATGAATTTCTAAACGCTTTTGTTCGAAGCTCTTTATTTTCCGCCCTTAACGCTTTATTTTCTGTCAAAATCTCCTGCAATTTGCAATCCTTTTTATGCTCACATCTTGTGTCCGCAGAATACTCGGTACACATTCTACATAATTCTATGCTTGTCGCTCTACTCCACCGCCTTTCACAATCTCGATTGCTTTGCCAAATGCTTCAAATCTTCCCTGGCTTCTCCCATCATCGTAGATCTGTTCGCCGTCTCCGCATCCGTCCTCGTCGCAATCATCTGGTCTGTCCTGCTCTGCTTTCTTCAATTTTCCCAACTGCTCCAGAACCTTGTCTACATCATAAGCCGTCGGATATTCTTCTAGTAAATACAATACTGCATTTGTATTTACTAAAGTTCCATTGCTTAAAGTAACCGATTTTAAATCTTTCTTTAGTGCATCTGCATCAATCAGTCTCATCGTTCGCCCTCCTGTTCCAATCTGTAATTGCTTTCGTTCGCTCGTCTTTCCCTGTTCTGATGCCTCCGTCCTGATCCATGTACATCTCACATTCATAGCTTTTTGGAAATTCTATTCTGCATTTCATACATTTGATTTTGAACATTACCCCAACAGATGATTGTGATGACTTATTTGTAATGGTTAAGAACATTGCGTTTCCACCGCAGAACGGACATGGCTTCAATGTTTCGTTCATTCTTCATCGCTCCAATCTAATTTCTGACCACAGCCACTGCAATATGACCCGACATTATACTTGTTTCTTAAATCTCCCTTCTCGTAACAAACAGGACAATAATAGTGATGCATTCCTCTATTGTATCCTTTCTTTATCTCTTCTCTTATTCCTTTCTTTGCCGTCTGCTTCTCCATCGCCGCCAGACATTCTTCCGGCGTGCCGATTTTCCGGTATTTCTGGATTTCTTTCAATGCATTGATTGCCATCTCGTAACATTGGATTTCTCTTTTTCTCTCGTAATTCTGTGTACACATTTTGGCTAAATCAATAGAAGTCTCAAGTCCTTTAATTGCTTCATTCTCCGTCATGGCTCTATCTTTCATTTCTGCCAATTCCTCCTGACTGAATTTTGTGTAACCGATTCCACAATTTGTAAATCCTCCCGCTCTATACGCTATGGTTCTCGGCATCTTGCACCTCCAACAGTTCCGGATTGTCAAATCTGTTACCATTAACTTCAATTGTGCTTCCATAGCATTCTTTAAACTCAGATTTATGACCGTCTGCATCTTCAACATTCCAACACATATCCTCTTGATTCCAGATAATCTCGTAAAAAGCTCTTTCGTCAGAATCCCATACTATATCATGTTCAAACACCAGCTTTTTGTTCTTATCAGGCATTGCGGTGCACTGGCAGATGGTAGATGGATCAACGGCATAAAATTCAACATCCGCATCTTCATACGCTTCAATTTCTCTGATCTCTCCGTCTGTGTCATAACTTGGCAATCCGTATACCCATATTCCATTATCAATCCGCTTTGCGCGGTATAAAAATCTATTCTCCATCGCGTTCCACCTTTTTCCCTTTACAAACTCCTCTGTGTTCATGCACGGAAAATGAAATACTTCCGGTCTGCTTCATGTAAGTCAATTTTTCTCCGGTCAACTCACATTTATGTTTACGTTCGTTTAAATACTGACATCTTCCATCACAGTACATCACTTTCCCCCTCCATTTCTTTCAGCTTGGCTTCGGCTTCCTCTCTAGTAAGGAATATCCTTTCGCCAATGTCGCACGGTAAATAGCAACTCTCACCCATATCAGTGTCATTTATAGCATCAATTCTCATAACAGTTCTGTCTTTATGAATCTGCTTGATATATAACTGGATAACGCGCATCATAATAACTGGCTCTTTCGCTCCTTTATTTACCCTATACAAAGTATCTCCAACCTTGCACGGCAACCGCAGAAGTAATCCCTGCTCTTCGGCTTGCTCTCTATTTGCAAGTCTTTCCGCAATCTCTTCCAGGGCTTTGTATCTTCCATCTTTCGCAAGCTGGGTAATGGTAATTCCCTCATCATCCGGTAAATCTGCTGGATGAAATAAAACTTCTCCATTCTCTGCCACATATGTTAATCTCTCCATGCTATCCCTCACTTTCTGCCTTAAGCCATTGTTCCACCCCTGTAACAGAACACATTGCTACGCCGCCCTCAATGGTCTTTACACTACCCTGCTCATATGTTTCGATTGAGCAAAGGAAATCCAAAAGCTCTTCATCCGTCATGCTCCGGATCCGGTCTGCATTGGTCTGTTTATTTGTCACTATGCATCCATCAGGATGTATTCCATCTTTCATATCATTCCTCACTTTCTCTGTATGACTCTGGTAGCGGCATCCAAGCAATAACGTCCAGAATATTCATTCCATCCGTGAAATTAATTCCATTCCAAAATGCTCTAAATGGGTATACCTTGTCTTGCTCACTACTTCCGTATTTTGTTGTTACCAAATACACTTCAAGACATTTTCCCTCAAATAACGGATTTTCTTCCGGTTCTTCTGGAATCTGCTCACTGCATGGAATCCATCCGCTTTCCTGCTCCAAAATTCTGTTGATCTCTTCCTCCGAAACCACTTTTGTTAGAGGAGAATACCCACAGGCTTCTGTTGCTACCTCAGATATCCGGTTTTTAATCCTGCTTATTTTCATTCTGATCCTCACTTTCCGGCAACATAGCATATTTATAGCTACTCATTTTACCGTCATATGTGCTCCATGACGTTTTTCCGTAATCCCATGTATAAACCGTTTCATCTTCATATTTTGCAAAATGTTCTTTGCTCCACGCAAAAAGTTCAGAATCTCTGACCAAAATCGGTGTATCGACTGGAACTTCGCTCCAATCAACATACTGGCCGTTCGCCCATTCTTTTGCTTTTTCTCTGCAACGACCAGCATTTCTAATGTCATTATCGCAAAAATCGCATTTATCGCAGACTCCCCTGCATTTTTCCAGTTTCCCATTAATTAACGCAATATTGCATCCATCACACGCAATATTTAAAATCTCTTCCGCATATTTTTCTCTATTCAGCATTTTCCTGCTCCTTTCCGATCCTGTTCACAAGCTGTTCTGACCTCGTATAAGCCTTATCCAACAGTTCCAAGTATTCACTAAAGGAAATCTGCGCCTTTTCGGATAACTCACTCGGATAACGATCTAACAAAGCCTTAATGCACTGTTTCATGTCTCCAAAATATCCGATTGTTCGAACGCTTTCTTTTTCATTGCCGTCCTTATCCTGTCCGGCATATCTCTGTCTCAGGGTGTGATTCAGAGAATCAATCTCCACAAAATATCCATCCTGCAGTTCCACAGCTAACTTGTCCATCAACCATTCCTCCTATATTTCATACGTCTTTCCGATAAAACGCTTGTCAATGTACTTACATTCCCATTCCAATACACTTGCGATCCCCGTCATGGTTTCATATCCGGTAGCAAGGCAGTTAATCAAATATCTGATTCTCTCATAAACCTGTCTGATCTGATTTCCCGAAAATTTAAACTGTGTTTTAAGGCAGACACCCAACATAGCAAAATAATTAAATACCTGTGCCAGTAAAAACTTATTTGCCTGTATCATGCAGTTCGGTGCAATCTTTCTCTCTACCAGATAAAAGCTCTCACGATACGGAATCTTATTGGTTTCTTCCCGCACATCAATACCGCATTTTGTTTTCATGAAATATCCAAGCTCTTCTGCTGACATTCCATCCTTTTCGGAATCTCCTAAATACGTTTCAATCGTCTGTTCTACTCTGATAATTCTTTTCTGACCGAATCCAAACATATCATGAAGTGCCTGGTATGCCATCATGCGAACGTTATAATAAGATTCTGTAATCAAATAGTCCGCATTGTTCTGTGCCTTGGCATATTTCTGTATTCCAATCAGTTCACTTTTGGAATACCCAAGTGGCTGCATCCGCTTTTTCTTTCTCACTAATGCATTACTCATTTGCTTTTCCATCTCCTCTCAACATCTTCAAAATGACTAAATACAAGACTTTGAACATATTTTGATATATTTGTCCGTGCATATTTTTTAATTAGCATTTCCCCTGCTTCCATCATTCCTTGGAACCACTCATCTTCGTTATCAGCTTCATAAAACTGCTGCCGGAATTTATAATAGTCATTAAAAAACTGCCATTCTTCGGAACCTTTTTCAAATTTCTTACTTGCCATAATCATTCACCTTTTAATCAAATGGTGTGCTGCCACATACTTCTCGGAAACCGTCTTTCTGTCGCATCCGTGCTTGAATCTGTTCAATGGTTTCGGTTCGCTCGATAAATTCCATACGATCACCTTCAAACTGAACAACTTCTCTAAACGGTGTACCCTGTCGATTCTTTTCAACTTTCAAGCCTTTAAATTTTCTGTCTTCATCCAAATTCCACATAAGAATAATATTGGAAGCATCCTGCTCAATATCTCCGGATTCTCTTAATTCGGACATTGTAGGCTCTTTCGTTGCATTCATTTCCGATACTCGGTTAAGCTGTGACAATAGGATGATCGGAACGTGAAGCTCTCTCGCAAGTTCTTTGAATTGCTTCGAAACTTCCCCGACTTCGGATGCACGGTTATTGAACTTCCGGTTACACCGTACCAATTGCAGATAGTCAACTACGATCACGTCATATCTTTGATGCCTGCATTGCGTTCTTATTTCCTCAATAACATTTGTCTGATCGTCAATTGTGATCGGATATTTTTCAAGCTCATCATTTGCCTTGTCAAATGCTTCTTTCTCTCCACCAAGAAAAGCCTTTGCCCTGCGAACTCTTGTCAGACCAATCTTTGACATTCTTGAAACAAACCTTTCATAAATCTGACTGTTGTTCATCTCCATGTTGTAGTAACAAGTGTTATAGCCTTTTCTTGCCATATTCTCGATTATTTGTGCCACAATAGCAGACTTACCAACTCCCGGTCTCGCGGCAACAACTGTAATGTCTCCGCCTTCAAGACCGCCAAGGCAATCGTCAAGATGGTAAAATCCTGTCTTTACCCTGTCCTCTCCAACATCATCATTGAAGTATTTATCTTTGTTCTCTGATACGATTTGCTTCATCAACTTAGATTTCTTCAACTGATTAACTTGGATTTCTTCAAGCCTTGTAAGAACTTCCGCGATCGAATTATCAATATCACATGGTCTAAGGCTCACTCTCTGGAAAAGGCTTTTTGTTTCCCTTGCCCGCCAATCCTTAATGACTGCATCCGCATAGCTTTTTATTGCCGTTGAGACTGGGGTAACAGATATGCATTCTTTCAATTCGCTTGCAATTATTTCCGGCTCCCATTTGTGGTTTTCAAGTGTCTGAGACAGTGAAACGACATTAATGTTTTCTCCACGATCATACATGGCAAGCATTTCAGCAAAAGCATCTTGACAAAATTCAGAGCTAAACATTTCCGGCTTCAATTTGTTGTAAATCTTGTACATGGAATCATTGTCAATCAATACACATCCGATCACTCCAATTTCTGCTTCTGTCAACTGTCATCACCTCGCTTTCGTTTCTCTACTTGGCGAATCCAGTAATCGCAATCCTCTTTCAGCCAGTCTCCGTATTTTGGTATGTAGCGATAATTCGTATCATCCGGATTCTTCTCTATATAGTCAGTAACATATGCCACTGTAGCCTCATATATCAGCTTTGCAACGGCTTTCCTGTTCGGCTCGATAACTTCTAAAAGCTTGTCCATCCATGCTACCTTGGCAGACGTTAACGACGTTTTCTTTGGATATGCATTGATCGTGTATTCCCATCCCCATTCCGCGTCAAAGTCCAAATCAGATGCAGGCACGCTTTCTTTTGTATTTTCTATCTCTATATCTGTATCTATATCTTTCTCTATATCTATCTCTACATTGCAATTTTGTTGCAAAATGTTGCACTCCGTTGCTCCACTGTTGCATTGCAACGCTTTTTGTGCATTTTCCCTAGATTTCCGACTTCTTCTGGTACTTGCAGTCTCACTTCCTAGGTTATCTTGCACAAATGGCAACTTGTACTCAATAGAATCGGATGTTTCAAGCAAACCGCAGGAAAGAAGAAACTGAATCGTCACTTGAACATTGATTTCGTCCTCGTCAATATCAAGGGCGATCTCTTTGTAAAATTCATCTTCCAATCCGGAATATTCCAGATAGCCACCTTTTTTCAACGACAACAACTGCATCTTAAGATAGATGATCGTATATGTATCGCCACCAGCCATCTTTCGGAGTTTTTTGATTCGTTTACTATCAAAAAAATCATCCATCAGCTTAAGCCAGTAATACCGCTTATTCTCCGCCATTTTCACTACCTCCAAGCAATTCAATAACCTTTGCCCCTGCATCTTCCGGGCGACAAAATACGAACTCAACGCCATACTTAAGTTGCATTGTCAACATAGCTTTTGCCAATACCTTGCCAGATGTCGGCTTTGTTTTCGGTAGCGGTACATTCAGCAATTTTCCAAGCGTGTGCATATATGCAATATTGTTATACCGGTCTACTCTTGGATTATGCCATGTAAATACATCATTGACGGAATACACCTTGTCTGTATTTTCAATAAGCACATACAGCTTAATACCGTTGTTCTGCGCTAAAATGCACTCATCACGGAATCTCGGATGTGCTTTTCCACAGATATTCCCTGCAATTTCCTGCATGTCCTTTTTCGTGTCAACGGAAACATCATATGTGCCAAGAAAATCCATCTTTTTAAGTTCCATCTTTCGCGCTGTCTTGCGCTTAATCACATCCATTACCTTATCCGTGGCAATTATGTAATCTCCAACCGGTAATGGTGCACGCAAGACTTCTATATCGTGACTTTTAAAATATCTATTCTTAAGGATATGCAAGCCCTCTTTCTGTCCTTTATCCTCAATTATTAACACGTATTCTCCTTTCTGGCGGTCACTTTTAGCAACCGCCAAAGGTATCTCATGGCTTACGATTTAGTCGTGATATATTAAATTCCTTGCCAAAATTTCAGATACCGCATGAATGGGTTTCTTTTAGGATTGCTCCAAGGTGTTGCAACCATCAGAACGGGCAAAGGTTCATATCAACTTCCAATCCTTTTTCCGCTATATAAACATTTGCTCCGTATTTAACTGTTACTTCTGTCTTTTGTTTGAATAGTGCGGGATCTCCGCTTTTATCTGATAAGTGAATTAGAACAACATTTCGCAATGCCGGATTATCGTTAGTAGAAATAAATTTAAGCGCCGTTGGCAGGCTCATGTGACCTCTTAATCTGTGCTCGTAATTTGGCTCTTCTCGGTTCACAAACTGCATATCGTAGTTGGCTTCCACCATGATGTGATTAATGTCCTTAAATCGCCATTTGACGTATTCTGTGTCTGTTGCATACACAAGGCTTCCCATATCTGGATGCGTAATGTAAAACCCAACGCACGGACACTCTGAACCGTCTCCGTTGTTATGTAGCCATCTTCCAGATTTATCACGGTTTTCAAATGCTCTTATGTCAAAATTTCCTTTTCTAAAACGCATTTCAGAATCTTTTATCGGCTGTCTGCATGGTTCAAAAACAGGAATGCCAGCTTGCACATATTGTAAGCTATAAAGACTATGGTCAGTATGGAAATGGGTAGTAATCACAGCCTTAATTTTCATCACATTGAAATCCAGTGCTTTCTTGACTTCCATGAATGGCAACCCAGCTTCGATTATCAAGGCTTCGTTTTCATTCTCCAGAATGTAGCAGTTGCCGGATGAACCAGAACCTAAAACTTTAAGTCTCATTAAAGAACTCACTCCTCACATCAATAATCTGTCTCGTCTGTCCCAACAATGCCCTATTGTGCTTTGCTCTCTGCTCATTGTCACAGATAAATTGCTTGCAAATTTCTGGTCGAACCGGATAGATTCTGCATTTCTCGCAACTCTTATCCGTATCAAGAAAAGGGCATGTCATATCATACGTTCTATTCGCAGTGGGAAGAAGATGTTTGCACTCTTTGATATGGTTCTTACGAATATATCTGCGAATGGTATCTACTTCTTTTCTGCTCATTGGTAAAAGATTGGAACAGCAGTTACCGCATTGGCTACATTTCCCATCTTTGCAAAAGTTGTAAATGTTATCTTCCATGCATTTCTGCACGGATTCTAAGACTGATATAACTTCCATAGGCTACTCCAATTCTTCCTCTGCTGGGAACAGAAACACTCCAGACAAACCAATAGTAAGTTTTTCATCAATTCCCTTTGGTGGCGTGTGTCCCATCCTTGCAAGGTTATGACACATATAGGCACATCTTAATTCTTCCATGGCTTTTTTCGCCTTTTCTTTGGAACTGTATTCAGCCATTTTAGTTCCTGCCGCCGTAGAGCTGTTATGGCAATAAACAACCGCATACCCAACATCTTTATATTTTCCACATGCCATATAAAAAGAACTGATTTCATACGGCACATCAATCGTGCCATCCTGGCTAATAACTCTCATTTGGCTTTTCTTCCTTTCTTTTTTATTTTTCCTATTCCTTTAATAATCCTTGAAATATAGGATTGTGAAATTCCAAGTGATTCGGATATTTCTCGTTGCGTTTTCCCTTCCACAAAAAACATAATAAAAATACGTTGTTCTCTCGGACTTAATTCCTCAAAAATCTGTTGAGCAAGCATGGAATTAACTGTATTTTCTTCATAATCCTTACGATCTGCTATCATTTCAGCATAAGAAACGCTTTCGCCATTTCCTATATCCACATTATCATCTAATGAAAATGCTGCATTTACTGATTTTTTACTTTTCCGGAATTCCATAAGCAGTTCATTTCTCACAAGTCGAAAAGCATATGTAGAAAAACATCCTTTTGAAACATCAAAGGTGTCAATAGCCTTTAGAAGTCCAATGGAACCAATCTGAAACATATCTTCATCAAACGCTGGAATACCTAAACGTTGCATAACAAAAAAGACAATTCCGTAATTTGTAAGGAACATTTGCTCTTTGGCATACTCCGAACGGCAAGTAATCCATAGGTGCAATGCATCCTGCTTACTCAATTCAGATTTTGGAAAGTTCATTCTATCCTCCTACTTCATGAAGTCCGGCAAATCGTTGTCATTCTCAACAACTTCCGTCTCTACCTTTTCCGGTTTATCTGCCATCTTTGGCTCTTCCACAGTTTCGGCAACTTCCGGCTCAACAGGAAAATCCTCTGTGTTAGCGTTCTCAGATATTTCATGCTTAACCTGTTCCTGTAAATCTTCCATCGGATATTCATTGAAATCGTTGTCCTGCATTTCTTCTTTTGTATAAAGACCCATCGTCAATTCCGGGCAATTCAGACTTGAGAAGAAAGATGCCGCTCTGTAACGAAGCATTAACTGTGGCATGGTTTTCCACTTACTACCGTTCTTACCAAGCCATCCCTCGGCTTTAGCCATTTCCATGTCCACGGTCATACCCTCAACTCTACGACCATTTTTCGTAGTCCAAGCAAGACACGAATAAGGCTTTCCATCCTTATCTTTGGTTTCCTCGAACTGTAATTCCATATCGAATTTGCCGGAATTATTGATTGCCGCAATCAGAAACTTTGAGCTCCAAGACGGTCTCCCCTGAATTACATACAGATTCTGCATAACCATCAGTGGGCTTACTCGCAGTCTCTGCGCCTGCTCAATAGCAATCAGACAGTTTGCATCGTTCTTCTGGAATGTCTGCGGAACGATTGTTGAACTTGCCAGTGCCTTTGCCATCTGCATAGCCATGATGAAATTGTCGGATGTTCCGAAAATTCCAAGGCTGTAATCGGTAACCTTGTTATTGTGTGTTGCAACCTCTGTCTTTTCTTCTGCTACTGCTACTTCCTGTTTCTTTGCTTCTGCCATAATTTTCCTCACTTTCTAAGAATAATATCTTTTATAATTTCATTAGCTTATCTTGTTGATAAGCCCTCTTCTTTAAGGATTCTGATACATTCGCATAAACACTTTAAACTTTTGGACATTTCATCAGTAATAAATTCCCATTTGCTTGGATCGTGATTTTCAAGAACTACATACTCATGCTGGTATATATAATCACCAACCGCATTTGACAGACTGACAACTTCTTCGCTGCCAATCATTTTTGTTTTCATTACTATGAATACATCCCCATTCTTATAAAATGTTCTGTCCTGATTTGGTTGTGCATCAACAATCTTAATGCTCTCTCCTATTTTCGCTGGTCGTTTCACTTCTTTTACAACACTTTTCTTTTCTGTTCCAGCAAGACGATCAAACGCAATTCTTGCACCAACATGAAAGTCAAAATCGTCAACCGGATTGCAACGCGCTTCTGCTTTCTTTCCTGTGGACTTGTCGAGTGCAATTACCTTGTTTTTGTTGCGATAAATAACGATGGTTTCGTCAAATTTTTCAAAGAAATTTGATTTAACAGAAGTTACAATTCCTTCGTTACCTTTTACTCTATGTTTTAAAATCTTGACCTCCATGTCACCATCAAAAAATCCGCATTTGCCAACATATGTAACAATCCCAGCTTCCATTCCCTGACCTGTAAGAGTATATGGATTATCTTCTGTTGGTTTAACCATATCTCCAACCATAAATTTACATTTTTCCATTTACTTATTTCTCGCTTTCTCCGGCATCTACCAGCTCTTCACATTTCTTTACAACTTCCACCTTATCAGCACCGTAGGTCTCTACCCACTTCATATCCACGGTTTCATCAGTAACCGTCAGCTTTGCACCTTTGGCATTTACAACCATGTCACCGGCTTTTACAGAATCCTCGGTGCGGTATGTATAACTTCTGGTGCTGTTTGGAAACTTTGCTTTGATATAATTCATTCTGACACCTCGCTTTCCGCTACTTTCTTTTCCTTTTCAAATTCTTCTTTACTGCAAATCAATAATCCACCAATATAGCTATCTGGCTTTGTGAGTAATTCTGTAACAATTTCATTTGGCATAGCGATTGCCACATTTCCCCATCCGTCCTTGCCACTATGAGCAGATATGATATTGGATAATGGGGAAAGCTTTAAGTCCTTGTTATTCTTCTGTGACATCCGTTCCATAATCCCTAATGTTCCAATACTCATTTATACACGCCTCTCTTTCCTTTATTTCTTGTGTCTTTTTCGCAATACGGAAGAGAACAATGTCCGGCTCTTTCCCAGAACCCCTTACTTGCACTCTTCCAACGCTTGCACGACATACACCGTGCATCCGGCTGTGTGATGTTGTTGCTTGTCCCTACTCTTGACATTCTACACACCCTCCACTTTCAACTGTTTGTCCTCGGAAACGCTCAAAAGAATTAACTGCGCATCCATATCCGGCACATTGAACTCATTCAGCGATTCGGCGTTATCTACGAAAATCGGCACGCTCACACCGTATAACTCGCTAAGAGAACGGATAATATCAAGTCCGGCTACAATTCTATGACCGCTATTCAAAGTCGAATACGGCACTCCATTTACGGTGCACTCACAGCAATCTTTCATACCGCCATTTAACTGCATTTCAAAGAGTTTGAAATTAACTGTCTTGAAATGACTGTTGATTGATTCAGAAACCTTATCCAGTTTGAAACGAATGAACTCTTCCAAGAGATAAAGCATCTGTTCCTGATCGGCAACTTTCTGCCCGATTTCTTTCTGCTCGTCACGAAGCGTTTCGATACGATCATCAATCGCAACATTGTTAGCCGCCTGCGCAATAACATTGTTCACCTCGTCAAGCTGGCTCTGCAGATCGGCTTTCTCGGCTTTTAAATCAGTAACAACCTTGTCTGCGCCCTCGGATTCCAACTTGGCAATATCAGCAAGAATCTTGTCATGTTCTGCTTTCAGCTTCACATATTCCTCATTCTGCGAATAGTCAGCTTCTTCTGGGATCTCGGATAACAGTTTGCAAAGTTCCTCTTTATTCGTAAAAGTCCCCTGCTCCTGTTTCTTTAAGGAATCTATTTCCATTTGCAGATCAGCATTTTTCTTTGTCAGTTCCTCGATAATATTTTTCTTCGCAAACCCATATGCCTTGATTTCTTCCAAGTTGGATTCTTTCTGGGTAATAAAGTCACTTTTTGAATCATTTAGTTTCCGCTTTGCATCTGCCTTGGCTTTTGTCTTTCTTTCTTCAAAATCAGCCTTTAACTGCTCAATCTTATCAGCTGGCAACTTCTGACCGCATAAGGAACAAACCGTTGTAGATTCATCGAATATCCACTTGGATTCATCAAAGAGATACGGGGTTTCATCAAACGCCTTGGCTTTCACAGAATTATACTGTTCGCCCAGTTTCTTCCGCTCTGCATCCGCATCAGTGATAGTTTTTTCGTTATCAGAAATCTGTTTCTCCTTCAAAGAAATCGTAACCGCAAAATGTTCTAACTCATTTTTACAATCACGCAATTCAGCATCCATGATGCTTCTTTTGTTTGATAACTCGCGATTCATCGTCTGTTCCATGCCGGACATGTCAAACTGTAACTGCATTTCCTTACTTCTTAAATCGCCCAACGCGCTACCTGCGTTCTCCATTTTCTTGTCACATTCAGCGATTCTTCTTACCAGATCCACCTTTGCAAGTTCCTGCTCTGCCACAACCACATCAATCTTAGATTTTTCTGCTTCATCAATACGCACCGGGATTTCTGCCTGTTTCTTCTTCCACCCGGATAACGCTTTGGAAAACTTGGCACGAATATCATCCGTTGACGGTGCTTTCTCCAATTCGTCAAGCAACGGTGCATACTTGGCATCTTCCTTTGCCAACTCCACATCTGAAAAATCAGAAATAAGTTTCATCAGAATATCTCTCTGGTCCTTCCATTTTAAGGAAGAAAAATACTGCGGATTGGTAAGCATCTTAAACATATCTTCGCTCTGTGCTAAGCCGGAAACATAAGCCTTGAAATCAGCTTCGCTCTTTGGATATCCGTCAACCTCATATGTATTTTGATTTCCCTGCAATGTAACTGTATTTGTTCCGCGCTTCTTTACCAAATTTTGTTTCTGAACTTTGGAAAGTTCTACTTCCTTGCCGTCTACATCAAGAACTGCTACAACCTTGATTTCTACATTGTCAATGCGGTTTCCGTCCTTATCCAAAGGTCTGACATTGAACTTTTCCTCTCCTGCACTGTTCTTATTGAAAAACAACCAGGTAAATGCATCGAAGATAGTTGTCTTTCCTGCGGCGTTCTGTCCTTTAATACTTGTCTTATTAGAGAAATTCACATCAAGGCTCTTAATTCCCTTGAAATTCTCCATATGTAACGATCTAATTTTCAGTTTCATTTTCTTTCTCCCTTCGCTCTTTATATTTTTTAAGTGCATCTTCAAAGCATGCTTCATCGTCAACATATCCAAGAGCTGACTCTATAATTTTTGAATTAATAGTTGTTCCTTTTTTTCCCATCAGCTCAATGTCTCTTTGGTGCTCATTTGCAATAATGGCACATGCTGTATGAACTTTTGTCCTGCATGCAACCAGATCTGCATATTCTTCGACGGAAATTGTAACGGTATTTTCTGCCATCTTAATTTTCCTCCTCTAATACATTAATTTTGCTTACAGACACCTCGTAGGCTGTCCGCTGTTCCTCTGTTCCATCTTCATATTTCTTGATGTACCCACGACTCTGAATACGTCCAATAAATTGCACATGAGTCCCAACCGGAAACGTAGATGCAAATCTCGCATTCCTACCCCAGCAGATACATGGGATATAATCTGATTTTCCGTAGGAGCGGTTGACTGCAATCAAAAGATCTGCGATCTCTCTTTTAAGCGGTGTTTTCCGGTAAACAACATCTTTGCAGATGAACCCATCAAGCATGATTTCATTTTCGTTGTCATACTCATCAGTGATTATTTCAATATCACGAACAAAAACAGACAATATTAAACGATTTTTGCTCTTTTCGTGCCGATTAAAAGAACGTAATTGACCGGAAACGCTTATCACAGTTCCAATGCATTCCTTACTCACGTCAAATAATCTTTCTGAAATTGTCAGTGGAATCACATCTGCAATATCGCTTTTTCTGTTCACATCAAGAAACAGGTTGTAAAACTGTTCTCCATATACCTCATGGCTATATTCCGGTTCTGAAACAATTTTCCCGGTAAGTAAAACATTATTGTTTTTCATTTTTTCATTCATATTTGATTTTCCTCTTTTCTCGTGCTAAAATAGGCGCAAATAGCTTATGCTATTGCTTTGAATTGGAATCATTCAGCTTTGGTCGGTTCGGATGATTCCTTTTCTTCATGAAGCCTTTCCAACTCCATTGTTCTTTTCATAATACTTTCTGCATATTCGGTGCGTTCCTCATAGGTCCTGGTCAATGCATCTGATGTCCCATTGTATTTCATCAGCACAACACTCATATCCTCATATTCATTGAATAACTCCGCCAAATAATCACATCCAACAAGAATATTCCCGTATGGATCATAAATATCTGTGACGCCAAGATGTTTCATTCTGCCTTTATGATACTTTTCATAAATCTGCATCAGCCCTTTGCATCCACCGTTCACAGTATCAGCTTGTCCACTACTTTCATGCTCAATGATTGCCATTACCATTTCCGGGCAAATATGATACTGATTTGAGATTTCTTTTATATAAAGAAGATACTCATTTGGAATCCATGTATCTCTCGGTTCCGCTGCAATCGTATGTGATGTAGGTAATGCCATCATCAGTGTCAGACTCGTCAGCACTGAAATTACAATCCTCAACAATTTCTTCTGCATCTGTCCATCCTCCTTCGATTTTTGCTCCAAGATAAATCAGCAACAAGCCGCTCAACACTGGAATTGCAATGATTGGATTCTCCGCAGCGTCCACACTGATTCCAAGAAAAAAGAGTAACGCACCGGCTAATTCAATTTTTGCTAACTTCTTCATAGACACATCACTCCTGCCACTTATAGGAACCGTTGACAATCTCCTCACCATACAAGGAAACAAAATCTGTTATTAATGCGATAAACTCTGAATTTGTCGGCTTTCCTTTTTCCACTGAAACCGTGTAACCAAAAATTTTGTTGATCGCATTTGTATTGCCATTTGTCCAAGTAACTTCTATCGCGTGCCGGATTGATCTTTCTACTCTCCAGACTGTATCGCTGTTTTCTTCTGCGATTTCAGTATAGAGTCCTTTAATAATGCCGACAAGTTTACTTCTGTTTTCAAGACATTTCTCAACCGCACTTATTATGTAACCGTAACCCTTAAGGCTATGTTTTACGCCGATCTGATCTAATGTCTTTCTTAAAGCAATGTTCATTTGTCTATCCATGAATACCTCCTGTTAATCCTTTCCAACTCCGTATCTGATTGCCATTTCTTTTACGATGGCTGTATATCCCTCGATCAACTTCTTATCCTCTGCAATAATATCCACATAGGATAATTTGTCTCTTGCTGATTTACAGATGCCCTCGTCAGCCATTCTCCTGCGCTTGTTAGTCAGCCGCTGCTTCAGATTCACACCCATCCGCTTTGATAACAGTTCGTAGCTTTCGGCTCTTACTTGGCTGTATGCCTGTCCGCCACCAAGTTCCATGCTGATTTTTCTTAAAATATTTCCAGTATCATCACGCCATGATGTTGTATCGAGTGCAACCACTTCTCGGATGCTCTCAACTCTTTGTTCCACATGGTTTAACTGCTCTGCCTGCCGTTTCTGTTCTAACTGCTGTTCTGCTACAGAATTGAAAATCTTCTGAAACATCTGCAACTCTGGTGATAACTGATTGAGGTCGATTACCTTTTGTTTCACACGCTCTTCCAAGGTCGTGAAATAATCTCGTGCCTCTTCTGCTTTCGCTCCGTTTCCTTTCATGGAAAGTTTCTTTGCAAAATGGGCTGTGATTTTGTAATCCTGCGTTTTGTTACCCTCGACATTGATGTCGAACCCCCAGTAATCCTCATTTTCAGTGGCAAATTCATTATCAACAATGTTTGATTTCGCCCATCTTGAAAACTGTCCCTGTGCCAATTCCAAGAACGCATACAGCTTTCTTGCGGTGGTCATTCCGTTTTCATCAACACCAAGCGCAATCTCAATCGGTGTCTGCATTTTTGCTTGTTTTAACTCTTCCGTTTCCTCCAACTCCTTTCCGTGTTATAATCCTCCACAAGGAGGTGGTAACCATTAACAAATGTCCACTTAACGATTTTAGAGATTGCATCCGCGATTGTGCTTGGTATGTTTCCAGTTCTGATTGTTGTGCTGTTCATAAATTAAGTAATTTAAAAAGCATTAAAAATCTTTCAGAACTAAAATCTATCGAAAGAAACATATCTAGCATCGAATCAATACTCAATCGGCAGCAATCCTAATAATCGTTTCAGCAATACGGTCAATTTCGCCTGCAATGCGAATTTTTGTTTCCGTATCAGATGTTTTCTTGCTTTCCTCTACCAGTGTTTCAATTTGCTGGTGGAGGATATCTATTAATCCTTCAATGCTATGCGACATTCTTCTCCTTTCTATGTTATAATTCCCTTATCATCAAATAAGGGAGGTGCTAAAATGATTGAAAAGACAATTCATGACTTAGCTGTCGCATATGCCAGTTCAAAACTTTCAGAATATGAAATTGACAAACGCGAAGCTCCACTTTGCGGAAATACAGAAATGTCATCCGAAGAAGTTCTGTATTTAAAAGCGGCATACGATTTTGCTGTCAAAAATCTTTCGGAGTAGGTTCGTACCTTTCTCCAACCATTGCATGAGAAACAGCTTCTTTTATCACTTCATGCTGTTTCTCCTCTGAAACAGACTGCTCAATGCGTTTTAGTGTACCGTCAATACTCTTTAACGTATTGAGCATTTCTTTTAAAATTTTCACTGCATTTCTCCTTTCCAGTAACTCCTTAAGTTACTTTCTTTGCAAAAAAAATATCCATTGGATTTTGGATGTGAAGATTATCAATCATAACCTGAATTTCGTCACTTCCAAAAACGCCCTTACTCATTCTCATATAAAATGTTTTTGGCGTAACTCCAATCATTTCCGCAACATCAGCCTGTGTTTTGCCATTTTCAGCAATAACGCCGCGAAGTTTGTTTGTATCAACCATCTTACTACTCCTTTCTAACTTCGTAACTTTTGAAGTTACTTTCATTATATTCCATTTTGGTAACTTGTCAAGTTATTTTTTTCTTGACGAGTAACTTTTTTGTGCTATAATAAAGTTACCAATAGGAAAGGAGGGAAACTCAAATGACAATCGGAGATAGGATAAAAAAGCAGAGAGAGCTTTTAGGTATTTCACAAGTAGAGCTTGCAGAGAAAATAAAAGTTTCAAAGCAAACACTATATAAATATGAAAACAACATTATTACTAATATTCCAAGTGATAAAATAGAAATTATTGGGAAAGTTCTTGAAGTTTCTCCATCTTATTTAATGGGTTGGGAAGATAATTTAGAAAACGCACCAGATATTCTTCCAGACCTTATGTCGGATAATGAATTGCTAGATAATTTGAAAATGCTAATGGAACTTAGCAAAGAACATCGACAGACTATATTTGACAATATAACCTATTGGCATGAAAAAGAGGGGCACTAAATGCCCCACTTTTTTTTGAATGAAAGTATTGTGTTATATAAAAATTTCAAAAATCGCTCGTTGTCGCACTTAACGACCATTTCAGTTATTTTTTCCTTGTAAAACGCTGTTTCCTCATTGCACTCGTTTTCCCCCATATTGATTTCCTCCAATCATTCCGCACTTCCGATAGCGATACACAAATTATAGAACTTATGTTCGATATCGTCAACCCCATTTGACAAATTGCTACAAATTACAAACTCGTTTGTAGTTGAGGGACAAGAAAACGCCTTATCCCGCCCCTCAGCCAGAACTTGAAGTGCCCTTATCGGACAATTTTATTTTACAAATTTTCCCACAAACATTCAATTTCTTTCGGTCGCAAGTTTCGACAGGTAAATTTCTTATTGTCAAAGAATGTCGATTGATTAGTTTAAATTCTGTTAAAAAATTAATTACTGGTTGAAAATTATGCATCTGCCAGTTATCTGTGATGAATTTTAAGTGCATAATTTTCCTTTCTGCCCGAAGACTTATTATTTAAAAGAGCCGGCTACACAACACATGGTCATGTAATCGGCTATTAGGCTCTTGATTTTATTATATTTCTACACAAGTTTTCTTTTGTGCCAAGTTGTCCGCTTTATTCGTAAAACAGCGGTTTAATGAATCTTATAGATTTTGCTACCACTGTATTTCATTACATTGCGATTGGAAGGTGGAAATAGCAATGATATATTATTTAACCTTATATCAAACACGGGCTGGGTAATGATATATCATAGCCGATTGTGCCACACTGTCTGTAATAATATGAAATTGAGCAGTTTGACCTTTTAACACAGGGAAAAGTGCACTGTAATTTTCATTCGCCGCTCCTGCTTGGTGATATTCAAAGTATTCATGCACGATGGTTCCATCAATATAGCAGATTATTCCACAGTTACTATTATTTTTATCATCATCAACCTGATACCAAAACTGAATATACCCATCCTCTGTTACTTCATATGGAACGTCGCGCGTACCAGAAACAACTATTCTACCAGTATAAAGGGGATAAATCGGTCGAAGCATTAAACCGCTGTTTAACGTACTTATCTGCTTCGCCAAACTGCCATCCACATTCGGATTTGCCTGTCTTGCATCAAGTGCGTAGCCTGCTTCCGTGGTAGTGTTATTATTTACGACGGTTGGTATGGTCGGCTTATTACTCAAATCATTATAATTACCGCTAAAGGCTACTGTTTTCAGATCCGCAAACCACTTTACGATCTTTCCGAATAAAATATTATGCTTTTCACCGCTTTTAAGATTTTCTCTTGCTGATGCTGCGGAAAAAGCTGTGGTATTCTCAGCCGTATCCCCATCAATGGCAACTGCTCCAATATTAGCTGCAGTCAGATCAACATTTCCACGTCGGTAGGATTTTTCCTTTGCTCCTTTGATTCCGGTTACCGGTGTACCGGCAAGCACGTCCCATTTACCATCTGATGTCTTGTAAATATTCGCACCAGCAGGAATTACATTCCCGGCTCCCTCTTTGAAATCATCCGTGGTGGTAAATTCATCTGAAATATTGAACATCCACCCTGTGCTAACATCCGCAAGTACCGGAAGATCTGCAAATGCAACTGTTCCGTGTGGCTGCAATCCACCTTTAAGTCC